>VOFH01003951.1_pt1 | contig 11798 bp, 20 predicted proteins | sample 5384091 | NCBI WGS metagenome assembly VOFH01 (sample SAMN12384727, study PRJNA508395) | human gut metagenome | isolation source: healthy gut G | host: Homo sapiens
GATAATATTCAAGAACCTGGTTCTCCATTGGACTTAACGTTGCCGTTATCTCCTGCTCCAGATCCTGGAGATTCTCCTGGTCAATGATAGACTCGGGTTCTCTCCCCAGTTATCTCCAAGATGTTCTTCATTTTCCCCATCCTGTTCGCTGAGGGAAATATAGAATTCAGCGGCTGGTGCTTCTGCCTGTTGGAACTCTGGATGGCGTTGTAGATCTGTCTGTCCACACATATACTGGCAAAGGTCTGAATGCAACATCCCTGTCCGGCTGGTAATCGCGGACTGCCTTAAACAGTCCGATCATGCCTTCCTGTATCAGGTCATCGTTCTCCCCGCCTATCAGGAACATGGTCCTTGCTTTCTTGCGGACCATGTTCTTGTATTTTCCATCAGATAGTCGAGGATTTTCTGATTCCCCGTTTTGAAACGGGAAATTAATTCTTCATCTTTAATTCCGTCATACTGTTTCATCAATTTAACCCTTCCGTATTTCTGAAAATTCTATCATTCGCCCAGAGGGCTTCTTATAACATAACAATATTGTGGAATAATTTTCTGCTGCAAAAATTCCTCTTAATAATCGCTGCACATCCTCACGAAGCCTTTATCTCAGTCTGAGATAAACTTACTTCTTTGCAGTCTCTGACGTACAATCTCATATCCAAGTACTCCGGCTGCCACAGATGCATTGAGGGAATCAATGTCACCCTTCATAGGAATAGATGCCACGAAATCACACTTCACGGATCAGTCTGCTTACACCTTCACCTTCATTGCCAATCACTACGCCGATCGGACCTGTCAGGTTAAGATTGTACATGGTTTTCACCGCCCATATCTGCGCATACGAACCACATACCCTCTTTTTTCAGCTCATCGATGGTATGTCCCAGATTAGGTAACTTTTGGCAACTGGTGTGTAGTTCAAAGCCCCTGCAGAAGTTTTGCAACTGTTGATGTAAGCCCTGCCGCATGTCTTTTTGGGAATGATAACACCCCATGTGCACCTGCAAGGTTTGCTGTACGAATGATCGCAACCAAGATTATGAGGATCCTCAATATTATCCAGGAGAAAGATGAAAGGTCTTCTCCTTTTTCCTTTGCTTTATTTAAAATATCCTCAACTGTGGAATATTCATATGCAGCCACCTGCGCGATCACGCCCTGATGTGCGCCTGTCTCGCTTAACTGATCCAGACGTTCTTTTTGTACAAAATTAATGATCGTATCTTTTTTCTTGCCTCACGGATAATGGTGCGTACTGGTCCATCCTGGCATCTGTCCAGAACAAAAAGCTTGTCCACGCATTTTCCTGAGCGAAATGCCTCTAATACCGCATTTCTTCCTTCAATCTGCTCGCTCATTTGCAGCCTCCTGTCTCTTATTGCCTTTGTAAAATCATTGCTGTTGTTCTTTATAAATTCTCTTCCGAATTCCTTTTCTCACCAGTTCCACAATTCTGGAATAATCTTCTTTCAGGTATAAATATCCCATCAGTGCCTCAAAGCCTGTAGCCCTGCGGTAATCTGCCATTGTTGCATGTTTGGCCATTGTAGGGGAATGTGCATTTCTGCCTCTTTTATAGACAGCCAGTTCTTCTTCTGTAAGATCAGGTTCGATTACTCCATCATCTTTGACTGCGCTCCTGCCTTTACCAGACTGCTGGCTTTTTTGTGAAGCTGATTTACCGGACAGTTGCCTTTTTAACAAGGATTGTCCGGATCACCAGTTCATAAACACCATCTCCAATATAAGCCAGTGTCAGCGGGGAATAGGTTCGCAGATCCCAAATGAAACAACTGCTTTCAGTTCAAACAGTTCTTTTAATTCGTTTGTTAAGCCATATCATTTTCCATTTTACTCCTTCGCGGGTATCTTTAAGAATGATTCCCTTTGCCAAGGAGTTCATCACGAATCTCATCTGCTCTTGCGAAATTCTTTGCTTTTTCTTGCTTCCTGACGCTCTGCGATCAGGTCTTCGATTTCTTTATCAAGGATTTCTTCTGTCTTCACAGCAGCAAGTCCAAGCACATCACAAAGCTTCACGAATTTCAAGAATTCCTTCTGCAAAAGCTGCGCTGCTTTCCTCTGATACATTTGTATTTGCAAATTTAACCAGTTCAAAAATTGCTGCCAGTGCATCTGCTGTGTTGAAATCATCATCCATAGCTTCTTCAAATTTCTTTACGAATTCTTCTGTGCCTGTGCAAGCAGTTCTTTCTCTGCATCTGTTGCAGTTCAACAGCAGATGCCTTGCTGCTTTTACGGTCTTTCAGGCGTCCTGCTGCTTCTGTAATTCTCTCAAGCGCATTCTTTGCAGCTTCCATCAGATCTGCGCTGAAATTCAGCGGACTTCTGTAATGTGCGTTCAGCATGAAGAAACGAAGCACCTGCAGGTCATACTGTTCACTGATCTCACGAACAGTACGGAAGTTTCCAAGAGACTTGGACATTTTTCTGTTATCAATATTTAAGAATGCATTGTGCATCCAGTATTTTGCAAAGATTTTGTCGTTGCAGCATTCACTCTGTGCGATTTCGTTCTCATGATGAGGGAAGATCAGATCTTCTCCGCCTGCATGGATATCAATCTCATCGCCAAGGTATTTTTCGCCATAACAGAACACTCAATATGCCATCCCGGACGTCCGTCGCACCATGGTGAAGGCCAGTATGGTTCTCCCTTCTTTCTTCGGTTTCCAGAGAACGAAATCCAGTGGATCTTCTTTCTGGTCCTCTCCTGATACCTGCAGTGCACGGAAGCCTGACTGCAGATCATCCAGGTTCTTGTGCGAAAGTTTCCATACTCTTTAAACTTCTTAACTCTGAAATAAACGGTACCGTCAGCTGCCGGATATGCATATCCCTTTATCAACCAGGTCTGGATCATAATTATCATTCCGTCGGTTTCCTGTATTGCCTGTTGATTGGTAGTGGCAGGTTTTACATTCATTCCTTCCATATCCTTTTTTGCACTCTTCAATATACCTCTGGGAAATTTCCTCTGCAGAAACGCCCCTCTTCGATTGCTTTTTGATGATTTTGTCATCTACATCTGTAAAGTTGGATACATAATTCACATCATATCCTTTGTATTCCATATACCGGCGTACGGTATCGAAGATAATCATCGGACGTGCATTTCCGATATGGATCAGGTTGTATACAGTCGGACCGCAGACATACGAATTTTTCCCTTTCTTCAAGAGGTACGAATCCTTCTTTCTACGTGTCAGTGTGTTAAAAGTTTCATTTTTTCTCCCTCCGGTCAATTTCTCTAAATGTTATTTCATTAGACTTCTCATTTTTTCTTTGCGCACAACATTAAGAAAACAGATTGCCTGGAGAAGCAATCCCTTCTCCTCTTCCGGTAAATCCCAGTTTTTCCTCTGTGGTAGCCTTAATGTTCAGACAGTGAGACTCCATTGCATTCCCATTGCTTTTTGCAATGTTTTCCTTCATCTGTGGAATATGAGGTGCCATCTTTGGTTTCTGTGCAATGATCGTTGCATCTATATTTCCGACACCATATCCTTTTTTTTTTCAAAAGAGAGTCACATGTTCCAACAGCTTTACTGGAAATTCCTTTATATGCAGGGTCCGTGTCCGGAAAATGTTTTCCGATGTCGCCCAGTGCAGCAGCTCCCAAAGTGCATCCATAACTGCATGGATCAGTACATCTGCATCTGAATGTCCCAGGAGACCTTTTTCCCAGTCTATCTTTACACCACCCAGGATCAGATCTCTGTCTTCGGTCAGTCTGTGTACATCATATCCCATTCCAACACGCATAATCATTCTCCTCTTATATCCAGCATCTTGCTGATTCTCAATGCTTAACCGTCTTCTTGTATAAGGAGCAAGCCCGAGGCTTGGCAAAACAGCCGATTCATCAAGTCCGATATCATAAACGGTTTTCGCACATCAGCTTTCTCCAGCAAACGAAACATAGTCTGTTCACTGGGAAGCTCATCAATAATCTCCTCTATCCCGTTCAGGCATTTTTCCAGATGCTGGGGTGAAATAGTTTCTAACAATTCCGGCTCGTTTTCTTTTCTTATTTCTTCCAGAAGTCCTTTTTTTCCAAAAGTTTCTTTCAGAAGCTCCTCGTCTTCATTCTCATAGGGTTTTGCGTGACATCTTCCCTGTGTGATGGCTGCAGCGATAGCTTGTATTCTTCCAGTACAAGAAGAGCTGCTACAGAAACCTTCTCTCCGTGGAGTGCATCCAGCGGACCATTGATCCTTCCATATCCCACAGATGTGTGACCTGGTGCTCTGCACAGGACGCAGGCCTTGAATTACCAATCATCTGCATTGCAAGTCCGGAAAGAATCAATGCATACATAAAGCTGTTCGCATTCATCTTCCTCTCCTCTGTAATATCCTGAATCGAAGATTTCACAGTTTTTAACGCTTTCTCTTCCAGTTTTCGAGTTTCGCGGCAAAAAATACTCTCCGGTGACCAGGTTCGCGATCTTCCAGTCTGCAAGACAGATGTATTTCGCCATCAGGTCTGAAATCCCGGCTGCAGTCAGGCGCTGTGGTGCTTTTGAAAAATATCTGTATCTGCATATACACAGATCGGAGCTACTGAAGGCACAGTCTTCTTTACTCCATCCAAGGTTATTGCTGCTACTGTTGTTACAAATCCATCTCCACTTGCTGCGGTAGGCACTGAAATGAAAGGTACTTTGTAATTATGTGCAATATAACGGCTGATATCATGGATCGTGCCTGCTCCCTGCAAGGATCAGGTCAATGTCCTCTTCCATGTTGTTCTCCACAATTTTTATTGCATGCCGGTCTGCCTGAAGTCCCTCTGCATCCAGAACAAGTACCTGGCACCTGTCATAGATATCCTCCATAAGTTCCTCTGTTGCCGCATAGATATTGGTATCGCAGATGACCAGCGGGGATATGTACTCTCTGAGCATTCCCTCTGACATCTCTTCTTCAAGCTTCTCTACAGCTCCGGCTTCTATCAAAATCTCTTTCACTGCAATCTGGTGTTCCCTGCCGCAGCTGCAAGGTCGGGGCAAAATCGTCCGCATCAACTCGCATTTAAATTCTTCCTCCTGACTTTCCTGAATCAAGCGGATAAAATCATCCGTTTGACTATCTGCTCATAATTGAATAGTTGTTTCACAGCCTGATTCGGTTAAACTTTTTCTATAGGCATAGTTCGTTGGTATTATACATGATTTTCCTGTAAAATCAATCATTCCGCGCAGGTCTGGCGGCTACAGGTTCAAATAATTATATACAATCTTTGAAATATTCTGTATGTTCGTCACCGCCGTACTCTCCGGGCAGTTTTCAGACATCACATAGGATATAAGTTGTCTTTTTTTCGCCATAGACAATTGCGATATCGTGCTGATCCTGGTCTGTCTCGCCGGTCTTGTTGGCAGATTTTATTCCATCCGGAAGTCCCTTGGGGATTTTCCAGGTTTTCCTGATTTGAAGAAGATTTAACATTTCTTCTGACGCCTCTTTGCTGACACATTCCCCCTTGTAGATTTTTTTCAAGCAGAGTGCCGCAATCTTTTACAGAAGTCATGTTTCTGCCACCCAGACTCTCCTGTGCGGATGCTGCAGGATGGAGGGTGTGCTGCACACTTGTCTCTGTATAGCCCTCTTTTTCCAGATATTTGTTAATATCCTCCTGCACCTTTTTTGAAATCAAGGGAATCTGTCTGAAGCTTCACCAGTTCATTGCAGGATTCATTGTCACTGACTGTGATCATATTCCACAGCAAGTCATTTAATTTACATCTACAGTTTTTGTATCTGCAGTATTTAATTTCTTTGCCTCATCTGCCTTTACCTGCTCCATATCCTCATAGGTCTTTTGCCATTACAAAGGCTTTGATCAGACTTGCAGAATAAAGGGAAGTATCATTGATCAGATTTCCTTTTCTTCATTAAGGTCTTTCACATAAACACTCCAGGTTCCCTGATATCCGGACAGCATCTTCTCAAGCTGGGGCTTCAGATTATCCATCCCAAGATCATCCATATTCACGATCTTTCCCGTATCATCCACAATAAAACCATCATCCGTCACTGTGCTTTCCTGAAGCAGGGCGCCATTTTGTACCGCCAAAATAATAGCTTCCGTCAAAATTCATTTCATAACAGTCCATCTCAAGTGAATGGATACCTGGCTCGGTTACCAGTCTGCCATTTTCATCAAAATAATAATATCCATTCAGAGTAATCCCGTCTATTACCAGATTATCAATATACCTTACCTGCGGTGCTGCTGACAGACGCCCCAGATTGTTCACAAAGTAATATCCGTCAAATTTCTCTGCCTCCTGGGCATTCTGTGTATCAGCTTCCTCATCTGTCTTATCCCCAAACACTGCAACACCTTTTCAGATGCTCCATATGAGGACTGCAGGCTTTGAATTTCCCATCTGTATCATGGTAATAATATCCGTCAAATACAGTTCCGTCTATCTCATAATCCTGAAAATAATGGATCTCCGCCTGGGTACTTCCGGCGCCATTCACATCCAGACAGTAAAATCCGTCACTCTTCATCATATATTTGCCACTTGTCTCCCATGGCTGAATCTGTGCCTGCCCGGTGACAGATGCAAGGCTCTGCTGTGCAGCCATAACAGGAACTGGCAAAAGCCAGTGCCATAGAAATGGCTCCGGCCAGACTTCCGGCTATGATATAACTTTTAATATGATATTTCGCTGTTTGTCTATTTTTTCTCATGCAAAACTGCTTTTACGGTTTCTTTTCACATCCCATTCACAGTAAGCAAAGTATATATTGTTTTATTCAGGATAGCAAGATTTTTATCTTTTTTCCAGCAAAGACCAGAATCTCAGTATCAGTGTTCAGTTCTTTTTTCTCTTATCCTGTTCCAGAAGCTTCCCAGCTGTTCTTCCACAGTATTTAAAGTACAGTTTCCCCTGTCAGACCACTCAGCAGGAAACAGATTCCTGTAATCTTTCCCCTGCAAATCTCTCGTCCAGCAGAAGTATGATCCCTGTGTCCTCCTGGGTTCTGATTACACGCCCGGCTGACTGCAGCACCTTATTCATCCCCGGATATCTGTAGCATAATCAAATCCATTCACACCCTTTTTATCATAATACTGCCTGAGGATCTCCCCTTTCTGTTCCAATCTGAGGAAGACCAGTCCCTATGATGATTGCTCCTGATCAGCTTCTCTCCCATCAGATCAATCCCCTAAAAAATCCCGCCCATCACGCAAAATCCTACCAGCGTTCCCTCTGATGCAGAAAATTCCTCCAGAAATTCCTCTTTCTCCCTCTCATTCATTCCCGATGTCTGCGAAATACAGCGAACCCATTCGCTGAAAACTCATTCTCATACACCTCCAGAACATCCTCCATAAATTTATAAGAAGGAAAGAATACCATATAATTTCCTTTTCTTGTCCATACAGTTCTGGCAATGTAAGATGCGATCCTGCGATATTCCTCATATCCTCTTCTGGTATACCTGCTGCTCACATCCCGTCCTGTGAGAATGCACCTGTTCTCCTGCCGAAAAGGGGAGGTCACATAGATCCCATAGTCATCCTTTCTGGTGCTTAAAAGTGTACGGTAATAATCCATGGGAAGCAGAGTCGCAGAAAAGAACACCGCACTTTTTCCCTTTTCCAGACATCTATGAATATTTGCTGCAGGATTTACACAGAAAAGCCGCAAAATCACCTTTCCCCTTCTCCTATTTCTGTATAAATCACATAATTTTCATCCAGAAGTTCATCAATATTCAGGAAATCTCTCACACAGAAATAAAATTCCAGCAGTTGCTCCGGAAGTTCCCTTCCATGAAGTTCCTCCAGAAGCTTGTCCATCTCCCCATCACCTGAAGCATTCCCAGGAAACTGCTCCGAATTTGGCAGGATTTCGTACTCTGTACACTCCTTTTCCAGAGTTCGAAGCTGTCTGTTCACTTTTTCCAGTGCTCGCACCAGCCCTTGCTGTACTCCCCGGCCAGCTTCTTCGCCTCCAGTACATCCGCTCTGTCCACATGAGCACTGTACATTTCCCTTCCCCTGTCCACCAGATTGTGAGCTTCATCGATTAGAAAATGTATTCTCCGGAAGTACCCTCCCCGAAAAATCTTTTCAGATAAACATTGGGATCAAATACATAATTATAATCACAGATCACAGCGTCCACCCAGACTGCCAGATCCAGGCACATTTCAAAGGGACACACCTGCCATTTCTTTGCATATTCCAACAAAGTATCCCTGTCATAGCTGTCCTGCGTGGTCCACAGTTCAAAAAACAGCATCATTCACTCTGTCCAGATGTCCTCTCGCCCACAGACAGTTCTCAGGATTGCATTCTGTTTTATCGCAGAAACACAGCTTTTCCTTCGCGGTAATGGTTATCACTTTAAATTTCAGTCCATGCCCTTTAATATAGAGAAAGCTTCTTCAGCCACAGTCCTGGTAATGGTCTTTGCTGTAAGATAGAAAATATTTTCCCCCAGTCCTGCACCAACTGCTCACTGCAGGAAAGATCGTGGACATGGTCTTTCCTACTCCTGTAGGTGCCTGGACAAAATCTGTCTTTCTGTGGATATAGTGTGATATACACCGGATACGATTTTTTCGCTGTCCTCACGATATTCAAAAGGGAACTCCAGATCACCATGGACGCATTCCGTTCTTTTTTCCATGCAAGCTGGTATGCGATCCATTTATGATACCTGTCCAAAAGATTCTGGTACCACAGTCCGAGTTCTTCCAGCGTATATTCCTCTCTGAAAACTTAAGCTCCTCTGTGTCCAGATTCCCATATGTCATCTGCACTCCGATCTTCTCCGGTTTTTGCTCCTGTGCGTAGATCCAGGCATAACACATTGCCTGTGCGCGGTGAACCTCCACAGGCTTCTCCAACTGACTGACATCTGCATAAACACCCTTTGATCTCATCGATCCAGCACTGTCCCTCTTCTGTGAAGATTCCGTCAGCTCTGCCTCTACCTGGATACCTACATCTTCATATTCTGTTTTATATTTAAGAGGAACCTCCGCTCTGTAATGGCTTCCCATCCTGCCCTGTAGTTTTTCTGTGCAGTCTGCTGCCCTTCTGCATTGCTTCTCTGTCAGAAGATCCTCCCCGGTTGTCAAGATCCCGCTTCTTAATATAAACTCCACCAGATTTCTGACGGAAATACGAACCACCGGCTTATCCATATCAAAACACCTCACGCAACAATAGCTGTCAAATAATTATCCACATCGTCCGTTCATTATAACACAGAATTCATCATCATGTAAAAACTCCTGAATTTAAGAAAGAATCCTGCTTGTAGGATTCTCCGCCTGCGGCGGGTCGCTTCAGCGACATAATTCCTCTCTGTCGCAGTGCGATCCTGCCCGAAGGGCTTTTTTATGTTATAGGAACATTACGGGTAATTTCTATAATATAAAAAGCCGCCAGAAATCTCTATGCTGATTTCTGACGGTCCATTATTTTATTTATCCTATGATTGGTAAACATCATATCCACAAATTGCTCCGCTGTGAAGGAGCTCCTGCAATTCTCAATTAGATCTGGGTAATTACAAAGATATCATAAATTGCCTTTACCGCAGTTTCAAAATCTCTGTTCTCCACCGATAATGATATTCAGCTCACTGGAACCCTGGTCGATCATCTTCACATTTACATTTGCATGGGCAAGTGCTGAGAAGATTCTTCCTGCTGTACCTCTGGTGGATTTCATACCACGTCCTACAACAGCGATCAGTGCAAGGTCAGATTCCATTTCTACGAAATCCGGCTGTACTGCGCGATGGATTCCTGCGATTACCTGCTGCTCTTTCTCTTCGAATTCATCCTGATGTACATATACAGTCATTGTATCGATTCCTGATGGAACATGCTCAAAGCTGATTCCCTGATCTTCGAATACCTGAAGTACCTTACGTCCGAAACCAACCTCACTGTTCATCATGGATTTCTCAATATTGATAGAACAGAATCCCTTCTTACCTGCAATACCTGTGATTGTAAATTTCGGTTTCTTGCATGTGCTCTCAACAATAAAAGTACCCTTGTCTTCCGGTCTGTTTGTGTTTTTGATATTGATCGGAATTCCCTCTTTACGAACCGGGAAGATCGCATCTTCATGAAGAACAGTTGCACCCATATAAAGAAAGCTCTGAGTTCTCTATAGGTAATGCTCTCGATCACTTCCGGATTTTTAACAATACGTGGGTCTGTTACCAGAAGCCGGAAACATCTGTCCAGTTTTCATAAAGGTCTGCCTTGATAGCCTTCGCCACAAGAGAACCGGTTACATCAGAACCTCCTCTGGAGAAAGTTTTAACTTTTCCATCTTCACCAGCGCCATAAAATCCAGGGATAACGGCATGTTCACATTTTGCCAGCTTTTTGGACAGAAGTCTGTCTGTCTTCTCGGCGTCCAGATTTCCGTTCTTATCAAAACGGATCACATCTGCTGCATCAACAAATTCATAACCCAGATATGCTGCCATCACCTTACCATTGAGAAATTCTCCTCTGGATGCTGCATAGTCTGTGCCTGCCTGTGCCTTGAAATCAGCTTCGATCTGAGCAAATTCATCTTCCAGAGAAAGATCAAGGTTCAGTCCGCGGATAATCTCATAATATCTTCCCTTGATCTCCTGCAGAATCGGGATGAAATCTTCCCCTTCAACTGCAGTATTATAACATTTATAAAGTAAATCTGTAACCTTTGTATTTCCGTCAAATCTCTTTCCGGGAGCGGACGGAACCACATAACGTCTGCTCTCATCACTTGGTGATCTCCCCTACTTTCTGAAACTGTTCTGCATTTGCCAGAGAACTTCCTCCGAATTTAACAATTTTTCTTCATTTTTCCTGCTCCTCATATGTCACTAAATATTTTCAGACCGATCTCCCATCAGTCTTTGTCACTCTACCAACATAAAGTCTGTTTAATATTGTATTGAATAAACACCAATTTTGCAAGCCTTTCTTACAGAAATATCCGAAAATGGTTATTTTCCACAATCTGCCGAAGATTCCTGCTGTTTTTTACAAATTCTGTCACATTATAAACACGAAGGATATCTCCATCCACCCGAAAATGAATATCCTTCTCGCCAAAAGGCATTCCGTAAGACCGTTCCGGATCATTCTGATAAGCAGGACGGGGATCATCTGCAAGCACTGCGATCAGAGCCTCTCTGCTTTCCCTGGTATTCTTTCCAGAAGCTCCTTTGGGGAAATTCTACATTCAGATGATGATCTTTGGAATATTCGGTAAAACTTCCTGTTGCTTCCGGATGGCAATCCGCATAAGGAATATATGGTTTAATATCGAAAATCGGTGTTCCATTCATCAGATCTGCACCTTCTACATAAAAGTACAGGGCTGTCCGACTCATCCAGAGCTACTTTCTCAAGCTTCACACAGGATAATCCTATGGAATTGGGGACGAAAGGAGATCTTGTGGCAAAAACTCCTTTTCTCACATTTCCCCAAGTCTGGGCGGGCGGACAGTCGGAGACCACTTTGTCCTCTTTGCCTGAAAACGCCCAGATCAGCCAGATATGACTAAACTCCTCCAGACCACGGCAGGCATCCATTTCGATATTCCGGCTCGAATACAATTCTCGCTTTAAGCGCCCCTACACGTCCACTTGCCTGGGGATACCAGAATTTGGTCGGAAAATCATTTCTATATGTGCGATTGGAATCATGGCTCTATTCTCCTTTTACCTTTTCATAAAATGATGTTAGGGTCAAAAAGGCATTTTGCCTCTAACTTGAT
>VOFH01001691.1_pt1 | contig 11797 bp, 19 predicted proteins | sample 5384091 | NCBI WGS metagenome assembly VOFH01 (sample SAMN12384727, study PRJNA508395) | human gut metagenome | isolation source: healthy gut G | host: Homo sapiens
CCGTCGGCTGGGAGATATAGACCATGCCCGGCATGACCATGTGCTCATGGCTCTCATCGGATAAAAGGTGTCCATGTAGGCAGAGATCTGTGCTGCGTTGATCTTTCCATATGTATGGGGCAGCGGGAGCACTTTTTTATGTCCGCCGAATTCGATGGCACCGGCCTCATGGACTGCGATGCCCGGTCTCCGCACAGAGAACGCCCTGATAGGAGCGGAGAAGCGCGTCGATCACGGTAGCGTTTGTCTGGGTGCCGCCCACGAGGAGATAGACTTCCGCGTTTGGAGCGCCGCAGGCTTTTGCGGATCTTATCCCGGGCAGATTCGGAGAACTCATCGAGACCGTACCCGGAGGTCTGCATCATATTTGTGGAGAGCAGCTCATTCATGATAGCCGGATGGGCGCCTTCCATGTAATCGCAGACGAATTTCAGTTTTTCATTTGCCATGTTAGAAACCTGACCTTTCGTGTTGTCTGACTCTATTATACAGATGACATATTGATGTGTCAATGCAGGAAAGTGTATGAAAAAAATCTGAAAACACTGAGGGAAATATGGGGATTCAGCTGATGATGGCGATAAGAGCGGAAGCCAGAATCCAGAACTTTTTTGGATTGAACGGAGATAGGAAAATCCGCACATAAACAGGTTCCCCATGAAATAGAGTATTATGAAGAGCGGATTTTCGGGGAAACAGAGCATGAAGCAGAAAGTGATAGAGCCGGTTCTCGGCATATGCCTGCTCGCCATGGTGGTCATGGCGGTGAAATATGGGAGTATTCGTGTGACGGGGAGCGGTGACGCCTACATAAAAGAGACACCGGTGGTGGTGGTCGATGCCGGACACGGCGGAACAGATCCCGGCAAGGTTGGAGTCGACGGGAGCCTGGAGAAAGATATCAACCTGGCTGTGGCGGAGCGGTTGAAAACGTACCTGGAACAGGATGATGTGAAGGTCATTATGACGCGGGAGACGGACACGGGACTTTATTCCGAAACGGACAGCCGGGAAAAGATGGCGGACATGAAGAAACGGTGTGAGATCATTGAGGAGAGCGGCGCGGACCTTGTGGTCAGCATCCACCAGAACAGCTATCACGAGGAATCCGTCTCTGGCGGACAGGTATTCTATTACCGGGATTCGTCAAAGGGAAAGGCGCTGGCGGAGATCCTGCAGGACCGGTTTGACTATGTTTTAGGGGACCAGAACCGGAGACTTCCGAAGGCGAATGCCAATTACTACCTCCTTCTGCATGTGAAATGCCCCATCGTGATCGTGGAGTGCGGATTCTTAAGCAACCGGAAGGAAAGCAGCGCTTTTAAACAGCGGGGAGTACCAGGATAAGCTGGCATATACGATTCATATGGGGATCATAGAGTACCTGAATAAGAAGCAATGAGATAGGAAAATGTACAAAATGAAGAGAAATAAAATCGTCATATTATACAAAAAAAGGTCCACCTGTTTTTAACTATCCGATATGGCATTTAAAAGGTCAATATGCTATGATTCTTTTACCAATGGGGACGAAAAAATGAAGGAGGGATACTTTGACGAAAGAAGATATGAAACAGATTTCAGACCTTATGGATGAAAAATTTATTGCATCGGAAGGCCGGATGCGAGCGGAGATTGTAGCATCGGAGGCGCGGACAGGAGAAAAGATCGATAGGGTGGAAAATAATCTGAGTGCAGAAATAAAGAAGAATCGTATCAGCATGACAAGGCATATGCAGGAGCTGAATGCCAAATGGGTTGAAACAAATGAAAAACTGGATCGTATGCTTGCAAGGATGGATGGAATGGATAAGAATATGAGCGCGATGCGGGCAGAAATGGACGCAGTGCCTAAGCGATTCGACGCGGTAGAGACAAATCTGGGCAGAAAAATTTCAGAATCGGAGGCAGTTACCCGGAGATATACGGAAAAACTGTTTTTCCAGGTGGCAGAAGGCAAAAAGAAACGTTCTGTACGTTCATCTGGGCTGGAAGGATAAAAGATCCGCCGGAGACACGAATATTCCGGCGGATCTTACTATCAGAATTACTCAAGTACAAGCGTACCGTCGCCCTCAGCACGGATCGCGGATTTGAAGAACTCCTCAAATGCTTTCTCCAGGTAGGCCATATCCTTGGAGCCTGCAGTCTCATACGGGGAATGCATAGCTAACTGCGGAAGTCCGACGTCTACAGTGTTTAAGGAAACCTGCGCGTTGGAGATATTTCCGAGAGTGGAGCCGCCGAGGATATCGGAACGGTTTAAGAATTCCTGGTACGGAACACCTGCGCGCTCGCAGAGGCAGCGCATAACAGCTGCGGAAACAGCGTCTGTTGTGTACTTCTGGTTTGCGCTGTGCTTGATTACGAGACCGCCGTTTAAGTAGGTGCGGTTTGTCGGGTCGGTCTTGTCAGCGTAGTTCGGATGTACGGCATGCCCGTTATCCGCGGATACCATGAAGCTGGAAGCGAGGACGTGAGGTACTCTTCCTCTGTTCTTCCAAGGCTGCGGTTGATGCGGCGGAGAATGTCGTAAAGGAATGTGGAGCCGGCGCCCTGTTTTGTGCCGCTTCCTACTTCCTCGTTGTCAAATACGGCAACGACCGGGATGCAGCGGTCGCTCTCACTGTTTAAGAGAGCCATTGTGGACGTGAATGCGCACTGGAGATCATCAAGACGCGGAGCAGAGATAAACTCGCCGTCGCAGCCCCATACAGTACCTTCCATACGGTTGTAAAGCGAAGAGGTCCATTCCTTTGATCTGGTCAACGGAGACGCCTGCCTCCTCAGCGATCATCTCTTTGAATGCCTTTCCGGAATTGCTCATGCGGTATAATGGAAGCATATCTTTCTGGATGTTGTACTTGTAACCGTCGTTTACTTCACGGTTCATATGGATTGCGAGGTTCGGGATCATGAGAAGATCACGGTCAACGTTGATCAGTTTTGTTGTGAGACGGTTGCCGTCTTTTTACGATAATGCGTCCTGCAACGGAGAGAGGTCTGTCGAACCACGGTGCGCAGAGCATTCCGCCGTACTTCTCAACATTTAATTTTACATACTGGTTCTCGATGTTCATCTCAGAAGACTCTTTGATCTTTAAGGTCGGGGAGTCGCCTGTGGCTTGCCGCGATATGGAAGCCGGAATAATCCTTGCGGGATACCTTTGAATGCGATGATCGCGGACTGGTTGCGGGTTACGAAATACTTTCCGCCCTCAGCGAGATTCCAGGTATTGCCCTCAGCGAGGCGCTCGAAGCCTGCCTCGGTCAGGTAGTTTGCCAGTTCATGAACAGCATGGAAACCGGTCGGACTCTTTTTGATAAAGGAAAATAATTCTTCATTCAGATTCTGAATCATGTTTTTGTTACTCCTTTCGATAAATAACCCTGTAAGTCATACTACTTTATTATATAAGAAAAATGCAGATCAGGCAAGCTTGCGCTATGATGTGCGCGTGTTAAAATAAAAATATGATTTCTGTTATAATTTGACGTTTTTTTCTGAAATTTACGAAAAAGGTCTGAAGAGGTACCTTTATTCTCGGTTTCATGTTAAAATATGGGCACGAGTAGCTGCGAAGGTATGGAACAGTTACAAATACGATCAATATGGTGAGGAGATCACTGGGAAAAAGAGGGGAACTTATGGATTGGAAGAAGATCAGACAGGCAGTCCGCACGGTGCTGGCGGCTGTATTGATCTGCGCTGCATCGGTGGGAATCACCGGTGATCCGGCATATGCGGCGGATATGGGCGCAGTTTACGGAATTTATGAGCATGGAACCGGTTGGAGTGGGTATCATGGTGACAGCAAAACAGCGCGTGCTGGAACCGGAAGCTATGTGACGGCGATCCGCGCCAGCCTTCAGGGACAACCTGAGGGAATGAGCGGCACGCTTTCTTACCAGGTGAACTTAAGCGGAAGCGGATGGCTTTCCTGGCAGGAAAATATGACTCCTGAATGGAAGCACCGAGACAGATATGCCGTTAGAAGCGGTCCGCATGGCATTTACCGGACAGCTTGCGGAGAATTATGATGTTTATTACCTGTATATCAGAATGGCTCCTGGACAACCCGGTGAAGAACGGGGAGACTGCGGGAACCGAAGGACAGGGACTCCGTGTGGATGGTCTCTGGGTAACGGTGACGGGAAAAGGTGCGGAGGTACCGGAAGGCCCGAATGGAAAGAGCGTTGACCCGACAAGACCGATGGTTGCCCTGACCTTTGATGACGGTCCGTCGAAGTATACGCCCCGGATCCTGGATTCCCTGGAAGCGAACGGCGGAAGAGCCACATTCTTTCATGGTGGGCAACCGAGTTGCGTCCTATGCGTCTACCGTAAAGCGCATGGCGGATCTCGGATGCGAGACAGACAGCCATACCTGGGCACATACATATCTGACAGGAATGTCTGAGGGAGAGATATTACAGAGCTTAAATCAGACACGCGATGCCATTGTGGCAGCAGGCGGAAACGCGCCGAAGGTGTCCGCCCGCCGGGAGGAAAGATCAATGATGCCAGTAAGGCGGTTCTCGCAAAGGCTGGAATGCCGTCCATCATCTGGTCCGTGGATACACTGGACTGGAAGACGAGAAACGCGCAGCACACCATCGACACAGTTCTCAGACAGGTGCAGGATGGAGATATCATCCTGATGCATGACCTCTATGAGCAGAGCGTCATTGCGGCAGAGACGCTGATTCCTGAACTCACGAGAAGAGGTTACCAGCTCGTGACAGTCAGCGAGATGGCAGAGCTCCGCGGTGGTATGGCGGCAGGACAGTCTTATGGACATTTCCGCTAAGAATAAAAAAATATTGCAGTATGAAGCAAAATGTGATATTCTGTTAACGAACAAATAAATATCGTTCTTCGGGGCGGGGTGCGATTCCCCACCGGCGGTATAGTCCGCGACCTGCGAAAGCAGCTGATTTGGTGAGATTCCAAAACCGACAGTATAGTCTGGATGAGAGAAGAAATTGTATGACAGGAGTAGTTCATTCAAGCCCCGGACTTTTTCAATGGTCCGGGGTCTTTTTATTTACATGGACAGGGAATCATCCCCACGAGTCCGTGTGAGCCGGCAATCCTGCACAGCAATTCCTTGTAACAGAAGAACAACAAGTACAAGGAGGAACATTATGAACCAGAACAAAGTATTAAGTGTCAGAAATCTCGTGCTGATCGCCATGTTCAGCGCGCTCGCAGCCGTATTGGAGACGATCCAGGTGGCGGTTCCGTTTGCCCCGCCGTTTTACAAGCTGGACTTCGCGGAGTTCCCGGTACTGATCGGCGGCTTTGCCATGGGACCGGCCCAGGCAGCTCTGATCGCGATCGTTAAGAACCTCTTAAAGCTGCTCTTAAACGGAACAAGCACTTACTATGTCGGCGAGCTCGGAAACATCATTGAAGCTGCATGTTCTCCGTACCGGCTGCCCTGATCTACCGCAGACATAAAACGAAAAAGACCGCTATGGTCGCCTCGCTGCCGGTGTCATCTGTGCTATCGTTGGCGCTGTATTCGTAAACTGCGCGATCACACTTCCGTTCTACGCAAAAGTTGCTTTCGGCGGAATCGAGAACATCATTGCAATGGGAACAAAGATCAACCCGGCAGTTACAAACCTGTATACATTCGCGATCTTCATGATCGTTCCGTTCAACCTTGTAAAATGCGGACTGAACGCGATCGTAACAGCACTTGTATATAAGCATGTCAGCGTGATCATCCATGCAGGGGTTCACAGAGAAAAGAAAACTGAAAATACGGCGGCATAACACCTGAATGGGAGATTCCCCTGGGATAGAGACGGCGAAAGCCGTGGTCTGACTCGGGGGACTTACAATTTATGCGAGAGTGAGCGAAAGCCTGCGCAGGTACAAAAGTGAGCGCTGGCAGGTGGCGGCAGTACTTGACGGATAACGACCGAAATGAGATAGTGAAGCGGCAATGACTTAAGAAACGGAGAAAATAAAATGGTAAGATATTATAATGAACTGACAAGACTGGAAATGGAACAGGTCGACAAGGACGAGACGGTGGTCATGATCCCGGTGGGAGCGTTGGAACAGCACGGAAACCAGTGTCCGCTGGGTACAGACGAGATCATCGCGGAGGGAACGGCGAGACGGATCAAAGAGGCCTTAGACCGGGAGATCCCGGACTATCCGATGCTGATCTTTTCCGCTGATCCCGGTGGGACTCAGCACGGAACATGTGAACTTCTGCGGTTCTGTCACCTTAAAGCCGGATACCTTTTATCATGTTCTCTACGACATCTGCAAAGGCCTGGCGCATCACGGATTCAGGAAGATCGCAATCTTGAACTGCCACGGCGGAAACTCCCCGATCATCCAGGTCTTAAGCAGGGAGGTAAGAAGTGAGCTCGGAATCGCCGTATTTATCATCAACTGTGGCGCATTCTTCGGAAACCAGGCGGTAAAAAGACACTGTGACACCTGGAAATATCTGGGATTTCCACGGCGGTGAGATGGAGACATCCATGAGTTCGCGGAGCGCCCGGAGACAGTAAAGCTGAGACCTCCGGAGGCGGGAATCCCTTGAGAAAGTTCATGGGAAACAAGACATTCACCGTATATGGCCCGATCACTCTTGGCTGGGTTTCAGAAGAGTGGGAGACCGAGGACGGAAAGCCCATCGGAATCGGCGGCGATCCAAGCGGGGCGACGGCGGAGAAGGGCAACCAGATCTACGACAGCTTTTGGAGTCGATCCTTTCAGGGCTGAAAGAGATCAGAAAGTGGAAAGACTAAGGCACTGTTTCAGAAAATAGTGAAAAAGTGCTGAGAAACCGGTGAACAGATCATTATTACAGCAATATTAAGAAGAACAGAAAATTGAAATGAATGGAAACGATGCCGGAAAAGCCTGTAAATCCGCCGGAAATCTGTTGCAACCATAACTTTCATGTGCTAAACTGAATACGCAATTGAACAAAGTAAGGTGCTGCGGTTTTATGCAGCACCTTTATCATTACGCGGCAGGCCACAGCGATACCGCCGCATGAGCGTAAAAATGGGAAACCGTATAGAAGAAACACAGGTTTTCTGGACATTTGAGTAATAGAATCGAGAGTGCAGAACATGAATACAAAAAGTAGTTCGTATCAAAGAGGAAGAGAAGACAAGAGAGACGCTGGAAAAGAATCCGGGGCTTTTAGAGGCGGCTGAGATCTTGAAAAACGGCGGTCTCGTGGCGTTCCCGACGGAGACCGTTTACGGCCTTGGTGCCAACGCGTTGAATGAGGAAGCGGCAAAGAAGATCTACGCGGCAAAAGGACGTCCGTCCGACAACCCGCTGATCGCCCATATTTCCTGTATGGAAGAACTTCCGGCGATCGTGAAGGAGATCCCGGAGGCGGGCCGAAACTGGCTGAAAAGTACTGGCCGGGTCCGCTGACCATGATCTTCCCGAAAAGGACATCGTACCTTACGGAACCACTGGCGGTCTTGATACCGTTGCGGTCCGTATGCCGGTGGATCCGGTGGCAAATTGCCTGATCCATCTCGCAGGTGTTCCGATCGCGGCACCGAGTGCCAACACTTCCGGAAGACCGAGCCCGACAAAGGCGGAACATGTCATCGAGGACATGGACGGAAAGATCGAGATGATCATCGACGGCGGCGCTGTGGGAATCGGCGTGGAATCCACTATCGTGGATGTATCCGGCGAGATCCCGACACTTCTCCGCCCGGGCGCGATCACCATTGAGATGCTGCGTGAGACGTTGGGCCAGGTGGATATCGATCCAGTGATCTTAGGACCGGTCAGCGGCGATATCAAGCCGAAGGCGCCGGGAATGAAGTATCGCCATTATGCCCCGAAGGCGGACATGACACTGGTGGAAGGCGACATGGACAAGGTCGTTGCCTACATCAATGAGCAGACAAAGAAAGCGGAAGCAGAGGGAAAGAAAGTCGGCATCATCTGCACCGAGGAGAGTCAGGACATGTACCAGGGCGGAAACCTCGAGGTGATCGGAAGCCGGGAACACGAGGAGACGGTGGCCCACAACTTGTTTGCAGTTCTGCGTGATTTCGATGCCAGAAAAGGTTGACTGCATTTTCTCCGAGAGCTTTTCCAAAGACCAGCTCGGCCAGGCGATCATGAACCGCCTGTGCAAGGCAGCCGGATATCATATTGTGAACATATAAAATTGCAGGAAGGCCTGCGCTTGCTGCGGTGGCTGCAGTAAAGGCAAAAGTACGATCAATTAAAATGAGAAATGGATTTTACCCGTAACTGTGAGAGCGTTGGGCAGTTACATATATGAAATGGAGGACGATCTATGTCAGAAAAAGAGAAACGGATACATTACCTGGGACGAGTATTTCATGGGAGTTGCAAAGCTTTCTGCCATGCGCTCACGGATCCGAACACACAGGTCGGCGCGTGCATCGTGAGCGAGGACAATAAGATCCTGTCCATGGGCTATAACGGATTCCCAAAGGGCTGTTCCGACGACGAGTTCCGTGGGATAAGATGGACGAGGACCCGTATAATAGAAAATATTTCTATGTGACACACAGTGAGTTGAACGCGATCTTAAACTATCGCGGCGGCAGCCTGGAAGGCAGCAAGCTCTATGTAACACTGTTCCCGTGCAACGAGTGCGCGAAGGCGATCATCAGGCGGGCATCAGACCATCGTCTACGAGAGCGATAAGTACGCAAACGACGCGTCCACACGGGCATCCAAGAGAATGCTGAATGCGGCGGGTGTGCGCTATTACCAGTACAACCCGACAGGCCGTAAGATCGAGTACCGGGTATAACGGAGGAACGAATGAAATTTTTTGCTGGCGGCGATCAACGCCAAATATATCCACTCGAATCCGGGTGTCTACAGTCTGCGCGCCTTTGCTAGGACGAAGATCCCGGGGCGGATATCGAGATCGGAGAATACACCATCAATCACCAGATGGACTTAATTTTACAGGATATCTACAGGAGAAAGCCGGATTTTATCGGCTTTTCCTGTTATATATGGAATATTTCCTACATCATGGAGATCGTCCGTGACGTGAAGAAAGTATTGCCGGAGGTGGAGATCTGGCTCGGCGGACCGGAAGTGTCCTATGACGCGAAAAAAGTGCTGACCAGGGAGCCGGATGTCTGCGGCGTGATGCGCGGGGAAGGCGAGCTGACGTTTTACGGAGCTTGTGCGGGCGTATCTGAAAAGGGAAGAACTGTGTGCAGCAAGCTTAGACTTAGATCACATTCCGGGAATTACCTACCGCGCTGAGAGCGGCGAGGTCGTGGAACGTGGTCCCCAGCGCCTTCTGAGCCTGGATGAGATCCCGTTCTACTATGACGATATGGCTGGATTCGAGAACAGGATCGTCTACTACGAGCAGCCGCGGCTGCCGTTCTCCTGCAGCTACTGCCTGTCTTCCATTGATAAAACCGTGCGTTTCCGGAGTCTGGACCTGGTACTCCCGGAACTGCAGTTTTTCCTGGACCACAAGGTTCCACAGGTCAAGTTTGTGGACCAGAACCTTCAACTGTAAGCGGGATCACACGTTAGAAATCTGGCGTTATCTCGTGGAACATGACAATGGGATCACAAACTTCCATTTCGAGGTCTCCGCAGATATCTTCGATGAGGAGGAACTGGAACTTATCGGAAAGATGCGCCCGGGGCTGATTCAGCTTGAGATCGGTGTCCAGTCCACAAACCCGGATACGATCAAGGAAATCCACAGACACATGGACCTTTGTGAAACTAAAGCAGGCGGTGGACCGGGTCTACGATTACCGGAACACCCATCAGCACCTGGATCTGATCGCGGGACTTCCCTATGAGAATTATGAGTCTTTCATGCGCTCCTTCGACGATGTCTACCGGATGCGTCCGGACCAGCTTCAGATGGGATTCTTAAAAGTATTGAAGGGCTCTTACATGGAAGAGCAGGTCGCGGCATATGATCTGAAATACCGGGGAATTCCGCCATACGAAGTCCTTTCCACGAAGTGGCTGCCCTACAGCGATGTGATCCGGCTGAAGGGCGTGGAGGACATGGTGGAGGTCTACTACAACAGCGGACAGTTCCCGGCAACCATGAAACTGCTGGAAAAGAAATCTGCGCGTCCGTCGGAAATTTTTACGAGTCTGGCGGAATATTATGAGAAGAACGGACTGACAGGGATCAGTCACAGCAGGCTGGCAAGGTATGAGATCCTTTATAGATTTTTAGAGGAAAAAAGAGGTTAAAGTGGAACAGAGCACGCCTGCGGCAGAAGACCCGGCAGGAATGGAGCAGAAAACCGGCGCGAAAGCTGCAGAAACAGCAGTAAAACTGACACTAGCTGACTTCCGCGACAGCCTGATGTACGACCTCTATGTCCGCGAAAATATCAAGAGCCGCCCGTCCTTCGCAAGTGACCAGTCCCCATACAAGAAAGAAGTGCAGGGAATTCTTCATGGCGGAGGAAGAGAGTCCCTCAGTGGCTTACGGACTATGCAGGATTTGATTCGAAGCAGATGGCGAAAATGGCTCATCTGGAACATATGGAAGATGGAACGTTTGTATTGTTTGATTATAAAAATCGGGATCCGTTGTCAGGAAACGCCAGAGCAGTCCGCTTCCGGTATGACCAGAAGGGAAGCCGGATGGTGCCAGCAAAAACCAGCACGGATATGAAGAAAATTGTGAAGATATGTGATGATGCAGTGAAAGTAAAGATGGAGAACAGACATGGCAGATGAAATGATAAATTCTTATGTCGCCCTGGATCTTGAGACGACGGGCATCGGTGCCCGTCACGAAAAGATCACGGAGATCGGCATGGTGAAGGTGATCGACGGTGAGACGACGGACACTTACCACACTATGGTAAATCCGCGCCGGGAGATCGCGAAGCGGATCGTGGAGCTGACGGGGATCACTGATGATATGGTGAAGGATGCACCGGGAATCGAGGAGATCCTGGATGAGGTCCTGGCCTTCACCGAAGACCTCCCGCTTCTCGGCCACCAGATCATTTTTGACTACGGCTTCCTCGTACAGGCCGCAGTGAACCAGAAACGGAAATTCGAGAAATACGGGGTCGATACACTGAAACTCTGCCGGTATCTGATGCCGGGGGAGGAAAAGAAGAATCTGAGTGCCGCCTGCGCGTACTTTGAGGTTAGCCAGGATACGGCACACCGGGCACTTTCCGATGCCTATGCCGCCCACAATCTATACCAGGAACTGAAAAAAGGTTTGGCAAAGAACGTCCGGAACTCTTCACTGCCAAGATGCTCCAATATAAGGCAAAAAAAGGAACGGACGGCGTCGAAAAGGCAAAAAAGAACACTTGCAGGATTTACTAAAATATCATAGAATAGACATAACTGTCGAGATCGATCACATGTCCGGAAATGAGATATCCCGGATGATCGACAAGATTATTTTCCAGTATGGAAGAATCCCGGAAAATGCGAAAAAACAGGGATAGTTTTCCGAACCCTGAGAAAATGAATATTAGTGAATATAGTTCGGAATGAGTTACAGCATATGGCAGCCAGGACTTTTTTTGATCTGGAATGCGGAACATCGGTAAAATCTGATGCAGTTTGCTCAGGGCATGGGCTGTAACCGGAATGGAAAGCAAGAAGAGGTGAATGTTGTGTTTAACATGAATGATAAAAAGACAAGAAAGATTTTCTCTACCATCGTAATCGTATTAGTTGTACTCGCAATGGTAGTGCCGATGATCCTCGGCTCCCTTCTTTCTATTTTTTAATCGTGACGGGCTGAAGCCCCAAAATCTATCAGGCATCAGG
>VOFH01001559.1_pt1 | contig 11789 bp, 20 predicted proteins | sample 5384091 | NCBI WGS metagenome assembly VOFH01 (sample SAMN12384727, study PRJNA508395) | human gut metagenome | isolation source: healthy gut G | host: Homo sapiens
GCAGGCGTGCCGGTTTCTGCGATTATCTTTGGTGGCCGCCGGGCGAAACCGCTCCGCTGGTCTATCAGGCAAGGGATTGGGAACATGGCGTGTTTGTAGGCTCCATCATGGCTTCTGAGACGACTGCGGCCGCTGCCGGTGCGGTGGGCGTTGTCCGGCGTGACCCCCATGGCGATGCTGCCTTTCTGTGGCTACCATATGGAGATTACTTCCAGCATTGGCTTGACATGGGTAAAAAGCTGGGGGACAAAGCGCCGAAGATCTTCAACGTCAACTGGTTCCGCACGGACGATGAAGGCCACTTTATCTGGCCGGGATTTGGCGACAATATGCGCGCGTGCTGATGTGGATCTTAGAGCGTTGCGAAGGCAAAGCCGATGCGGTAGAGACTCTATTGGTTTCGAGCCAAAGCCGGAAGATATTAATATTGAAGGCTTGGATATCGATTTGGACACCATCAAAGGTCTGCTGGATGTTGATAAAGATCTTTGGAAAGAAGACGCTGCCGGTATCGAGGAATTTTATCAGAAATTTGGCGAAAAGCGCCCCAAAGAGCTGAAAGCCGAGCTGGAGACACTGAAAGAATCTGGAGTAAGCGTTCGTCGTTTTAGACTGTGGAAAGCCCTGGGCAGCCAGGGCTTTCCTGTTATTTTGAAGAAAGTGAAAAAGGAGGAGATTACGATGTTACATCATCCGGTGCAGCCCGCCATGGGTAAGGGCAGCCGCTGGAAAGGGATTGTCGCCTTGTCCATGGCAGCGGCCGGAACGGTTTCTTTGTGATTGCTATGCTGGCCAGCGCTTTTGTCATGGCGCATAAAGGCGAATAATCCCCGGAAAAGAAGTATTCCGTCCGTTTGTTGAGTGTTGCCCGGCTTATACGCTCGGGAAAGTGTTTATGCGTTCAACACCTGAGCCTGAAAAATTGTAAAAAGGACTGGATAAAGGTTTTCGGTCGGATTGCTTTGCCTTTAGCCGGTGAGCAGTTTGATTGCCAGGCCGAGCCTGGGCTTTTATAAGACAGTTGCCCGGTAAAAAGCGCCCTCGTATACGAGGGCGCTTTTTCGGGCATAATTCATGCGCAAAGGATATCCTTTTGAAGGGGGAAGAGTTCCGAGGTGAAACGGACTGCATACCGGGTCGCAGTCCCCGCTTCCGGTTACTGTCCGATGGGCGCGCTAAAACTGCCTGCCCTGCGCCAGAGATTGGGGCAGATCCAATATGCGCTGGTTTTGGCTGCCGCGGAACAGCAATGTCAAATCTCGCTGGGCCAACACAAAGGGGCCATCCACCAGAAAATCCCCCCTCCTGAAGGAGGGCCATCACATCAGGGTTTTGGTTCTTTAACAGATCTTCAAATATACTCCCAGTATAAATAAATAAATATAGTCCCAATTTTTTGATTTCCTTCGCCAGTGGGAGCAGTGCTGCCGCTTGACAAAGGGGTTCGCCGCCGGAAAAAGTCACACCGTCCAGCAGAGGGTTCTTTTGATTTCCGCTAGGATTTTTTCTGGTTCGCAGTCATATCCCCCGGAAAATCGTGAGATTCGGGATTATGGCAGCCCTCACAATGATGGGGACAGCCCTGCACAAAAACAACAAAGCGGATGCCGGGCCCGTCCACAATGGATTCTCGGATTACCCCTGCCAGCCGGATCGGTTTTGACATGAAGATACATCCTTTCTCATGACGAAAGGGAGCGCCGTTTTCTTTTCCAAACGCTCCCACAAAAGAGAAAACAGCTTTTCTCGTATTTTTCGAAAAAAGGCGGGCAATATCCCGCCTTTTCTATTTCAGCACTTTTCACCATTGGATAACCGGTTTAAAAGTTTCTATGGACAGATAAAAATCAAATTCAGACAGGTACAACGGATCCAAAGCAGGGAAATTCTCCGCTGTGCATATTGGAATGCCCGCAAAAAGAGGTTGCCTTTTTTGGAGCCGGACAAGTTTCCGATTTCTCTTTTTGGCCGCACCTGACTGGTCATATGCGTTCCATGCCGCTGGATACGTCATGCTTTACCCGGTCATGCTCTTCCGCGCGTTTGGCATTATTCCAATGATCCATGGTTCCTACCAGATAGCCGGTAATCCTGCGGATGCGGTCAAACGCTTCGTTTCCGTCATTTTTCATGCCGCCCACAGCCGGGACACACTCATTATCAATGATGCCGGTGTAGCCGCAGCAGGGATCCCGGTCTACCGGGTGGTTGATAGAGCCGTACCCGATACCCGCCTCTTTCATGCAACGGACGACTTTTTCAAAAGCATCCAGATTTTTTAATGGGTCGCCATCCATCTCGATATAGGAAATATGGCCGCCGTTGGTCAGGTTGTGATATGGCGCTTCCAAGCGGATTTTGTCAAAAGCGGATATATCATAATACACCGGAATATGGAAGGAGTTGGTATAGTAATCCCGATCGGTCACACCAGGGGGATGATCCCGTATTTCTGCTTGTCAATGCGGACAAACCGGCCGGAAAGCCCTCCAGCAGGGGGTGGCAATCAGCGAATAGTTAAAGCCGGTTTTTTTCACTCATTTCATCCATCCGTTTGCGCATATAGCCGATAATATCCAGCCCCAGGTTTTGCGCTTCCGGTGATTCGCCGTGATGCTTGCCAATCAGCGCCTTCAGGCATTCGGCAAGGCCGATAAAACCTACGGTGAGGGTGCCGTGTTTAAGCACTCCGCCCACCTCGTCATCGGACCGAGCTTATCGGCATCCAGCCAAACGCCCTGGCCCATTAAGAAGGGTAGTTGCGGACTTTTTTGGCCGCCTGGATTTTGTATCGGGCCATGAGCTGGTCACAGACCAAATCCAGCATCCGATCCAGTTGCTCAAAGAAAAAGTCCACATTGCCGTTGGCCTTAATGGCCAAGCAGAAGGGGGGAGGTTGATGGAGGTGAAGCTTAAATTGCCGCGGCCACAGGTATACTTCGCGGGTCGGGTCATAATGGTTGGCCATTACGCGGGTCCGGCAGCCCATATAGGCCACCTCTGAATTATAGTCGCCCTCTTTGTAATACTGGAGGTTAAACGGCGCGTCAAAAACGAAAAAGTTAGGGAAAAGCCGTTTGGCGGATACCCGGCAAGCCAACTTAAACAGATCGTAGTTGGGATCCTCCGGATTGTAATTGACCCCTTCTTTGACTTTGAAAATGTGAATAGGAAAAATAGGGGTTTCACCGTTACCCAGGCCGGCGTCCTCCGCCTTGAGGATACACTCGATTACCATACGGCCTTCGGGGAGGTATCGGTGCCATAGTTGATGGAAGAAAACGGAACCTGAGCGCCAGCCCGGGAATGCATGGTGTTCAGGTTGTGGACCAGCGCTTCCATGGCCTGGAAAGTAGAGCGGCGGGTCTCCTTTTTGGCATTTTTCACAGCGAACCGCTGGATCTTTTCCACCAGCTCTTCCGGGATGTATTTGGACAGCTCCTGCGATTCATATTCATGGTATCCGTTGTCATCGGCCAAAACCGGGCACAGGCCGCTTTGCTTCTCGACCTCTTCCGCAATCTGCCTGGCAACTGCTTCGCCGTCCTCCAAGCCGCCCAACAGCTCCAGTGCCCGACCTATGTTGCGGGAATAGACACGCCGGTAGGTTTTGCGCACGCCGGGGCCATGCCATAGTCAAAATTCAGGAATGCTCTGGCCGCCGTGCTGGTCGTTTTGGTTGGATTGGATAGCGATGCAGGCCAACGCTGAATAGCTGGCGATGTCATTGGGCTCCCGCAAAAAGCCGTGACCGGTGCAGAAGCCGCCTTTGAACAATTTGACGATATCGATCTGGCAGCAGGTAGTGGTCAGCGTATAGAAATCCAGGTCATGGATATGGATGTCCCCCCTCCGCATGGGCTTTGGAGAACACCGGATCCAGCACATACATTTCACAAAACTGTTTGGATCCTCGGAGCCGTATTTGAGCATGGTGCCCATGGCCGTGTCGCCGTCGATATTGGCGTTTTCCCGTTTGATATCGTTATCCGCCGCAGGTTTGAAGGTCAGATCCGTAAATGCGCATCAGCTTGGTGTTCATGTCGCGAACGCGGGTACGCTCTGCCCGATAGAGGATATACTCTTTGGCGGTACGGGCATGTCCGTTTTCAATCAAAACCTTTTCTACCACGTCCTGTACCTGCTCTACCGCAGGGCGGGTCTCGTGCAGTTCGTCAGTCAGGTAAGCGATGACCTTTTCGGTCAGTTCTTCAGCCATTTCCCGGTCGTTGCCGCCCAAAAACCTGTGCAGCTTTATAGATGGCGTCAGTGATCTTGCTCGGGTCGAAAGGCACCTGCCGCCCGTCTCGCTTGACAATTGTTTCGATCATGTTACAACTTCCTCTCCGTATGGTTCCCAAAAAACAGCGTTTTCAACAAAGGTGAAGGAGGACGCTACAGCGCAGGGCTCCCGGCTGAAAAATATCCTCACAGTATACTATTCATGTGGTTATACACAAACAATCACCACAATATATTGTGGTTTGCGAACAGTTTTTATTGTATAGCGGGATAGAAGAAAAGTCAATAGAAGAAGCAAGATTTTACTCGTTTTCGAAAATCTTTGACGTTCTGCACAATTTTGCCGTAATCGGAAAAAAAGGATCCGTTTACAGCAGGGCCAGAAGTCCCATCCCCAGAAGGATACCGCCGCCCAGCCAGGACAGATCAAAATTGGCCCGTTTTGCCGCCTTTCTTCCGGCAAAGCAGCCGGCCAGGATACAAATCAGGTTCATTCCCGCGGAACAGAAAAAAACGGACCATGGGGAAAGGCCGGAAAATCCACCACCCAGCCCCGCGGCCAGCCCGTCGCTGGACAAAGCGAGAGCCAGCGCGACGGATTCGGCTGCCGACAGGACACTGGAACGATCGGTATCGGCCTCGGCGGGATCCGCCCAGACCCGCAGCAGAAAGCGCATCCGCAAAAAGGAGAAGGAAAGTTCCTTTCCCGGCTGTGGCAGTCGGCGCACCAAACGCTTTACAACGCTGTCAAACAGCTTGAAAAGCCCCAGCCCGCACAACAGCGCGCAGGAAAGGCAGGATGTCAGATGGTCGGGCAGATAAGGTGCAAGCCATCCCGCCGCCAGGATAGACAGAGCTAGCGCAGAAGAGCAGACCAGCGACAGAACCAGCGCCGAAGGGGCGGGAATCCGGATTTGATCAATGCCAAAGCCGAAAGCCGCTGCAAAAGTATCGACGCAGACTGCGGCACAGAGAAAAAAGATGTGAAAAAAGAAATCCAGAACGGGTTCATTGCAATTGCCTCCATCCTGCAAGCGTCGGGCGCCGTAGCCGTATGGGGAGCGTCCGGCGCCTCTTTGCCCATTCTATGCCGCAGTAGGAAGAAGGGTTCCGGAGCGCTCTTGCCAAGAAAAAGAAAATGGAGTAATCTAACGATAGAGTCCGCCTTGGTCGGATAGGATGTAGAGAGGAGAATCATTATGGGAGTGTTTCGGTTTGGAATTATGGGCGCTGCCAAAATCGGCGCAAAATTCTGTGACGCAGTCGGCCGTCTGCCCCAGGCGCAGGTGGCGGCGGTAGCCAGCAAGAGTCAGGAACGAGCAGACGCGTTTGCCAAGGCCAATGGGGTGCCGGCGGCTTATGGCGACTACCGCCGAATGCTGGAACGCCCGGATATCGACGGGGTATATATTGACACGACCAATAACTTCCACTATGAAAATATGCTGCTGTGTCTGGAATACGGCAAGCCGTTTTTGTGCGAAAAAGCGTTTACCATCACGAAAGCGCAGGCACAGGAGGTGTTTTCCAAAGCGGAAAAGCAGGGGCTTTTTTCCATGGAAGCCATGTGGAGCCGTTTTACCCCTGCAGTGCAGAAAGCCAAGGCGTGGATTGACGGCGGCAGAATTGGACAGATTGACCTGGCCAGTTATCATTTCTGCTTTGTGTCCGGCTCCGACGCTGCCCACCGGCTCAACGCGCCGGAGCTGGGCGGCGGCGCCAACCGGGATATTGGGGTTTACGCGTTTGAGATCCTGTCTTATCTGATCAACCAGCCGCTGCTGGAGGCTAAGACCATGGTCAACCGGTTTCCCTATGGCTCCGATTGTACCGATGGGATGCTTTTGCGCTTTGAGCATGCGATTGCCACAACGCAGGTGAGTTTTCGGGCCATTGCGCCGGAGACCGCGTGGTTTTGCGGCGACCGGGGCAGCATCCAGCTTTTGGGCGGGCACAAAGGCGGCGGCGCGGTGCTGTATGGGCCGGACCGGCAGGAAATCGAGCGGTTTATTCCGCCGGAGGAAAACGGGTTTGTCTATGAGATCGAGGATTTTATCCGAGGCGTGCGGGAAGGACGGCTGGAAAGCGATGTCATTCCCCATCGGGACACGCTTTTTGTGCATGGAGCTGTTTGATTTGTGTGACCGGGAAAATCCGCAGGAGAAGTAAAAAATGCCGCAAGTGGAATTGACAAGAGGAGAATATGGGCTGGAGGGGGAAATCCGCCTGCCGGCCTGGGGAACACTGGCAAATACAAGAGCGGGCGCAGCCCATCCGGGTGGATTTCGGCGGTGACCGGGTCGAGGAAGGGCAGGAGCTGACGGAAAGCTACCGCACGGCGCTGGCTTACCTGTTTGCTAGGCAGGAGCAGATCCAAAATGCCATTTTGAGGGGATTTTGGAGCATCTGGCACAACAGCGGGACGACCTTTTGAGCGACGCGATGGAGAAGGATTTTTTCCTGTCCGGAATGCCTTATGTCCAGGAGCCGGCAGACCTGTTAGAGAACTGCAGCTGGAGGAAATCCATGTGCTGCCGGTGGAAAGGGACTGCCTTTGCTATATGGGTTATGCCTTTGGCTGCCGCTGGGATGAGGACGGAATCGGCGTTATGACCTGCGGCAGCAGGGTGGTGGAGGTAGGCGGCCGGGATACGGCGCTGCTTTGCTGGCTGGCAGAAGATGACCTAAGACATTTTCATTGACTTTTGACATTGTCGATTCTATAATGAAAGAGCAGAAAAGAGGCTTTTTTCGGCTTTTTTTGAGAGCCGGAAGCAAGGTTAAAATGTGAGGAGAGAGCAGAATGAGCCAGTTGAATCGTACCCGCGTTAACAATGTGCTGAAAAGAATGGCAGAGGCAGGCGTTGAGCAGATGATCGTCACCTCCCCCATCTCCATCTTTTATCTGACCGGCGAGATGGTCCACCCCGGAGAGCGCTGTTTGGCGCTGTACTTAAACACCGATGGAAATGTAACGCTGGTGGTCAACCAGTTGCACAACTATATCAAGCTTGATGGGGCCAAAGTGGTCTTTTTCCACGACACCGAGGATCCGGTGGCCATTCTGGCCAAAGAGGTCAAACCCGGCAAACTGGGTGTGGATAAGGAATGGCCGGCCCGCTTCCTCATCCATATGATGGAGCTGCGGCCCGACGCGCCTGTGATGAACGGCTCGATTTTTCGTGGATATGACCCGCATGGTCAAGGACGCTGAAGAGCAGGAAAAATTGCGCAGATCCTCTGCGATGAACGACCGGGTGGTGGCCAAATCCATTGAGGCGATCCGGAAGGGTTGTCGAAGTGGATCTGGCTGAGAAGGTCAATGAATTTTTCGCGGCGGAGGGCGCCGCAGTCAAAAGCCTATGCATCGTGGCTTACGGCAAATACTGCGCCATCCCGCACCACGGTCCGTCTGGAAGTGTTCCTGCAGCCTGGCGACAATGTGCTGTTTGATATCGGCAAAAACCTGGACGGCTATTACAGCGATATGACTCGTACTGTCTGCTACAAATCGGCTACAGATTTACAGCGCAAGATCTATGATCTGGTGCTGGAGGCCAACATGGCGGCCATTGCGGCGGTGAAGCCCGGCGTGCGGGCCTGTGACGTGGATGCGGCAGCGCGCAATGTGATTGCCAAAGCGGATACGGCGAGTATTTTACCCACCGTACCGGCCATAATATCGGCATTGAGGTTTCATGAATGGCCGGACATCAGTTCCACCAATGAAATGCCATTGGTTCCCGGTATGTGCTTCTCCATCGAACCCGGCATTTATCTGCCTGATTCAGTGGGCGTGCGGATTGAGGATCTGGTGATCGTAACGGAGAACGGCTGTGAAGTGCTCAACCATTATACAAAAGATTTTCAGATTGTCGGTTAATCACTGTAGGAACAAAATGATGTTTGTGGGTTTGAGGCTGTGCGCGAGTTCGCAAGGGATCCCGGTGCATCATCCCCGTTCTTTGAGCGTAAAATCCGTTTACAGCAATTAATATGTGCCCGCAGGAGTAAAGCAGCTCCTGCGGGCGTTGTTGTTTTATTAAAAGGAAATGGCGGCATGCGGAAGAGGGCGTAGGCTTGGAAAAGGCTGTTTTCATCCGGCCGCGATTTTTCGCTGTTTTGCTGCCGGGCCGCTTTACAATCGTCTTGCCGGTGTATTATACTAAAAAGGAAGGGACGGATGTTAGATGGAGCAGGATACGGTAAAGTGGTAAAGCGCACAACCGGACTGGTGTTGATTTTGGCAGTTGTAGCGGGCCTTATCGGTATCCTGCTGTGGTTTTTCGGCAGCCCATGGGGGAGCGTCTGGTGCACAGAAAGCGGTCCAGGCATATGTGGCACAGACCTATCCAGATCAGGGCCTGGAGGTGGAAAAGGCGGAGGCTTTCTACCCGCGGTTATCAGGCGCGGGTAGAAGATAAAGAAAAAAGATGTATTTTTACCGTCTCGGTAAAAGACGGGCAGATTTTTGTCGGATAGCTATGAAACGGATGTGATCGAAAAGGGGAACACGGTCCGGCGGCTGGAAAAGCCTATACCGCGCTTGCACAGAAAAGCTGGAAGAAGCAGAGCTGTCTGTTGCTGTGCGGCCATCCGTCCGTCTAGACAGTGCAAGTTTGGAAAAGGTGCAATTGGGAATGGCGTTTTCCTTAGAAGACACACTGCAATACAGCCTGATGCTGGAGGGCACCGCTGACGAGCCGACGCTGGACACGGCGGCCCAGCTGCTGGGGAGGTTTACAGCCAGATGGATGCGAAAGGATACGGATTCTCCTCCTATGGCGTGCAGCTGGAGAAGGATGGCGCAGCTATCGTGGTCGCACAGGTCGCGCCGGCTCAGATTAAGGGAGGCAATCTGGCGCGGATTTTACAGCTGGCGCTGGAGGGAGACGTGGAAAGCGGCGTGTATATTTCGATCCGGGAGCCGGAAGATGGATTTGGCGAAGAATCTGAAGTCGAATCATAAACAAAGAAGGATGAAAAAGAGAACGAGATTCTGAAACGCGGATGGTCCAGAATTTTCGGGAGGGTAGAAAGAATTTGAAATTTTTATTTTCGTTTTCGCTGTTTGCTTTGATTTGGAGCGCCTACTATTTGGCCAAGCGTAAAACGGGAGGGATTTTAACCATAACGGATCTGCTCGTGTGTGGAACAGTGGTTTTCCTCTGTCTCATAACCATTGCATGCTACCTGTATCGCAAGTATAAAAAACCAAAAGCAAAAGGAAAGTTAACCACATTTTGAAAATCAGATGGCCGCTTTTTATAAGCGGCTTTTTTTGATTGGGGAAAATTTTGGCCAATCCCTTGAAAGATTGAGGGGCTCATCTTTTTATTTTGCTTAGGAATAAAAGGCTTGACAAATAATGACTACAAGTGTAGACTAAAATCAAACTACAAATGTAGTCACAAGGAGGACGGGATGAAACAGACAAAAATATCCGACGCTGAATTGGTGCTGATGGAGCACATTTGGGAGAAAGAGGGGATCCGGGCGGCACAGCTAGTCCAGTTGGAGAAAGAGGAGATGGGCTGGAGCCGGAACACCACCTATACGCTACTGACCCGCATGGTAGAAAAAAGGGATCATCCGGAGGAGGATCCAGGGTTTTGCTGCATGGCGCTGGTCAGCAAAGAACAGGTGCGCGCAGGCCACACCCGTACGTTGATTGATAAGTTATACGAAGGATCCAGGCAGATGTTTTTGGCGTGTTTTAAAAAAAGCGAGAAAATTTCTGCAGAGGAGCTGGAAGAAATTCGCCGCATGATCGAGGAGGAAGAAAAATGACCGGCCTGTTTTCCACAGTTTTGAATATGAGCCTGGTGGGGTCTTTGACGGCAGCGGTGATTTTCTTGATCCGCTGGTGCCTGAAAAAGGCGTGCCCCCGCTGGATCAGCTATGCACTGTGGGCAGTAGTGCTGATTCGCCTGTTCGTGCCAGTGTCCATTTCCTCTCCGGTGAGCCTGTTTTCTTTGCTGCCCTCCCACAGCGCAGATATCGTCGGGGAAAGCGGGAGGCTATCCCAGTTGGATGTTACGGGAGGCGCAGCGGTAGAATACGGCCGGCTTCCAGCCGTACCGTCACAGGTCAACACAGGTGCGGCAGGGCTGGATAAACCGCTGACGACCGGACAGAATGACGGGCAGGGGCTTTCCGCCTCACAGAATCAAACTGCTGTGGGCGCCGGGCGGATAAATTGGCAGGAGGTTGCCGCAGTGGTATGGGTTTGCGGCACATTGGCTTTGGGCGGCTTTTTGACGGTGCACTACATTTTCTCAGCAGTTCGGCTGCGGCGGCTTCGTGTATTGCCGGAAAACGACAAAATGCGCAGGGCAAAGCAGCTGCTTCCCCTGCGGCGGAAGGTGCGGGTCTGCTCCTGCCGCATGTTTGCTACGCCAGTGGTATTTGGTCTGATCCGGCCGCGTATCGTGCTGCCCCGGGGTTCGACTGGGAGGATACGGCGGCTCAGCATATCCTGCTGCACGAGCGGGTGCATATCAGCCGGTGGGACAACCTGGTAAAAATCGCCGCCATTGCGGCGGTTTGTGTCCACTGGTTTAATCCGCTGGTCTGGATCTGCTTTCGATTGTGTTCCGATGATATGGAAGCTTCCTGCGATGCGCGGGTATTGAAGGTTTGGGAGAGGAAAGCAGGAAAGATTATGCGCGCAGCCTTTTTGTCCATGGCCGAAGCGCAGCACCGGCGGATGGGTGTTATGCCGTTTTTAGCCTTTGGCGAGAGCAATTTAAAACAGAGGGTGGGAAATATTTTGAAATATCATAAAAAGACTTTGCTGTCGGTTACGGCGGCGCTGCTGGCAGCTTTGCTGGTAGGCTGCTCTCTGCTGACCAATCCTTCGGCCCCGGCGGATCTGTCCGACAGCGACGGAGGACAGGACCAGACCCAAAGTGAAGTGGAATCACAGCCGGATGAGCCGCAGGAAGCGGGCGTTGCAGTGAAAGATCCGGAAAATATGACGCTATATGTCATGGGGTGGACGTCGGACGAAGAGACGGAGCCGTTTTATTTTCCGCTGGCCAGACCGGGGACCAGCTGGATCACCGCATCCTGGCTGCGGGAACAAATGGAGGCGCAATTATACCAGGATCTGCCGTTAAACACGGTCACCGTAGAGGGGAGGACGGCTACGGTATCGATGCTGGACAATTCGGAAGTGCAGTTTATGAGAACATATGAAAATGGAGAACGGTACCTGTCCTCGGTAGCGATGACGCTGCTGCAAAACTGCGAGGTTGATACCGTGCGGTTTACGGTGGAGGGCGAGCCATTCCCTCTGCAGAAGAAGAGGAAGGGTATACGCCCGCTCCGCTGGCACTGCCGCCTATGAGCCAGGAAGAAATCCAGGCACTGTATGGCACGGTAACGCTGGAGCAGCTGCAGGCAAATTTGGAGGCGGCGGGGGGAGGATTATAACACCACCTACAACGTCAACCCCATTGACCGGTGGGATTTGCAGGGGGACGCTACAGCGAAAGCGATTTTGGATACCATTTTTGATGCGACCATTTGGAACAATGTTCCGG
>VOFH01003372.1_pt1 | contig 11782 bp, 18 predicted proteins | sample 5384091 | NCBI WGS metagenome assembly VOFH01 (sample SAMN12384727, study PRJNA508395) | human gut metagenome | isolation source: healthy gut G | host: Homo sapiens
GTGACGGAATGCTTACGGCGATCATGCTCATGGAGGTTATTCTTGAGAAAAAGCAAAGTTTACATACTCTTTGTGAAAATATGAAAATGTATCCACAGTATTTACAGAATGTAAGGGTTATTGATAAAAAAGGCAATAATAGAAAACGAAGCAGTCCAGAGAAAAAAACATGAAATTGAAAAAATGTTAGGTGAAAATGGACGCATCATTTTAAGGGAAAGTGGCACGGAACCTGTAATTCGAGTTATGGCCGAGGCAACAACAGATGAGCTTTGTAGACAGCTTGTGGAGAAAATGGTTAGTGTAATAGAGGATAATATTTAGATGACGCAATGCATTCGATTATTTTATGTTTCGGTGTGGATGTATTATCTAAATTAGGGAGGAATATGAATAATAGAATAAAGAGTTTGGACAATACAAAATGGATTTTAACTTTGTTAATATGTCTATATCATATTCAATTTATGGGTGATGAAAAAGATTCAACTTTATTTTATTGGGTAAAGGACTTAGGAAATTGTGTTGTACAAGTGTTTTCACTTATATCGGGTTTCTTATTTTTTAGAAATATACGTAATTTGGCTGATGTGCGTGATAGAGCTATGTGTTACCGTTAGTAAAAAATTATGCAAATGGATTCATGCTATTAGTTATTTATATTTCTCTCGTTGTCATTATGAGTGTTTTACTTCTGGTAATAAATAATGCGGTCAATAAAAAATATAAATAAAATAAAATCATTTTGGATAAAGGGAATAATGTCAGCACCGAAGGGAATGGTTTAAGCAATAGAAGCTGTAAATACTAAAAATAGAATAAATTATATCAGTGGAATGAAGGCATTTATGTTACTGATAATATTTTTAATACATGCTGGAGTACGTGGAAAAGATTAGAGCATATAATGTGTATAATATTAAGGAATTAAATAATTGCAGGGGATGTAGAATGTTTCTTGTGAGAAAATCGCTTAGACATAAACTCTCCATAGGTGCGTTTACTATTAATTTTAGATTTCACTTGAAAAAATTTGGGGGTATGTTATAGTACAATAGTATGTTATGTAAAAATATAGTCACATTATTTATTGTTTTGATTTGAAAGGCAGTAAGAATAATTATGAAAGAATTGGAATATCCATTTGACCCAGAATACATTATCAGGAAAAAGAAATCATTAAAGAAACAATTTTGGCAGATGAGAATACTAAATATATTGATAAAAAAAATTGCGGTATTAGGTGGTGAAACTACAGAGAATATAAAACTTGTACTAGAACTTTTTCTCCTTAATTATGGCATTAGACCAGAATTTTATGAGTCTGAATATAATCAATACTATGAGGATGGTATGTTTCCAAACTCGGAGTTGGAAGAGTTTAAGCCTGACATTATTTATGTATGCACTTGCGTGAGAAACATTATAGAATGGCCAATTATGGCGGATTCTAAAGAAGATGTGAACACTAAAAGACAAGCGTTAATAGCTAAATTTACGGGATTGTGGGACACAATGGCTCAAAAATACCATTGTCCCATTATTCAAAATAATTTTGAGTATCCGTTCTTTCGATTAATGGGGAATAAGGATGCTAGTGATTATCATGGCAGAGTAAATTACGTTACAAGCTTAAATATGGCATTTTATGATTATGCTCAGACACATGATAATTTTTCATATGTGATGTGAATTATATTTCAGCTTCGTATGGTTTGGATAAATGGGCTGATCCATATTACTGGCACATGTATAAGTATGCGGTTGCTGTTCCGGCTATTCCATATCTTTCTTTTTAATATTGCCAATATTATTAAGTCAATTTATGGAAAAAATAAGAAGGCTTTTAATTTGGACTTGGATAATACATTATGGGGTGGCATCGTTGGAGACGATGGGGCGGATAATATTGAAATTGGTCAGGAAACATCTTTGGCACAAACTTATAGTGAATTTCAGGAGTATATAAAGCTTCATAAGCAGATTGGTGTTCTTCTAACAGTAAATTCAAAGAATGATGAGGCGAATGCTGTAAGTGGTTTTGAAAGACCGGATTCAGTTCTTAAAAAAAATGATTTCATTAGCTTTAAGGCAAATTGGAATCCAAAAAGTATGAATATAACAGAGACAGCTCAGGAGCTTACACTTCTTCCGGAGAGCTTTGTTTTTGTGGATGATAATCCAGCAGAGCGTGCAATCATTGAAGAAAGGTAAAGGGAGTAGCAATTCCTGATATTAAAGGAGTAGAGCATTATATTCAAACTATAGATAAGGCTGGATTCTTTGAGGTCACAGCATTTTCTTCAGATGATTTGAAAAGAAATGAAATGTATCAAGAGAATGCAAAGCGAAGTCAGCTTCAGGCATCATTTACAAGTTATGAGGATTACCTAAAATCTCTTGAAATGAAGGGTGAGATTCAAAGCTTTATTCCAATGTATATGTCTCGAATAGCTCAGCTGACTAATAAGAGTAATCAGTTTAATTTGACAACAAAGCGTTATAGCCAGAACGAGATTGAAGAGGTGGCAGTGGATCCAAATCGCATTACTTTGTATGGCAAGTTACTTGACAAATTTGGTGATAATGGAGTTGTTAGTATTGTAATTGGAAGAATAGACGGGGAGAATCGTGACGAACTACATATGGAATTATGGCTTATCAGCTGCCGCGTTCTGAAAAGAGACATGGAATTTGCAATGATGGATGAACTGGTTGAAAAGGCAAAGCACTCCGGTATCAAGAAACTGGTGGGATATTATTACCCTACGTCGAAAAAATGCCATGGTTAAAGAGTTTTACGCAATTCAGGGATTTACGAAGATTTCTGAAGATGAAGAGGGAAATACTGTTTGGGAATTCATTATTGATAATAGTTATGAAAAGAAGCAGCATGTAATTGCTGTGAATGAACAGGAATAAATATGAATCAGGTAAAATTAATTAATGGAGTTGAATTGCCTCAAATTGGTCTTGGAACATGGCAGATAACAGACCGAAGTCAAATGGTTGAGGTTGTTAGTAATGCTTATGATGTGGGGTATCGATTATTTGATACAGCAGCTGCATATAGTAATGAAATAGCATTATCAAAGGCTATAACAGAAAAAGGAATTGCAGGGAAGCATATATTTTATCAGATAAAGTTTGGAATACTAGTCGAGGATATAGGGCAGTTCAGGAAGCTTGCCATAAGTCTTTGAAAAAGTTTAAGACGGACTATTTTGATCTGTATCTGATTCACTGGCCCGCCAGTATGAAATTATATCCAAACTGGGAAGAAATAAATGCAGATACCTGGAGAGGTATGGAGCAGCTGTATAGGGATGGAATGGTTAAAGCTATTGGTGTATGCAATTTTAAAACACATCATCTGGAATCGTTAAAAAAACTGCTGAAATCATGCCAATGGTTGATCGTGGAATTGCATCGGGATTTAATCAAAACGAATTGTTAGAGTATTGTAAGTTAATGATATAGTCGTTGAAGCTAGTAGCCCATTAGGGAATGGTCAGATTTTAAATAATGAAAATCTTCAGATGATTGCTGAAAATAAAAAGAAAACGGTTGCTCAGGTTTGCCTACGATGGGGACTTCAGAAGGGGAGTATATTAATTCCAAAGACTACAAATGTCGGTCGCATGCAGGAAAATTTTGATATATTTAATTTCTCATTAGATAAAAAAGAAATGGATGCTATTGATAAAATATCTTATTGTGGTGGTATTGGCATAGATTCTGATGAGGTGGAAGAATTTGGTTGATGAGAATAACAAACTAACGTTCGAGGGGGGGAGACAGAATGTTGAACTCCTAAGATTTATAGGAATGCTGTTGATAATGGGACATCACCTTTATCACATAGGATTTGTGGGTTCTTATATTTGTAGAAATTGTTGGGTTTGGGTAGATTTCTATTTCATACTTACTGGTATATTTACATATAAGCATTTCAGTAGTATACAGGATAGAGAAAATCCTGGGAGTGAAGCATTAATCTATACAATTCATAAATTTAAAAGATTCTTTGGATATACAGTGATTGCTGTTCTGCTTCAGTATATTATTGATAATGTAGATTATTTGTTTACGAGGAGATATACACTCATTTATAAGATCATTTATCTATGCACCATATGAAATGATATATTTATCATCATCCGGTATATGTCCGGCTCATGTAGCTCCCATTTGGTTCTTGTCGGCAATGCTAATAGTTCTTCCAGTGATGGTTTATTTAATGCAGAAAGTACCTGAGTTCTGGAAAGTATTTGCATTTCTTTCCCGATTTTGTACTTTGGATATAAAGGAGTAAATACAGATCGTGCGTGGCCGAATGATATGGCAAGAGCTTTGGCTTGTATGGCATTAGGAACACTAGCATATCTTTGTGCTGAATTTTTTGGCAAAGCAAAACGTTGAAAAGAAAATACGAAAAATTATTTTAAGTGGAATAGAAATTTGTAGTGCGTTGTTTGCAATTTATGTATCAGTTTTGAATAAGGATTATATCAATATTATGGAATTATTATTTTTCATAATATGTGTGCTTATGATTTCTGGTGTGACATATTCTTCTTGTATAAAGGGTGAAGTTTTTAAGTTTTTGGGAAAATTATCAATGCCAATGTTTATATTTCATTGGGGCATTGGTTCGTTAGCAAATATTCTTACCGATAATTTGAAACAGAGATTTTTATTTTATTATATTGGTACATTGCTGTCGCAATGTTAGCAATAGTGATTACGAGGTTTATAAGACGAAATGAATTCAGAACAGGAAATAAAAGAACTGCTTGAACTGAGAAAAAAGATATTTATAACGGGCTATAAAGGTGGAATGGCACATCTTGCATCTTGTTATTCTAGCTTGGAAATGATTTATGCCATGTATTTAAAGGGAATTCTTAAATATGATACTAGTAATCCAAAATGGCAGGATAGAGACCGGTTTATATTAAGTAAAGGTCATGCGGGTCTTGCCCTTTATGGCGTAATGGAAAAAGCAGGTCTGATATCAGAGGCGATTTATAAATCTTATTTGACAGAGGATTCTCTTATAGGTGGAGAGCCGTGTATGCGGGACAGTCAGTGGGTAGAAGCAACTACGGGTTCACTAGGACATGGATTGTCCATGGGACTTGGTATTGCTATGGCATTGAAAATGAATAACAGTCCTGCAAAGGTTTATGTAATGCTTGGAGATGGAGAACTAGAGGAAGGAACAGTCTGGGAGGCAATTATGACTGCACCTGCCTTTGGAGTAGATAACCTGATTGCAATTTTGGATTGTAATAATATTCAAAAAATGGATTTCGTTGAAAAGACAATCGGAACTCCAAATTGGGCTGATAAATGGAAAAGCTTTGGATGGAATGTGTTGGAAACGAACGGTCATGATATGGAAGCTTTTAAGGATACAATTTTATCAGAAAATAACAGTGGAAGACCTAGACTGGTTATTGCTAATACTATAAAAGGTAAAGGTGTTTCTATTATGGAGAATAACCCTAATTGGCATTTTAAATTACCAGGTAGAAAAGAATTAAAGGTATTCAAGGAAGAACTTGGAATAACAGATGAGGAATTGGTGTAACAGATGAATAGTGCATATATTGGAAAACTAATGGAATTGGCGGAAAAAGATCCAGATATTATCCATCTTCTTGCTGATAGTGGAACGGGTTATGATGAGATGTTTAAAAGAAATTTTCCAAACCAGATGTATAACTTTGGAATTGGCGAGGAAAATATGGTTGCAGCTGCAGCGGGTATGGCTTCAGTTGGGAAAAAAACCGTTTGTTTTTACAGCAGGTGCATTTCTGGCTTATAGATCAATGGAATTTATAAGGGATGATGTTTGTTTTCAGAATCTTAATGTAAAGATTATTGGCATGGGAAGCGGTTTGTCATGGAGTTCACTTGGTCCGACACATCATACTACGGAAGACATATCAGTTTTAAGAGCAATTCCTAATCTTATGATTTTATCTCCGGCAACACCAAGACAGGTGGCGTCTTGTGTACAGACAGCATATGAGTATGATGGTCCGGTCTATATCAAGATTGGTATGAATCATGAAAAAGAATATTTCAAGGATGGTTATGTTCATGATGTTAAGAAAAGTGATTGCTTAAGGGATGGTAAGAATATTGCAGTTTTGTCACTGGTAGTATTTTGGATGAGGCTATGAAGGCCTGCGAGATGCTTGAACAGAACGGAATTTCAGTAAAGCTTATTAACGTTACAACGATTAAACCATTCAATGAAAATGAAGTTCTTGATATAGTAAAACAGATTCAAAAAATTGCTGTTATTGAAGAACATAACATATATGGTGGTCTGGCAAGTATAATTTCCGAGACAATTGCCTACAATGGCCTTAATGCAAGAGTGATACCGATTGGGTTAAATGATACTTTCGCAGGAGGATATGGAACACATGCAATGGTTAGAAAAAGTTAATCAGCTTGATTCGATAAGTATATATCAGCGATTGAAGGAGGCTTGCAAAGAATGAATGAGTACACAATCGAGAGAATACAGGTTGGCATGTCTGCCTCTTTTAAAAAGTTGATTACTAAAGAGATGGAAGATTCCTTCAGAATGATAACTGGGGATGAAAACCCATTGCATAAAGATGATAGTTTTGCTTTGGAGATAAGTGGAGGGAATTTTAAAGGTCATGCTGCGTTTGGAATGTTGACGGCATCTTTTTACTCTACAGTTGCAGGAATGTACCTGCCAGGAAATATAGTCTCATACATAGTTTTGATGAAATTTCATTTATGAAGCCTGTATTTGTGGGGGATGAGTTGAACATATATGCAGAGGTTATTGATAAGGATGTAGCACTTAAGATGATTCGACTAAAAATTGTAATAAAAAATCAAGAGAATAAGAAGGTTTCCAGAGCCAAGATGAAAGTTTTGGTTATGAAATAAAATTCATTTTACAAGGAGGATATTTGAAATGACTAGAGAGGAAGTATATGAGAGATTAAATGGAGTATTTAGAGATTCTTGATGATGATTCTATAGAACTTCATGACGAAACAGTAGCAGATGATGTCGACGGATGGGATTCTTTTGAACACATTAATCTTATTGTTGGCGTGGAGGAAGAATTTGGGTTTAAGATTCCTATGGGAAAGGTCGTAACCATGAAGAATGTTGGCGAAATGGTAGATATCATTTTGGAGATGGGGAAAGTAGTATGTCTATCACTTCATTCTATTACTTAGTGTTAATTACCTTAGGTGTTTTAATTTATTATGTGATTCCACAAAAGGCACAGTGGGTTATCCTGCTGTGTCTTAGTCTGGTTTTTACTATTTTGCGGCAACACCATATACAATTGGATATTTAATTGCGTCAACTTTGATTGCATATATCTCGACCATTTGGGTTCAAAGAAGGAGAGAAAAAATGGAAGAGAAGCGAAAGGTTTGCTGACCATTACAATTGTTGCACTCGTGATTAATATTGTGATTTGGTTTACTGTAAAGGGACGGGGATTATGGATTCCATTTGCATCTCGATTTATTACCTGGCATTATAGCTCAAAGCTAGATTCTTAATAAATCTACAACTGATAGCATCTCTTGGTATGGGATACTATACCTTGCAGGTGCTTGGATACATTATTGATTGTTATTGGGAAAATGTTATTCCACAGAAAAATCCGTTTAAGCTCTTTCTTTTGTGGCTTATTTTCCACAGCTCACAACCGGTCCAATTAGCAGATATAGTCAGCTTGAGACTTTATATGATCAGGCATAAATTTGAATATCAAAATATTGCGTTTGGTGCCCAAAGAATTCTTTGGGGTTTCACTAAGAAAATAGTGTTGGCAGAGAATAGGTATAATTGTCTCTGGAATTAATGCTGCCCCAAGTACATATACAGGTTTTTATTCCTGGCTTGCCATACTTTTGTATCCTTTGCAGATGTATGCGGATTTTTCTGGATGCATGGATATTGTTCTTGGAACCTCAGGAATTGTTTGGAATAAAACTAGCAGAAAACTTTTAACAATCCATTTTTTTCAAGAACTTCTCAAGAATTTTGGCAGAGGTGGCACATTACCCTTGGAACATGGGCAAAAGATTATGTTTTATATCCTTTATTGAAATCAAAGCTAATGATTAAATTTGGTAAATTTACTAAAAAGAATTTTCGCAAAAAGCCTGGCAAATTTTTAGTGAATTTAGTCGGTATGTTTATACTATGGATGGTTATGGGTATCTGGCATGGAGGTTGGAGATATATTGTGGGAGTAAGTCTATGGTATTGGGTTATTTTAATGCTCGGAGATTTACTAGCGCCTATATTTCAGAAAATCACAACCAAGCTTGGTATGAAAACAGACAGTTTTTCGTGGCATTTATTTCAGTCAACCAGAACATATGTAATCTATGCTGTTGGAGCAACATTCTTTAGTGTTGGAGTCTCTGGAGCTTTACCGTTATTAAAAGATTCGCTTCGAGTAATTTATGTGAAAAATTACGCAAATCCGTGGATTTTCTTCGATGGCAGTATACTGAATTTTGGAGTAACTGGGGGGACATAAATTTAATTATATTAGTTACAATACTGATGATTTTAGTGGCTGTACTTCGTGAAAAATATGGGTATGCTCGTATTTGGTTACAGAATCAAAAAGCTTTGTGTTTAGATGGCTCGTTTGGATTTGCTTATTTATAATCGTTTTAATATATGGAAAATATGGTCCTGAATACAATGCGACAGATTTTATTTATCAAGGATTCTAAGGTGGAGTAGTTGTGAAAGAATTATTATGTAAGAACAAAATAAAAGATTGTAAAATTTATAGGTGCAATCGTATTTCTTGTAATTATTATTCATATATTTTTAGCTTTGACATATTTGTTCAGGGGAAATCAATATAATTACTACGATAGAATTTCAGTTGTTGGTATAAAGGAAGAAAAAAGAAAATTCTCTGATGTAATTTATATTGGAGGAAGTGCAACGTTTGTATATTGGGAACCGCTACATGCATATAGTGATTGTGGATTTACATCATATGATTTGGCAACAAATACAATTCAGGCAGAGAGGATTTTGGCATATGTCAAATATGCTCAACAATACCAGAATCCAGATCTATATGTGATAGGAGTTAGAGCGTTTCAATACTATGATGAAATAGGTAGTGAAGTCGGCTTGAGGGTTACATCGGATGCACTGGATATGGGACGGAACCGTTTTGAACTTATCAATACTTTTTGAATAATAGATCTTTAGAGACAGACGAAGCAGCAATGTACTTTGATATTGCTAAGTATCATACAAATTATGATGCATTACAGGCTGCAACAGCATGGCAATTGATTGATAATTCAATGAGGTGTGATTATAAAGGGGACTACTTCAAACTGCTTGGTGTTATCTAGAAGAACCTGAAAATGTAAAGACTAATAAGCGAGCTGAACTGCTGGAAAATGACGAAAAAACGCTTGTAGAGTTACTAGATTATTTGAAAGAAAATGATTTAAATGCAATGTTTGTTGTTTGTCCGTATGCTATAACAGCGGAAGATTATGCTAAATATAATACTATGAGAGACATTGTATCTGAGTATGGATATGATTTTTGAATACAAATGATTATTATGAGGAGATGGGGATAGATTTTTCAACAGATTTCTACAATATTAATCATGTTAACTCATTGGGAGCTAGAAAATATACAGATTTCTTGGAAAATTATCTTTGTTTGAATTATAACTTGCCAGACCATAGAGACGATGCAACATACAGTGAATGGCAAACGTTAGCAGAAAACTATGCTTTAACTTCCGACAGTTCGCAAGTAGCGGTACAAAATTTGATAGAGAATGCAAACGGAGCATTTGAAATTGCAGAGAACATAAGGAATGCAGATGATTTTACAGTTTGGGCTACATTAGTTAATGATGAGCGATTTACTGTTATTACTGCTGGAAATTGTGGCTTTTCTACAATTGATTTGAAACCGCAGTACATTTCTTTGTTGCGCCAACTTAATTTATGTGACATCTATGGGGAGATAATTACATTAAAATTGTTAGAAACGCAGATGTGATTGGTTCAAATGCAGATGGAAGTTGTTCTGCTACTGCTAATATAGGGCACAATCAACAGACAGTACCATGTACTGTAGATAATAATAATTCAATGGCAGCAATTTATATTGATGGTATTAATTATAGTTGTGGCAATAGTTCAAATATAAATATGGTTGTTTTTTGATAATTACCATCGAACGGTAGTGGATACTGTGTATTTATATGTTGAGGATGGGATGATTAAGATTGGAAGGAAATGAGCAAGAAACTAATTACTTTTCCTTGTGCCGGAGGAAGTGCTAACAATTTTAATAAAATTATTAAGAATTTAGATTGCAAAATATATAGCATGGAATATAGTGGACATTGGACACGGTATGAAGAGCGGGCATACGATTCTATGGAAGATTGTATAGAAAGTCTGTACTTTGAAATAGAAGAAATTGTAACGGAGACTGATGAAATATTTTTATTGGGACACAGTATGGGAGCCATAGTTGCTTACGAGATTGCAGTTAGATTATTGGAGCATGGATTTATTGTTAAAACATTATTCTTGCTGGCATGTATGCCACCCGATGAAATGGATTATCAGAAAATTACGTTTGAAAATAATGATGGTATAAAGAAATTTTTAAATGAAATTAGACAAATTCCGCTCAAAGTGCTTGATAGTGAATTCTTTGAAGAGGAACTTTTGCCGTCTATTAGAAATGATTTCAGCATCTTAAGTAACTATGAGACAATGCCAAAGCTTTCTGAAAAGATAAATGCAAGGATTATATGTATTAGTGGAGTACATGATCCATTAGTGCAAAGAATGAGTGGATGGCAGAGATATACTAGTAATATATGTAGTTGCGTTGAGTGTGAAGGAGCCCATTTTTCTTAGATGATTCATTAAATATAAGTAAAATAAACATTGTAATCTCTAGGCAGCTTTCCGTGGATTTAGAATGGAATGTGTGATATGGCGTGGAAAGAAAATTTTGTATGAATAGTACCAAAGACGGTGGCTTTGCATATATTGAGAATTCACAGAGAATTGTTATGGAGAATAATTAGATGTTGGATTTGCATTTGAGGGAGATGGAAACCGTTGTATTGCAACGGATGAAGCAGAGACGTAGATTGAAAATGCAAAGGAAAATCTGTCAGAAGAAGAAATACAGCAGACATTTGGCACATGTTCTATACAAAATATTTCAGAGCAGTATTATTTGTCTGGTGATAGCAATATAAGTAATGAGAAAATGAATATTGTTTCTGCGATGAATAGTGCCTATTCTTATATGAACAATGTGACAATTGGATTCACAGAGGATCAGATTACATATTTCAAACTTTTAACAAAACTTTGGATGATTCAATGGAACAAGAGAATAATGGCACAGATAGCCAGATTACAGTTGATAATACGGCAAAGACGAGCTATTTTAGCGCAAAATATATTTTGGTCGGTCTTATTGCAGATACCGAAGGCAGATGGAGTTGTTTTTGTGGAATAGTTAATGAAGTCTTCTAGAGAGGATATCAAAAAAGAAACAGAACTTTGCAGCCGTTACCAGATTGCTGTTTTAGGTAATGTTGTAGTTGATGGTGAATAGGAAAAAATAGGATTTTTAATGGCATTTACAAAAAAGAGTCTAAATGCTATTATATTTATAGGTGTGTAGCTTTATTGACATAAAACAAAGCCTGACGTATAAT
>VOFH01002899.1_pt1 | contig 11775 bp, 22 predicted proteins | sample 5384091 | NCBI WGS metagenome assembly VOFH01 (sample SAMN12384727, study PRJNA508395) | human gut metagenome | isolation source: healthy gut G | host: Homo sapiens
ACCACTAACGAGTTATCTGTATCACTATAGACAAATTCATGCAGTCGATTAATTAAACTTACTTGACCACGTCTAAATCGCAAATTTTTCTTAAATAACTTCTTCTTCTCATCATCACTTTGAGGGAACTCGCCTTTACTTGCAGTTCCAATTTGCCGCGTAGATGCAATTTGTTTCTTAAGAATTAAATGCTTTACTTCTGAATCAAATCTTTATCTAGTGGTCTCTTTGTTTGACGAGCAACTTGACCTATTTCATAAAAAATATAATCAGTATCTCGTAATAAGCCTTTAGATAAAGAAGTTAAAGTATTTAACGTTGCCTGAGGAAGATTTTCAAGTTTTTAATAACCTTTAGCAATAACTTAGCTGTTACTAAAGCATCTGAATCAGCTCGGTGGGGATTTAAATGCTTAATTTTTAAACGAGCAGTTAAGTCGCGTAATTTATAGGATGGAAAAGTTGGAAAAGCAATTTGAGCTAATTCAACTGTGTCAATTGCCTTTCCTGTTAATGGCTCTTCAGCATTTACTAACTCATAGTTCAAAAAAGGGAGATCAAAATTAACATTATGCGCAACAAAAAATTGTATTCTCTAAAATTTTTCGAATTTTGGGAGCATAGTACTTAAAATCGCGTGCTTGAGCAACATCTCTATTACTAATATGAGTTAAATTTTCAACAGCTTGAGGGATTTCACGATGAGGATTGATTAAGAATGAATACGTTTTTACTACCTTACGCTTTTTGATGATTGCACAACCAAATTGAATAATATGATCGCCTTGATTACGCTGCGTGCCTGTAGTTTCAAGATCGACGACCGCAAAAACATCATCTGTAAAGGCTTTTTTCATAATAATCTCCCTTCTATTCTGTTTCTAGTCTACTGGGACCACTTTCCTTGCGTCAAGCAAAATCAAATATTTTCAATAACCTTTTTATCATTATTCATTTCATTTAAGGCTTGTTCGTATAGTCGCAATTGTCAGTATATTTTGTTTAATTTTTTCAATTGCTTGCTCTTCATTTGTTTTATCAACAAAGTCAGTTTTTGTAATCAAATAAAACTAGGCCATCTTTTTGCTTCAAAATATCCATCCACCGTTCCGTGAACTAAAATCTTCATGGATGGATCAGAAAAGTCACTAAATAATTCACTAGCATTAACGAGACTTGAAAATTGGCTTTCTCTGTGCAATTTATCAGATTGCTTCCAAAATTCTTTAGCAAAATCACTCATTACAAACCAATTTAAAACTTCTTTAGACAAATATGGAACCATTAAAGAATTCAGCTTCCCCTAATTCAACAAGCTGATCGATTTCTTGGTCTAAATTTTCTAGGTCTTTATTACCTTCATAATTATAATATTGCAAAACTAAGTGCATTGCCGTTCCTATTTCAGCCCAGTAAATTTTTGTTCTTCTAAAAATGTTGGTGTTTCATCAATTGGTTGCAAATAACGATTACTTGAAGAAATAAGACGAGAGTTTTCAAGTTCTTTATCGATTGGATCATTAAAAAGCCTTTTTTAATTTCAGATACAGATTGATGAGCTGTAGTCTTAGTAGCATCTTCAAACGGATACTTAAAGTCGTACAATTCTTGGACTACCTTATTTACTTTTGGAATTTACTTCTTGACTGTTCTCATTTTGACTTTTTAACTTTCTTAGGCTCTAAGTCAAGATTGAATTTTTAAATAATAGAGCTTATCTTGTTCTTCTAAGGCAGATGTCATATCTCGAATAGTTTGGTCAAATTCATGTTTTTGTTCTAATTTTGGTCCTAAAAAATCAAGCGGTGATTGAGCATTAATCTTTTTAACTAATGGAATTGTGTCTTTCTTTTGATCAAGCTCTGCTTAGCCATTTCTTTTGTTTATTTTCAATTTCATTTACGCTTGCCACTAAGATCAATTTTTTGCTGTGCTCTAGTTAAGCCAACATATAAAATTCTCGCTTCTTCTTCAAGCATTTGCTGTCTTTTTTGAACATCAGCTAAGGATTTAACCAGAGAATCAATACGATAATTCTTTTCTTTTATTGTTAAACCTAGTTCTTTTTGACTAATTGTAAAGTTCCCGCTTAAGTCTCTAGTTTGATACTGATGCCCTAATCCCATTACAAATACAACGGGAAATTCTAGTCCCTTAGAAGCATGAATGGTCATCAATTTCACTGCATTATCTGCTTTATCGCTTAAAAGAGGTTGAGCTAAATCTTTTTGATTTTTTCTCATTCGTTCAATAAAACTAATGAATTGATACAAACCTTTAAAACCAGCACTTTCATACGAAGTTGCCCGCTCATACAAAGATTCAAGATTAACCCTACGTTGTTGCCCGTTTGGCAGACCAGTAACAATTTCTAAAAGATGTGTTTTTCGTAAATGCTCCAGATTAACTCAGAAATTCTGTGCGTAGCAGCAAATGAACGGGTGTTTCAAGTTGCTTTAAAAATTCTCTGCATTTCTTCCCTAGAGCCGAGTTAACTGAAGCAAAGTTAGTAAGTGCAGTATAAAAATTGCCCGCTGGAGTTTTAACGCGAAGTTGTGCAAGTTCTGGTTCTTTGAAGTTAAATAGTGGCGATCTCATTACAGCTACTAGAGGAATATCTTGCTGAGGGTTATCAATCAACCTCAAGTAATTCATAATCATAATCAACTCAAAAGTTTGAAAATAATTTTGCGCATCAGTAACAAATAAAGGTAAATCGGCTTTTGCAAATTCCTGCATTACCTGTAAATTATCGCTTCTAGTTCGTGTAATAATTGCAATATCTGAATACTCAAGTGGTCTTTTTAAGCTGCGTTCTTCGATCCCAAACTTGAAAATTTTCTGCTTTTTAATTGCTTAATTCTCGCAATTACCATCTGAACTTCGCTAAAATCCATTTCATCGCCATATTGGTCCTCATAAGCTGACTGTGTTTGCTTTTTTATCGGTAAAAATGTATTCGCTTGCTGTCGGTAAATCCGCTGGATAATAGCTAGCTCCAAACTGTAATTGACCTTCTTTCTTATAGTCAATGCCACCAAAATTAGTTGTTAAAACTGGATTAAATAGTTCATTAACTGTTTTAGTAACCCTTTTGTTGATCTAAAGTTATCAGCCAAGATGATTTTTTCACTATCATTATCTTTGCCATAAGTATGATACTTACTCAAAAGAGGTCTGGTCGTGCTTGCCTAAAGCCATAAATTGACTGCTTGACATCCCCAACCATAAAAAGCGTGTTCTGCCCCTTCTTTTTAATGGCTTTAATGATATTTTCTTGCAGCGCGTTCACATCTTGATATTCATCAATCAAAATCTCGTTAAATTTTTCTTGATAATATTCTTGTGCAATATGTGCGTTTGAAGTATCTGTTGTCAAAATACTAAAGGCAAATTGCTCCATATCGCTATAGTCAATTAAATTTTGCTCACGTTTTAACTGACCAAATTTTTTGAATTAGTTTTTTCTCAGCAGCAACAATTGTTTTAACTATTTTTTCTGATTTTTTTGAAGGACTGCTACTTGCTCTTTTCTTCAACTACAAAAAAGCTAGCAAAAATTTTCTTAAGTTGATCATTTAAATCTGATTTTAAGTCCTGACTTTCTTGATAGACTTCAATGCTTTCATCCGACCATTTTTAGATTTTCGTACTGCTTTTTCAAATTTACAATTCATTAAACTAGCACGAATTTCATTATAAGGCTGGTCCTTATTTAAAGATTCAAGAAAGCTATCTAGGCGGTTAGAAAAAAATGTCATAATTTTCTTTAACTTTAGCTAAATCAGAGCCATTTATTTCTGGTTCAGCAAGTAGAGCTTCTACTTCTGCTTTTAAATCAGATACTTCTTTAAGTAAAAGCGGCTTTTTATTTGCTGTTGCCACAAATTAGATTGAATTAAATTGTCGCCTACTTCATAGCAAGTTGGCAGCTCATCGAGAAAATTTTCATAATTCGGTTGAGTCGTTACTGTATTATACAGCTGCAATAGCAAGTTGCGGGCTCCTTCTGCATCACGTTCTCCTGAAAAATTATCATAAAAATCCTGAAAGTCTTGATTATCTTCTTCAAGATAATCCGCCTCTATCTCTCGCAAAGCGCGTTCTTTCAAAAGCTCTCCTTGAGTCTCATCAGTTAAAACACTAAATTGCGGATCAAGGTCAATTACATAGTAAAAACGCCTAATCACATCTAAACAAAAAGAATCAATCGTAGAAATATTGGCTGTATCAATATCTAATAGTTGGTTACGTAAAATTGGTTATCGGTTCAACTTCAAGTTGATCACTTATTTTTGTTTGATTCGTTCTTTCATTTCACGTGCTGCAGCTTTAGTGAAAGTAATAATCAGTAAAGAAGAAACCGGTGTGCCAGATAGAATTTTTTAAAACTCGCTCAACTAAAACTGTAGTCTTACCTGAACCAGCAGATGCGGAAACCAAAATGTCTTTTCCAGAATCATTAATTGCCTGATCTTGTTCTTTAGTAAACTTTGTCACCTATTCATCACCATCCAAATCCAGTTTTTCTTTAATTAAGTTCAAAAGCGTCTTTTTATCAATTGCTTTAATTTTATGGTAATTATTTTCTTTTAACATAGCATCAAAGAAGAAAATATCTTTAAAGTCAGAATAAGTTAAGGAACTCTGTTGTCCGTAAGTATATGGATCAAGTTTAATCTTACCTGATAAAATCTCACTACCAGCATTCTTGATTAAGTAGGAATTATATGCCAATAGCAATTCTAATTGATCAGGAGTAAAACTCTGATTTCGTGGCCAACTTATGTCGCCATTTACCTTTCTTTTTAACGCTGCTATATATTTCTGAATTAGCTCGATCTTTCTCCATTCCTGGTTCAATCAAGTCCAGAATCTCTTCATCAGCAATTAAAATTCCGTTATACATTAGTTTCTTAGTACTTTCTTTGAGAAGATCCTTAATTTGATAGTTGCTCAGAATCATCTTATCACTACTTAAGCGTTCTAAGCTGCTAGTAATATTTTTGATAAAAAGCTCCTAAAACATCTAAGTTTTTACCTTGAGCAAAAAACTTATTATTCTTTTTAAGACTTCCAAATACGAAATCATTTGCATCGAAATTCCATTAGCAAAGAGACCTAAATCAAACTTTTTAGCAGAAGACTTATAGTCAATTACCTCTCCTAAAACTCGATCATTTACCTTAGCCAGATCAACTCGGTCCATTTTTCCTCGTAGATCAACAATCTTCTTTTTATTATTTTCATCTTTCCAACTATAGGATAGACCTGTTACTTTTTGATTTTTACCGAAACTTAATTCTGAATATTGTGGTCTAAAAGTTGTTTTATTTACATTGCTATGCCAATAATGAGCAACATTAGATGTGGTTTGGTCTAGCTTATGGAACAAATATTTATTGAATGGATCATTTAAAAGTTGACGATATCTGCCTTTTTCTTTTAATTCCTCTCGTACTTCAATTAGTAATTCTGTTAACTTACTATCAGTTAAATCAGCAAAATTTAAGTTTTTCTCTTTAATCTTTTTAACTAAATAGTCAAAAGTTTCATGATAATAATTACCTGCCTGAATTACATCAAGTTCATTTTCAAATCGCTTCTTTAAATGTAGGCCGTAATTTAAGAAATATTCAAAAGAATTCTGATAATAAGTTTCAAGTTGTGAAACTGAAGTCTCTATCCGATCTCCGTAAAGTTCCTGTGCCAATTCTGGTGAGAGATTTTCGGGAATATTCTTAAAGTTGCTTCCTTCAAGGACATTTTGAGCTACTTCGCCTATTTTCTGCTCAGTCATCTCTAAGATAGAATCTACCTTAACGGCTCGCTTGCTCTTTAAGTAAGTTAAATAGCCCAAACTAGCTTCGGATTAGTCATAAAGGTTAAAAAGATCACCAGGAGAATTAGGTAAATCATGCTGTGAAAACTCTTCTGCCTGGGTTAATCTAAGAAGTTGTTTATAAAAAGATAGATGGTTCTAATCGTTCATTTGCCGTATTAATTACAGGATAGGAAATATAAATCTTATCACTGGCTAAACTTAATGCATTACCAAACTGATAATTCTGATCTAGATTATTAATTTTTGTTGATCCTCTAAATAGCCACTAGTATTATTCCCATCATTTAGCTGTTCCAAGTTCTCTGAACTAAAAAGAAACCTGGAATTTTCTCAATCTGCGGTAAATTACTACTTGTTGCCCCAATAATAAATACTTGCTTATAACCTTGTCCTTGAACCATTCCCATTTCAGAGATGTTAACTGCATCAAGAGTAGATGGAATTTGTGAGAAATTAGCCTCACTAAATCCACTAATTAAAAGATCAAAAATTGTTCTAATGAAAATTCTTGGCTACCAATAAGTAATCCTTTAGCAAATCGTTTAGGGTTGACCAAACTTGTTCAGGCTGCTGCGCTAACTGTAAGTCTCAGCATCATTTGCTTCTTTTCGCCAAGCCTCTAGTCTTTTGAAACTCGATTTTTAATTAAAGTTCCAAAAATTGTCACTCCAGCTTGCGGATCTTTCTCTGCTTCTATTTCTTCAAAAATTTACTTAGAATACTGATAAAGTATTGACGTAATCGCTCAAGTTCTTCCACCTCTTGCTCTGACTTATCAAGTGCAATTACTTCCGCATCCACAAATTTTTTTTAAAGGTTTGTTCCAAAGACTTCCCTTAATACCATGTGCCAACACAAAGTTTTCAAGTAAATCCACATCGTTTTGATAACGTGCTACACTCTTATACCACTCGGAATAAACAGCTGCGTTTTCATTAGCGCAATTACATTATCTGTTTGAAAACCACGCTTAAAAAATTTGCTGGAGATTTTCTACTGCAACAACCAAGGGATGATATTTCATCTCCTTTTGCAAGTCATTGAAGAAAGGAATATTATTTTGACGCAAAATTGGCGTTAAGTAAGTTTCATATTCACTTAAATTTGGCGCTAAAACTAAAAAGTCTTGATAGCGATAGTGGTTTAAAAGCAACTTGTTGGTAGATTGTCCGTGCGACAAAGTATGCTTCAGCATATCTAGAATCTGCTTTAACTGGTTGCAAAAATTTACTCAAACTTTCATCAAAACTGCTAGTCTTGGTCAAACACCATTTAACAGGGGGAGCTAGGATTAGTCTGACTGAGTGGAAATTCAGTAGTTTGATAATTTAATTGCTGATTTTGCCAAAAATGCTCTAGTTGTCAATTGTTCTTTGAACTACATAATCATAGTCTCAGGTTCCGCTTTACTGTCTATCTTGCCGACTTTTGTCTTAAACGCTAAAGTTGTATTTTTAGCTTTTTGAAATTAAACGCACTGAAGTTAATTCCTGCAAGGAAAAATGCGAAAAATCAGAAAAATAAAATTCCATGCTGCTCAAATTGTTGCTTTTAGCTAGAAACTCATTAAGCAGGAGCTGCATTTCATCTTTTTGTTGCAAATTTTTCAGATAGCCGTTCGATAAAATCATCATAGATAATTCGCAAATCATGGACTTTATAGCTGGTTTCTTCATTTAATTTTTCATTATCAATATTTTCTAGTTCAATATTTCCAGCCCGAACGGATAAAATTGCTTCATACATTTGCTTTTAAGGCACCAGACGTAATCTGATTCTTATTTTGAAATAGTTTTAGTTCGTTCTGATGATCCTTAACAATTTGCTCAAGTAACATCACACTAGCAGCATCATCTAAAATCTGGGGCAACTTGATTGCTTCATCCTTCAAAAAATACCAGGCTAGTCGTGAAAATGATAAAATGTGCAGTTTATTAACCGCTACTTGTTTTTTATTCGTTAAAACAGAGAGCTTGCTAAGTGCGCGTACTTCTGTGGTAAACTTAATATGGTTTGGCACGATAATAAAAACATCGTGCGTTTTATCTTGGTAATATGACTTAACAGCTTGATCAATAATATCATTTTGCAAGTTGTCTACTTGTCTACCAGTAATTACATTAATCATAAGTCTCAAGTCTCTTAGCAAATATTTTAGCATATGGAACAAACGAAATAGACTTAATGAAATTTATAATATAGGAACGATAATCGTGAATAAAAAGTTGAAATTAAAGCACATGGAAAAGTGATTCTAATTGGTGAACATTCTGTTGTGTATGGATATAATGCACTTGCTTTACCAATTCAAGCCTAAATATCAGCACAACTGTTGAAGAAACTGCTGGTCCTACTTGGATGGACACAAATCACTACCACGGTGCTTTTTGATGCACCAGATGAATATGACGGTATTAAATATATTGTTAAAACTATGTTAGCTAAAGTTGCAGATGCACCTAACGTTAAAATTACTTATAGTGGTGAAATTCAATTGAACGCGGCTTAGGTTCAAAGTGCAGTAGTAGCTCTTGGGACAACTAAGGCTTTATCACAATTCTTAAATTTGAATTTAGATCACGATGAAATCATGGAAATTACCAACCATGCGGAAATGATCAACCACGGTAAAGCTTCTGGACTTGATGCCGCTACTGTTAGCTCAGACTATCTAGTCTTCTTTAATAAACAGGATGGTCCGCAGCAACTTTCTCAAAAATTAGGTGCTACCCTCTTGATTATGGATACTGGCGAACTTGGAAATACCAAAGTGGCGGTGCAAGCAGTTAAAAAGCAAATGGACGAAAGTGATCTCAAAAGAAACAAATTGCCCGTCTTGGGGAGCTTGCTACTGCCACTCAAGAGAATTGGCTAAAACAAAATGCTAAAAAATTGGTAAGATCTTTAACGAAGCTCAAAGCATTTTAGCCTCATTCAACCTTTCAACTAAAAAAATTGATAATATTTGTAAAATTGCTAACGAAAATGGTGCCTTAGGTACTAAGTTATCTGGCAGTGGCCTTGGCGGAATCGTGATTGCGCTATGTCCTGATCAAGAAACGGCACAAAAAATTGCCAAAAAAGGCTCAAGCAAATTTTGATAATTACTGGATTGAAATCTAATGAAAAAAAACTGCTCGTGCGCATACTAACATTGCGCTAATCAAATATTGGGAAAAGCTAATCAAGCTTTGAAGACCCCGCTCATGTCTAGTCTATCAATGACCTTAGATGCTTTTTTATACCGATACTACTTTTGAACATGATTCTTCACTAACTGAAGATACATTTATTTTAAATGGTCAAAAGCAAACACCTGAAAAAGAAAGTAAACGAGTTTTTTAATTATATTCACCTATTACAAAGAAAAATTTGGCTTTAATGATCATTTTACAATCAAGTCTACTAACCACGTTCCCACTTCGGCTGGTCTTGCTTCGTCAGCATCTGCCTTTGCGGCTTTAGCAACCAGCTTTGCTGCAAGTTATGGCTTAGATCTTTCAAGAAGAGAACTTTCGAAATTGGCACGTCTTGGATCAGGATCAGCAACAAGATCGATTTATGGCGGTTTTGTCGAATGGCAAAAAGGAATTGATGATGCAAGTTCTTATGCTGTTCAATTGATGAAAATCCAGATCTTGACCTGTCCCTATTAGCACTTGAAGTTGATACAAAACAAAGAAAATTTCTTCAACAAAAGGGATGAAATTAGCTCAAACATCTCCTTTCTATCAGCCTTGGTTAGCTAGAAATAAACAAGAAATTGCTGAATTAAAACAAGCAATTAAGGAAAAAGATTTTTACTAAGATTGGCAAGCTCAGCGAATTAAGCGCTAATGAAATGCATGCTTGCAACCTAACAGCTAATGAGCCGTTCACATACTTTGAACCAGAGACAATTAAAGCGATTAAATTAGTAGAGAATTTAAGGCAGCAAGGCATTGAGTGTTACTATACAATCGATGCTGGTCCAAATGTAAAATTCTCTGTACCTTAAGAAATAGAAAAAGAAATTATTTCAGCTGTTCAGAAATCATTGACTAATGTTAAAATAGTCGTTGCGAGTTTCGGCCCAGGCGTTACTCTGCTTTAGTAATTTGAAAATAAAAAAGATTAGAGGAATATTCGTTGATTACAGAACAAGCACCAGGAAAATTGTATATTGCGGGAGAGTATGCAGTTCTTGAGCAAAACTGCCCTGCCATTTTAGTTGTAGTAAATGAATTTGTACGTGTATCTATTGCTAAGAGCACTGGCACTAGTGGTTTAATTCACTCCAAGCAGTATTCTCAAGATTCTATTCACTGGATTCGTAAAGGCAATCAAATGGTAATCGATAATCGTGATAACCCGTTTGAATACATTTTATCTGCGATTAAATTTACAGAACGTTTTTGTTTAGAACAAAAAGTTCCAATGTCTTTATATGACTTACATGTTAATTCTGATCTTGATTCAGCTGATGGTAAGAAGTATGGTCTTGGTTCATCTGCAGCTGTAACAGTTGCAACTGTAAAGGCAATTCTTAATTTTTATGGCTTACATTGTACAAAAGATCTTATCTTTAAACTTTCAGCTATCTCTCACTATAGTGTTCAAAGGAAACGGATCAGCTGGTGATATTGCCGCCAGTGTCTATGGTGGATGGCTTGCTTATCAAACTTTTGACAAGGCATGGCTTAAGCAAGAATTAGCTACCAAGTCTCTTAGCGATGTTTTAAACGAAGCTTGGCCTGGTCTAAAAATTCAATTATTAACTCCCCCTGAAGGATTAAATTTAGTAATTGGTTGGAGTCAAAAAGCCTGCCTCAACTTCACAATTAGTTGATAAGACTAATGCTAAGAAGAAGTTTATTAAGACCCAATATGATACTTTCTTAGAACAATCTAGACAATGCGTTCTTGATATGATTAAGGGCTTTAATGAAAAAGAATATTGCTTTAATTCAAAAGCAAATTCGTCTAAATCGTCAATTGCTAAAGGATTTTGCTGCACTTAATCATATTGCTATCGAAATTCCAATGTCTGACTAAATTAATTAATATCGCAGAACAATTTAATGGTGCTGCTAAGACTTCTGGCGCAGGAAACGGCGATTGCGGCATTGTGATTGCTGATGAGCAAACTGATATTGAAGAAATGAAAAATATTTGGCGTGAAAATGGAATTATGCCACTGAACTTTTAGTTCATTCAATAAGCTTAATTAATTTAATACTAGGAAACGATTATGTCACAAAGATCCCAAAGAAAAAGAAGAACATCTAGCATTGGCTAAGATGTTTTTTAATAGTAATAAAATAATGATTTCAAGCATATACATCTAATTGCCCCGCTCTTCCTGAAAGTGCTGTTAGCAAAAGAAAGTATTGCAACAGAAATGTTTGGTCAAAAAAAAAATTAGTGCCCCATTTTTTATCAATGCAATGACAGGTGGATCAGTTGCTTCATATACTATTAATCGACGCTTAGCTCAAGCAGCTGCTAAAGAAAATATTCCGATGGCGTTAGGTTCTGCTAGCATTCTTGAAAAAAGAAATTGATCAAATCAAAAGTTTCGAAATTGCGCGACAAAGAAAATCCTGATGGCCTACTTTTCGCTAACGTTAATCCAACTACTAAACCTAAAGTGGCCCAAAAGATTGTGCAGGTATTAAATGCTAACGCCCTTCAAATTCACCTTAATAGTGTTCAAGAAGCTGTGATGCCTGAAGGAGATCGGGGATTTTCATTGGCTTGATAATCTAAAAGCAATTCGTCAAGCAGTCGATGTTCCAATCATTATCAAGGAAGTGGGAATGGGAATTGACCCTGAATCTTTACGAACCCTCTTGATCAATGACTTTTCAATTATTGATTTAGGTGGAAGTGGCGGAACAAATTTTGCTCAGATTGAAAAATGAAAAAAGACGAAAAAATCAAAAATTAATG
>VOFH01002056.1_pt1 | contig 11766 bp, 21 predicted proteins | sample 5384091 | NCBI WGS metagenome assembly VOFH01 (sample SAMN12384727, study PRJNA508395) | human gut metagenome | isolation source: healthy gut G | host: Homo sapiens
GATATATTGTTACAGCAGATGCTGTCACATTAGACACACGGCTTGCAATCCTGTCATTCAGAGAAAAATGCGAAGAATTACTGTATGATTATGGAATGCAGCCGGAAAATCAAGTGGAAGACTGCGATAAAAAAAAAACAATGAAAGAATGCCCGAATGATGCAGTTAAAACATATCTCAGAAGAGTCAGCAAGAACATTATCGCAATGTACATGGAATTAAATGATGAGACTGGACTGATTGATTTTATCAAGCTTGGTATCATGACACCAAAAAGCATTAGATGATACTTACAAAAAAGAAAAGAAAAAGGGCCTCACAACTGTGATGGCGTACATCTGCGAAGCACAGAAAGACACGAAAGGAAGCAACCATCATTTTCACTTTACTTTTAACAGGCCGGAATTTTTTCCGGCTGTTTTTTTTTCTTGAAATTCAGCATACTGAAAATATAGAAAAAAAAAAAGAAAGGAGAAGACAACGATGAGTCTTAGGAGAAGAAACGAAAATAAAAAACAATTGGAAACTGAACCAGAAAGAAAAAAAAAGAAATTCGGAAAAGAATTTGCTGAAGATTCCGAAAGGTAAGCGCTACGATGGAAGAATGGAACCGCTGCTTGCGCAGTGATTGTTCTGAATGTGATGACTGGGTGTTTATCCCCGGAGAGCTTGGCGGTATGCCGTGCGAGAAGCTACTGCTGAAATCTGTGAAGCTGGTCAAGTGTCCGGCAAGCAGAGAGTTGAAAATTAAGTCGTCGCATTCTTGTGACTTTAGACTTGGCTCGTTTTTTGAGTACATAAAATATCGTTTACGCTTGTTTGGTTTATTTCTCTACGTTTCGGCGTAGAAATTTTTTATTTACATTATTTTTTCGCAAAAAACCGTCTCTGTTCCTAATTTTTTCGGCATATTAAATGTATAAGAAATTTACAGAAAGGAGATGTGCGATATGGCAAACTCAAACAGGAAGAAAGCCCGTAAATTACAGGATGCCAAGAAGGCGAACGCCGCCGAAAGAGAGAAGGTTAAGAAGGTAAAAGCCTGCCGAAGAAAACCGATAAAGTACACTATCACAGCAGAACAACAGGCTGACGGTACTTTTTGAGTTTCACGGAGGCAAAGGCGGATTCAATATCATTAAGCAGAAGAATAAAAGTATTAGACCCAGAGGGTACGGAAAAAAAACATTATGTTTTTTCTTTTTGGCGTATCACTTTTTCTCTTCGTTTTTTTTGAGCGAAAAAATCCGCAAAAAATAAAGTGGTTTTTTGTACCCGCGACATTACGCAGAAAACGAAAAAAAGGAGGCAAACATGCCAAGTAGAAGAAAAAGGTAGAAAGAATATTTCAAGAAATTCTTGATGCAAATAGAGTAAGACATTATGGAAGATGGAAAAATGAACCCGGCGATCGGGTAAGTGCTTAAAAAAATGCCGACAGCAAGTTCCGCGCAGCGGGTGTACTTCCCCGACATCCAGATACGTTTGAAACAGCAATGCAAGAAGAATTTCGTTATGGTGGAAGCAAAAAGGAACAAAAAATAAGCTGGAAAAAAGGGATGGGGCAATCGTTAGTCACTTATTATGACAAAGACGGAAAGCCAGGAAAAGACGGTAAGCTTGTTCATCTGAAAGGCGAGCCAAATTACAGTGCGGTAAAAAGACCATGTGCGGTCGGCGCGGTGCATTACGGCAATGCGGTTCTTTGGATGAAGGGACATATAACGAAGCAATAGTTGTTGGGATTAACGGGACAGTATTGGATGATGCTGGTGGTGTGGCTGATGCAGGAATGCAAGGCTTACTACATTTTCAGAAAAAGAACAACCGGATTCCGGAAGTTAATTTTGAGAAAATTAGGCCGATGACTGGTCTTTGTTTAACCCTGAAAAATGTGGACGGGCTGTTCAGATTTTGACAAGCTGAATCTGACCGATGCAGAGAGATTGAGGAACTTATAATGAAGAACCGAAGTAACATTGAAGAGAAAATCAAATCCATGCATCGAGTATTTATGACGATATGCAGTTGAAGACGGCACTTTCCACGAATGAAAACTGTATCTGTTCTGCGGGACTGGATTATGGCCGGATTGAGTGACAAACGGAGGAAGACTTGGAAGCAAAAAGACTTATGCGGAAATGATAACGACAGAAATAATGATGGTACATATATACTCGAGTAATATTGAGGCTTTTTCTGCATGCGAAACACCGCGACGCGGAAAAGAGTCAATATGGTGATTGGCCTTCTGAAGGTGTGTTTAAAAAATCATGCTCTGGAAGCCGAAAACGGCATCAGCCTTTAAGGACAATTGTTTGAACAGGCAAAAAAGAGATATTATCCCTTGCTTGGAAAGTAATTTACATCTTGATTTCACTGGCAAAATCTTAAATTTTGAATGACTGGGTAAATATTGAAAATGATTCTGAAAATGATGTCGTCTTTAACACCACCGCGATATATCACACACAGTTAATGACTAAAATGTGCAGAACTATGAATAAGTTTTGTATGGGACGCTACAATGGGAAGCGCTGATTTTAGGCAAGTTATGGACCAAATGATAAAAGACGCAAGAGCAAAAATTATTGATAAAAATGCATTGAATGAAAAAACTGGACATATTAAAGAAAGCCAGATTCTCGGTATTGAGATTCTTGGAAATATTTATATTTTGGCGGTGTTAAATATGATTTTAATGGATGGAATTGGAGCAAATGTGATTAATGGTGACAGTCACGGATTTAAACTTCCAGATAATTTTCCGGCGAATGTATTTCTTTTAACCTCCATATTCTGCACCAGGTAAAGGATTTTGCTTTGTAGAAGAGGCATTAAAACAGATGACAAAAGGATATGCTGCAATTTTTTTAATTCAGGATAGTGCAGGAAACGGGCAGGGTCTTCCCTTATACGAAAAGGATTCTGGAACATAGTACTCTGGAAGCAAGTATTAAAATACCATCTGGACTTTTGGAAATAAGGCTTCGGTCAATGTATATATCTTTTATTTAAGGTAAACAGACCTCATGAAGAAGATGATATTGTAACGTTTATTGATTTCTCTGAAGATGGATATTCAAGACAGAACCGCAAGAAATCCACCAGGAAGTCAATCTGAAAAACACTGACCATGCCGAAGAACGATATGCCGAGGTGCTGGCTCTTACAACCGGTAAAATGCCGAAAAACACACTACTACACGGAGGAAAATGGGAAAGTGATTAAAGATACGATTACGCTGAATGGGGGATGATTGGTTGTTTTCACAGCATCAGGTTATTGATTTAATACCAAGTAAAGAAGATATCAAAGAAGTAATTTCTGATTATTTGAGTTTTAAAGTTAGCCAATTAATGAAAAATGAGGTTATCCATATGAAGTATGAAAGATATAAATTAAATGAACTGGCAAAATTGAAAAGTTAAAGGAAAACCTTTAAGTAAATATGAGGAAGGCAAGACCCGTATGTTACGGGGTCTCAGTCAAATAACGGTGTTGTTGGATATATAAATGCACCCGAAACTGACATAAGTAAAGGAAATTGTATTGTCGTAGACCCGATTAAGGGCTTATGTATGTATCAGGAAAATGATTTTGTTGAAGAGGCTTTTTTCTGGTGCATCTATCAATGCTTTATATATTGAAGGCATGGATGAAACAAGCGCAATGTTTATCATCGCCGCCATTAAAAAGTTTCTTTAAAGGTTGCTTCATATTCGTATCTTTTTAACAGTAATAAACTTGCAGAAGCAGAAATAATGCTTCCAACACTTGATGCCTTAGATGCTGATTCTCCATATTCAAGTAATGGGTATGTGCCTGATTGAAATATATGAAGGACCGCGTGGCGGAACTTGAAAAAAGCGACCGCGTGGCGGAACTTGAAAATTATTTAATTGCATCCGGATTGAACGATTACGAATTGACAGAAGAAGATAAATCTGTTCTGGCTGCAAAATTGGTAGATGGGGGGCACTATCACAAAAACTCGATATCTACAGATGGCTGCTTGAAAGAGGGGAGAAAGTTCAGAATCGGAAATCTATTTAAAAAAATGAGTGTTTTCACCGTATCTTGGAAAAGGAAGAAAACAAGATAATGTGAGCAAAGTAAGAACATCAGAGTTTAACTTACCTCTTATTAATTGTAAATATGGAAATAATGGAATTATGTATTATGGACGAGAAAAAGATTTTCGCTCATATGAATCAGTTTTAACGATTATTTATAATGGGCCTCCAACAGAAGGACAAGTATATTATCAGGAGAAAATTGAGTCTATACAGATGCCTATATTGTAAAAGTTAAAGAGCAAAAAGATGAGTAAGGAACTTGGACTGTATCTTACATCAGCGATGAATCAATCCATTCATAATCATCAGAAAAAGAAATATTCACGTGGATATAAAGCAATATGGACAGGCAGAGTTGAAAATGATGATATATTACTTCAATCCAAACAAGCCATGACGGAAAACCAATCATTGACCCGGATAGAACGTATCACCAGATGGTTATATCCCTGATTGGGGAGTATATGGAAAAAAATACATAAAAGCAACTGAAAAAGAAATCATAAAAGAAGTTGTCCTGTACAAAGATAAGGTAATTGCGAAGGCGAAGGAGATTGCAGGGAGAAAAAGAGGTGGTTTAATGAGCGAAATAAGAAAAATATTGGAAAAAGAAATGAGCAAAAGCGGCGGACGGCGGAGCTGGTTAAGGTTCCGCCGGAGAGAAGGCCGAGCAAGAAAATCGCTGGACAGGCTGAACCGAGATGTGGAAGGGCTGGTGAGAATGACGGGGAATCAGGTTGCGAAGTGAGGGATGCGAGCGAAGAAAAAGTGAAAAAAGATATGGAAGACAAAAACCCGCGCTTGACTTTAATAGGGCGCGGGGGAGTATAATATATATAAATATAGGGAAACCGTGCATGCGGTTTAACCCTTAAACGATAATTTAAGTTTTATTTTAGCCGTCGTCTATTGGCAGTAGTCGACGGTTTTTTCTTGTTTTTGTCTTGCCTATCTTGCTCTACTTTCCAGATGAATTTCAAGCTATTTCAGTACGAAAGCGAGGAGCGCTTATCGTAACCGCAAGTTCTAACATATGGCATCCCCTCCTTAATAAAGACTAGAGAAGGAACCCGAATCCCTCCTCAGTGTATTGTAAAACAGAAGGGATAAACCGCCTGCCGTAATTCCGGCTTCCTATGTGTAACAGTATAGCAAAAAATTCCTGCATGCGCAAAATGTTTTCAGAATCTTTAAACTTGCTTATGCCCACCGTGGCAGTAGACGGCGGTTTCTTTTTTAAAACTTTTTGAATTTCCAGTAGAGAAAATTTCCCGCATATTAGATATATCTAGTAACAAGTATCCAAGAAAGGAAGAAAAAAAAATATGCTGAATAATACATTTGAAAAATCCCGCCGTTGCCTTTGAGAAAATGCCGTTTGATAAACGTTTTGATGTTGATGGCAACTCTGAACTCTGTCATGCAACCGGATATGAGGTCTTTGATGGTGAGGATTGGTGGGATGAGTTCATGGATTCTAACGGAAATTTCCAGTATGGAAGATAACTTGGAAATATTTTGCCTGCAGATGTTCTGCAGACAAAATTTAATCAGGGCTCGATTTTTTTCGCCCTGATGATGTATACTATAAAAAAGAGGAAGCCGAGTAAACGGTTTATCTCCAATATTACTGACTAATAGAGTATTAAAACACGAGCCGTTCACTATTGCAGTAGTGAGCGACTCATTTTTTTTGCCCTTAAATATGATATAGCAGCAATCCAATAAGAGCAACGATAAAATAACATGATTGTATCTAAGATGCAAACAAAAATCCGCGCAATACCGCCTGCAGAAATTCTGCCGGCGATTTTTTTTTGTAAAAAATAACTTTTCAGGTAAAAATCAGGCATATTAAATATACAGAAGAAAAAAGGAGGCAAAAAAAAATGCCTGAAAAAAATATTAGTAATTGATAATTCAACATTTTTTGTAACCTGCCGCATATCCGGTGAAGAGCCGCAGGATGTGCAGGATATGCAGTGGTTTTTGGCCGGAGATAATCAGAATCTTCTTACAGACCAAAATGTCAGTCTGCAATCCTGATGCCACATGGATTGCAAAACAGGCGGAAAGGAAAATGGCTTGGCTGCCGGTATATTCTGGACGGGGTTCAGTACGAAAAAATGCTATGTTTCCCTGTCCGGTGACCTGATGACGCTACTGCAGCGAAATTCTTTTTTGACCGTATTGATGTATGTGATATATACGGAAATACGAAAGATGTGTATAAAAAAAGGAGTGAAAAATAATGCAGAAAAAATAGATATAAAACAAGACATAAAGCGACGCGCCACTCCGCAAAGCAGCGCCGCAATAAAAAAGATGCTGGAAGATGTCAGCCTGCTGAATGTATGGCGTGGGAATGGCTTCGCGATGTGTGATTTTTGGTGAGAAGTCAAAAAACGCTTGCAAAAATAAAGCATACGATGCGATGTCTGAAGTGGTCAAAACAGCGTGCGACACGAGGTTTTGCAGACTGCGATGTGTGGAATATGTATGGATATCTTGAAGAACTGATGCCGGCGATGCTGGCAGTATCTGAAAGATAACCGGATGGGAAGCCCGACAATGCTCGGGGAAAATTACACTGACAAGAACGGGTTTATGCAGAACGATACCTGTCACAAAGAGTGGGATAAAATCCTTTGACCGGATGATTTTTTCTCTGGGGAGAATTGATGAAGAAAAAAATGTACAAAAAGAATCCTTACGACGAAGCTTACACAAAGGCGATGAAAGAGTTTACGGAAAAGTACGGCTTTTTCGGAGAGAAGCGGGAGACAGAAGAGGAAAAAGAAAAAGAAAAAAATCCGGCGGGCGTCTGGTGCATTTCATGAGCGAGGTTCGGAGTATGCGGCGATTGATAAGCTGTATCACGATGAGGAAAAGAGGATTGATGAATATAGAGAAAAGTGCAAGGACGAGGTATTTGATTTAATGAAGAAGTATTTTTTTCTCGTTGTGGGATTGAGGGGGAAAAATGAGAAAAAGCGATTTAGCAAAAAGTACTTAAAAAGACCATGCTGAATGTGGATTATATGCTTGATACTGCCATTCAAGAGATTGGAAATGTGAATCTGCTGAAAAAAGAATGGGTAGAAAACACAAAAGACAATACAGCATATGTATATATGAAAACAGAGTCTTTTGAATACGCAGATTTAACAATCAGGAAAACTATTGACATCGGAAAAAATATGGTATTGTTTTTACTAATAAGAAAGACTATTTAAAAAAATCCGGATAGCAAAGGAAAATATGGTTTATTTCTGTTGGCTGAACCTGATTTAAAAGTGTTGGATTTGGAGATGTTACTGTTGAAATTTTTGTCACAACGCCGCTTCTTGAAAAAGCAGATGAATTTAACCGGTTCTAAACAATCTGGATGAAAATATAATATGCGAAATTAGGGAACGGAGAATACGCGAAGATTCTGGAACAGTATGAAAGAATAGCAAAAACCGATAGATTAGGTGAGTTTGAACGAAGACTTGAGCAAAAACGAAGAAAAGAAACTCAGGACAGGTACTTGCAAGGATACAAAAATGGCACTCCTGGACCATATCAGAGAAGAATAACTTATATGCCTCCGTGGTAGAATGGCTGATGGATACTGCCGAATTTGCGGCGGAATTTTTTGTAAAATAGAAAGCCTGCATATTACAGATATATAATAAAAAAAGAAAGGAGAAAAAGAAATGGTAAAATATATTCTAATGCCGGAAGAAACTATCCAGAAGATAAAAAAGGGAGATAAATTTTTTGTGGATGGTGAGTTTAATCGAATTCTGCCAGAGTCCTGACGGCAGCACTTGACGCATATTTTTGGGTTGATGACGGTGGTATACCACATTGGACTGTGGATGCAGAAGAGGGCGGATGCTATGGATATGGAGAAATCTGCCAGCAGGTTTAAGTTTTTTTGATACAGCCAGAAATTGGCTGTATTTTTTTTAAAATGGAGGTTCGGCATATTACACATAAACAAAGAAAAAAGAAAGGAAGATGTAATATGCCATATTTGTACCACGTAACAACAGAAGAAAATGCGAAAAGTATACTTAAAATGGCCTGATTCCGAAAATCGGGGGAGAGAAGCCAGCTTGTCGGCGAAACAGAAAATACGTGTACCTTTGCGGAAGGAAAGATGTTCCGTTCTGGTCTCTGATTCTGGATAAGTCGGTTGTTTTGCGGGTGGAAATGAAAGACGGAGAAGTTAATGAGAATAATGTATACCAATACAGCTATTATTCGGAAACTTTGACAGAAACTGCAATCCCTGCTGAAAGGATACGAAAAAGCCGGGTCTCAAGAAGCCTGACTGATGAGCAGATGAAAGACTTGGCGCTGTCATATGTAGATATGATTTCGCTTATATGTGTTAAGTTTGCGGAATACATCACATATATTGACGATGAGCCGGAAGAAGAGGCGACGGAAGACAGACAGGCGATAGATTGACGATTGAAGCGTTGAAGTTCACGTTGCCGCATTTAAATTTCTCCGGCGTAAACGCAAAATGCTGCGTGACCATCTGCACGAAAAGAGGAGATGGCGGGTACACCTTTGTGTGACAGGTATGAACCAAACTGGAAGGAAGGAGAAAAATATATCAGATTGTATGACCTTCTGAACAGTCATCCTCTGGCGACAAACAATACAAAATGGCTGTACAAATGGCTGAAAAAGACGTTCCCGAGACGCCTTCGTGTTGATACTGGCGGCTGGACGGGCTGAAATTGTGCACTGCTGAAAAAGCAGTGCTTTTTTTGCGTAAACGGTGAATTCAGCATATTAAATACGACAAAGAAAACATTAGTTCCACAAAGAAAGGGAAAAGAAATTATGAAAAAAGTATTGTATCATGTCACAAAAGAGAAATGTGTTGATTCTATTATGAAACATGGCTTACTTCCGTTCATCGGACCAAGAAGTTATGTATTTGGAGAACAAGAAGCACATGTCTATTTGTGTGAAAAAGAAAGTGTCCCAATGTGGAAGGCTCTTCTTAATGCAGATACTATTCTCAGGGTTATAGTAGATGACAGCATATTAAAAAATGAAAAGTATGCCGCACTCAGGAATATTCAGGATTTGCAGAATATTTTCTCATTAAACCTATTGCCCAAAAAAACATCTGTATATGTCATGAGAAATTTACGTTAGCTGAAGATGACAAATATTTTGTAATGATGTCTAAAATTGAAGAGCTTACAACATTTTGCAGCACTTACTTAAAAAAAAATTGTCCTTCCAAACTCTATGAATATAGAATCAAAATTACTCTTCCTTAACAATATGCAGATAGTTGCGGCAATAATAAAAGAGACAATTGAGAATTTCAACTATAATGAATTGCCAATGGATTACATTCTGGACTACATATCTTCTGGCGAGCAGACATTGTTTACGATGGTACAAGCAACGCCGAAAACACAGTTAATGCTTTACGATTTACTTAGAACATATCCAACCAAAGACCCGAATGTGTTATGGCTGCATCATTGGATAGAGGAAGTTCTTATGAAAAAATACGGGATTACGGTGAACAAAACGGACTTGCATAAATTCATATCCAATATTTATTCAGCCAAAGCCGTCGCATTTGCGACGGCTTTTTTTTTACGCAAAAAATACGCAAAATAATAGAAATTTCAGCATATTGCTTATAAATATATAGAAATTAGAAAAGTGGAAGGAAAACATATTATGGAAAAATATTCAATTAAGCTGGTTGATGCCATATTCAAGGACTACAACAGGACAATTAAGTATTCCGGATTTGGATACAATTTAGAAATGACAAAAACCGGAAGCGGATATGGAACAGTTCCAAAAACAAATGGAATTAATTACAAAGAACCAAAATGACAATAAAAATAGAGTCTGTTGACCAGGTGTATGGCTGCAAAATTACGGTAACAGATGACGGAAGAACACGCATTGTACCGCCTGCTGAATTTTGTGTTAATGAAATTGGAAAAATTCAACGAAGCATAGAAATGGCAGGAAAATTTTGTTTTGAACTGGAATTCCGATGGAATGAGCTGTGTAATGAGGTCAATAATAGAACAATGGAATCGTTTATGAATGATAAGATAAGATTGACGGAATCACATTTTGATGCTTTTGCGAAAGCGGTGACCGTGCAAGTTTTAAATATGGGGGCTATGGATACGAAATGCAAATAACATATAGGCACGAAAAATATACGATATTGGCCCGAACAATTTCAGACTTCCAAAATACGGTAAGTATTCAATGGTCAGAATCAGGAAAGCCGGAAATCATATTGCCAGAAAAGACAACAGAGCCGGAACGTGTAATCCAGGCAATGAAAAATGCTGAAAAAACTATGCGAGGAATTTGATAGAAGAAGAGATGAGTTATATGCAGAGATGAACGCTTTTTATTGAAGAAGAGCGTAAAATCGTAAACAGAATAAAGTAATACCGAAAACATTCCACAAAAATGAAACAAAATTAAAAAATTCAGCATATTAGATATGTAAGAAATTATCGGAGAACGGGAAATTCAGGTCGGCAAGAAGTCGTCCGCGGGTCAAATGTTCTGATTTTAACTTTGCACGCGAGTCAGAATCCCCGTTCGAAACGCGCTTCGTGCTGGTTACGAGCGCGAAGCGCGAGTTATCATTTTTTAATCTGGTACCGAGCAGATATGGTGAGGTATCAAAAATAAGAAAAAATAAATCAAATTAAAAAGGAGAATTTAAAAAATGAATATAAGAAAAATTAAGATTGCAGGCATTATCATGGCAGCAGCAGGGACTGCAGTGCTTGCCGGCTGCGCGGCAGGTAAGGATTCGGAAATTCTGATGGAGGTGTACCTGTAGCGCAGATTGTAGATAATACAAGCTCAACAACACAAGATGAGAAAAACGAAGCTGAACAGCCAATCACTACAGCAACTACAACACCACAGGTAACAGCAACAACTGCACCAACAGCAACCCCGGCATTAAGCACTCTTGAATTTGTTGCTACAGACGCCGTAAATGTAAGGGCGTCAGCCGGTACAGATGCGGACGTTATTGACAGCCTGGAGATTGGAGATAAGACGAAAGTCCTTGAAGAAGTTACAGGAACCGATGGAAATGCCTGGTATCACGTCAATTACAACAGAGAAGGCACTACCATTGACGGTTATGCATCTAAGTTATATATTAGCCAGTCGCATAAGCTGATTCAACAGCACAGGTAAGCGGAACCACAATTAACAATGATATTGGCTCAACAACGGCTGCATCAACAGATGCGTGCTGACGCTTTGGCTGATACCACTTACAGCCAGGATATTGCTGATGAGGATTTCGGATACTAAAATAGAAAGGACTATATAAAATGGCAGACAACGCAGCAAAATAAAGGTAATAACACAAAGACAATCAAAATTATCAGATGGACACTTGGAATTATGTTGATGGTTTTGATGGCCGTTGGAATTTTAACGGAAAAGCCATCATTCAGAAATTTAAGAATAACACACCTAAAAGTAAAATATGAAGAATTCTTAAAATGACTAACAAAAAAACGTAAAAAAATTGTATGGTCGGAGAAGAAAGATGCATTTACATTTACGATAAGGCTAAAAGCCATATTCAACAGAGAACCCGAAATATGAAGACTTCAAAAGATATGCTTGAAAAGGGTATTGAAGTAAAAGA
>VOFH01002602.1_pt1 | contig 11750 bp, 27 predicted proteins | sample 5384091 | NCBI WGS metagenome assembly VOFH01 (sample SAMN12384727, study PRJNA508395) | human gut metagenome | isolation source: healthy gut G | host: Homo sapiens
ATATACATCTAGTTTTGTGCATCAGAATCACTTCCATAGGCAATATCAAAAATCCTTTTTCCCTTCTACAGATAAAATAGGCCCATTTTTTCTCCACATTCTTAATGACATAGCTTACTCTCCTTTCATATATATCTTCTTTTCAGCAGCAATACAACCGCTATAAACAGAAGTAAAATTGCATATATAAACAAAATATTACTAAATAGAGATGCTTCTGTTTTTACGATTCCAAACCCTTTCGCAAATTGTGGCATACTCATCATTTTTCCAGTTAACACAATCATCAAAGAAGGTCCAATTCCTGTTACAAGGTTAAAGAAGCCAATACCTGCACCCAACTTATCTAAATCTAACGTTTTAATAACAAGCTTTAAAAATGGAGGATATAAAATCCAAATGAGGCCGCATAAAGTAGTGCACCTAGTCCAAGTAAGATAATTCCTTTATCTGCCATACATGCTGTAAAAACAGAAGAAACAACCGCACAGAAAATTCCAATAAGCAATGCTTTGTAGGATCCAAATTTATTTACAATTCTTCCACCATTCACACCCACAAATGCTGCTGCAACATAGCTTGGTAATAATATAAAAGATACTTTATCCAATGTTATGCCATAGACACCTTGCGCCATAAACGGAAACAGAAAAGAAAAAAGCAGTTTGTAAAAACCAAACGTAATGAATGCAAGTATAATAATCAACATAAAATGTCTATTCAAAAAGAAATCTATCTGAATAAATGCATGCTTTGCCTTTGTGATGTATATAAGGAAACAAACAAGACAGAAAGCAGCTGCAAGCAAGTAACTTATTTGACTAATATTAAAATATAGAGAAATGAATAAAGTAAACAATGTAAAAATCCCAAGTCCTATAATATCCAATTTTCCATTCTCTACGCCCTTTTCATCTGGCAGATATTTCCATATTGTTGGCAAGGCAATAAGTGACAATAAAGGAATTGCGTATAAATAATTCCACTCTAAATAAGTAAACTACACCACCAATCAAAACCCCTAGAGCCTGAGATACCTGCACACACGCTGTATTATATCCAAAATACTTAGCATGTTCTTTTTTCATTTAAGTATCTTGTTACGGTAATAATCATCAAACCTGAACCACACGTTCCGCCAAACACCATAAATGCACTAGAAACCAATAGCAAATAAAAATTCATATTCGAAAATAGCAGTGATAATAATGCCCCTGATATTTAAAAGGCTAATACCGAAAATCATAAGTTTACGAATACTGACAGAATCTGATAAAGTGGAATACACAACAGATGCAATTCCCATCATCAACATTCCAATCATAGATAATAAAGAAACTGTTGATGAGTCAATTTTGAAATCTACAATTAACTGCGGAGAAATAATATTAAACACACTAATCATAATTGCAGATGAAATAAATACCAAAATAAACATTGGCATTGTTTTCTTTACATTTTTTTTCAATTCTTTCCATAAAATCCTCTTTCTTTTGTCCTTTCTTTTAATTTCTTCTTGTCTATGTTCTTGTATATTAAATACAAAATTAATATACATCTGTGCCTTACAAATGTCAATGTAAAGGTTTACTTTTTAATTTCCTAAAAAAAAGATTCCATAAATTACGGAACCTTAATCTATTGGTAAACTTTTTAAATGAATATTTATGTTTTGAAATGGAATATAATATTTATTTAAGCAAAGTACATTTCCTTTTTGATCTACCAGTTTTTCACTAACCATCATATAAACATCACTTTCTTCTAACAAATCATCGCAAATATGTTCTTCTTTTCCTCTTAACATACGAATTTCAATAGAAGCTACCTTTGTCTCCTTATAAATATCATCCGCAAGAAATTGACTCACTTGCTTTTTATCTAACATATCTACTTGATTAATGGAAGGAATATCTGTTGCTACAGTAGAATAGCTTTGTGCACAACATTTACCATCAGCAAAATAATAAGTATTCACAGATAATAAGATAGGAATATGTCGTTCAAACAGCTGATCGGTATACAATGCAGCCTGCTTTAAAAACAGGAAAACATTCACATTTATCTATTTTTTTAACACCACATTTTTTAAGACATCGCCTATTCTCTCTAATCCAAAACTTTCATACTCTTTCTTATTACGAAGAAAATTTCCTACTCCTTTTCTTGATTCAATGACTCCATCTTCTTGTAATAATTTTAGTGCTTGACGAAGTGTCATTCTACTTACATTCATTTGCTGTGCAAGTTTATTTTCATTTGGAAGTTTATTTTCTTCCATATAAACTCCATCTATTATATTTTTAAAATCTGATTATACACTTCAATATAACGTGGTGATTTTTTCTTTTGAACGATTATTTTCCATTCTTTTATCTCCTTTATATCTGTACTGTTTTATTATAACAAATGAAATTCAAAAGTAATACCCATTCATATATAAGGAAAATATTCGTTTCAAAATGTTTAACAGGTAATACTTCCATAGTCAATACACAGTTAAAAGTATCGAAACGAATATATCGCCTCGATACTTTTCTTTTTGTATTTTAATGTTTAAAATGTCTTACTCCTGTATATACCATGGCAATGCCATGTTCGTTACATACATCAATAGACAACTGATCTTTAATAGAACCACACGGCTGAATAATCGCAGTAACGCCTGCTTTTACTGCTTCTTCTACAGTGTCTGGCATTGGGAAGAAAGCATCTGATCCCATAACAGAACCTTTTGCTTTTTCACCAGCCTGTTCAATCGCTATTTTCGCAGAACCTACACGATTCATCTGTCCAGCACCAACACCAATTGTCATATTGTTTTTTACAAGTACGATCATTCGATTTCACATGTTTTACAACTTTCCATGCGAATAAAAGCTGTTCGATTTCTTCTTCTGTAGGTTTACGATTCGTTACACAACGCAAATCTTCTTTTGTAATTTGGTGAGTATCCATATCCTGAATTAACATACCATCATTTACATTCGTAAATTTCAATTTGTTGTTCACTTCCAATGTTGTATCCAATTTCATCAAGCGAATATTTTTCTTTTTGGATAAAATTTCAAATGCTTCTGGTTCAAAATCAGGCGCAATAATGATTTCAAGGAAAATCTTTGATAATTTTTCCGCAAGAGGTACACTTACCACATCATTTAACGCAACAATTCCACCAAAAATTGAAACAGGATCTGCTTCATATGCTTTATCCCATGCTTCTTCAATGCTGTTTCCAATTCCAACACCACATGGATTCATATGTTTTACACCAACAGCAGCATACTGTCCTTCAAAATCTTTTAAGATTTCAATCGCAGCATTTCCATCCTGAATATTATTATAAGATAACTCTTTTCCATGTAACTGTGTTGCGTTTGCTAAAAGAATATTTTGGATTCATTCCTTTATAGAAAGCAGCACTTTGGTGTGGGTTTTCTCCATAACGAAGATCTTGTACTTTATCGTATGTAATAGTAATAGATTCAGGGAATTTTTCTTCTGTTTTGTTTGTTAGATAATCCGCAATCATCGCATCATAGCGAGCTGTATGACGGAATACTTTTGCGGCAAGATGTTCTCTTGTTGTTAAAGAAGTTTCTCCATTTTCTTTTAATTCTGTAATTACTTTATCATAATCTTTGGGATCACATATAACCGGTATATAACGATAGTTTTTGATGCACTTCTTAACATGCTTGGACCACCGATATCAATGTTTTCAATGATTTCCTCGTGTGTTACTCCTTCTTTTTAAAACAGTTTCTTTAAATGGATATAAGTTTACACATACCAAGTCAATATATTCGATTTCATTCTCTTTCAATGCCTGTACATGTGTTTCATTATCACGTACACATAGTAGTGCTCCATGTACTTTTGGATGTAAGGTTTTTACACGTCCATCCATAATTTCTGGAAATCCTGTCACATCAGAAATTCCTATTGTTTGAATTCCTGCATTTTCCAATGCTTTTTTGTTCCTCCTGTGGAGATAATTTCATATCCTAATTCACAAAGCTGTGACACGAATTCTACAAAGCCCTGTTTTATCAGATACACTTACCAATGCTCTTTTTCATTTTGTATCCTCTCTTTCTATTTGTTCGCAAACGGTTTGAATAACACCAGGGAAACATTTGATATTCCAGTGCATGTACATGTTCTTCCAAAGTATCTAAACTCGCAGGAAGGATCAATATCAATTTTCTCTTGATGAATGATTTCCCCTGTATCTACTCCTTCATCAACATAATGTACCGTAACACCTGTGAAGCTAACTTTAGCCTCATAGGCATCACGAATTCCATGTGCTCTGGGAAATTTGGAAGATAGGCTGGATGAATATTGATGATTCTTTTGGATAGGCCTCTAAAGCACTTTTCAATAAAGCGCATATATCCAGCCAATACAATCAACTGTACCCCTTTGTCTTTTAAATGCTTTAAAATTTCCGTTTCATATTCTTCCTTATTTGCATATGCTTTTGGATTTACATATAGATAAGGTATGTTTAATTTTTTGCTCTCTCTATTGCATAAGCATGTTCTTTATCTACAATTAAGAGTTCACATACTGCATTTTTTAATTTTCCATTTTGCATCGTAGTAATGATATTCTCAAAATTAGTACCACTTCCACTCGCAAAGATTGCTAATTTTACCATGTTAAATCCACACTGCCACTATTTGTAACTTCACCAATGACATAAGATTCTTCATTGATTTCAGCTAGTAAACTCTGCACTTTTTCTACATCTTCTTTATCTACAGCCATAATGAATCCAATACCCATATTGAATACATTGCACATTTCTTTTGTTTCAATATTTCCATATTTTGCAATCATATCAAAGATTGGCTTATGAGGATAAGAGTTTAAATCAATACTTACCCCCTGTCCTTCTTTCAACATTCTTGGTACATTTTCATAGAAACCTCCACCTGTAATGTGGCTCATTCCTTTGATATCTACTTTACCAAGCAAGTGTTTGATTGCTTTTACATAAATTTTTGTTGGTGTTAATAATACATCTCCCAGTTTTTCTCCACCCAATTCTTCGTATTCTTTGTGAAGATCAATTTTGCATCTTTTAATAATACTTTACGAATTAAGGAGAATCCATTAGAGTGTACCCCTGAACTTGGAAGACCAATCAATACTTGACCAGCTTCAATTTTCTGTCCATCTAAAAGATTGCATTTGTCAACAGCACCCACACAGAAACCGGCAATATCGTAATGTTGTACATCATACATATCCGGCATTTCTGCTGTTTCTCCACCAATTAAAAGCACACTGCGCCTGTACACATCCATCCGCAACACCTTTTACCAGCTGTTCAATTTTTTAGGTTCATTTTTTCCAACTGCTAAATAGTCAAGGAAGAAGATTGGTGCAGCACCTTGTACCAAAACATCATTTACACACATAGCGACTGCATCAATTCCTACAGTATCATGTTTATCCATTTCAAAGGCAATCATTAGTTTTGTACCTACACCATCTGTACCAGATACCAATACAGGTTCTTTCATATTCAACATAGACAAGTCAAACATTCCACCAAATGCCCCGATAGAATCGATAGCACCTTTTACCTTTGTTCTTGCCACATGGCTTTTTGATTAGTCGAACAGACTCATAACCTGCTTCTAAATCTACACCAGATTCTCTATATTTATCACTCATAATTCTTTTCCCTTTCTTTTACTTTTTAAAGTAATTTACACCATTTTCGAAAATGTTCTGTAATTTATTTCCTTCAATATTTTTAAACAATCCATCTTCGTAACGTTCACTGTGTCCCATTTTACCAAGGATTCTTCCATCTTTTGATGTAATACCTTCAATTGCATAGCATGAACCATTGATATTATAAACACCATTCATCGTTGGATTTCCATCGAAGTCTACATATTGTGTTGCCACCTGTCCATTTTCAAACAGTTCTTTTCGCAACTTCTTCACTTACTACAAATTTACCTTCTCCATGTGACATGGCAATGCTGTGGCATTCCCCTGGAGTAAAGCTAGATAGCCATGGAGATTTATTAGATGCAATTCTTGTTGTAGCCATATGAGATACGTGACGGTTAATATTGTTTCTGAATAATGTTGGAGAATTTTCATTTAGTCCTTCAATGTTTCCATAAGGCAATAGACCACTCTTAATCAAAGCACGGAACCCATTACAAATACCTAAAATCAATCCATCATTTGAAAGCAATGTCTGTACTGCTTCATTAACCTGTGGATTGCTTAACACATTCGCAATAAACTTACCACTTCCATCTGGTTCATCCCCACTTGAGAATCCACCAACAACCATTAAAATCTGTGCTTCAGCAATTTTCTCACTTAATTCTTTTAAGCTGCGTTCAATACTTTCTACATTTAAATTATTGAATACATAAACTTCTACTTCAGCACCCGCACGTTCAAACTGCTGTTTTGTATCATATTCACAGTTTTGTCACGGGAATACTGGAATGATAACTTTTGGTTTTTCGTATGTCTTACGAGCTTTCGGTGTTTCTTTTGACGTATATAATGGGTTTCTATTTTCTTTCCATCTTCATCCGTAGTCATTGGATAGATCTTATTATAACGTTCACACCAAGTAGAAATTGCTTCTTCCATGCTTACAGTTTCCTTATTGATCGCAATCATACCATCACTTGTTGTTTTACCTAACAAGATGAAATTATCTTCTTTGATTTCTACTGCACTTTCTACAAGGATAGAACCAATAGATAAATCAAATACAGGCTCCTTCGTTTCTACGCTTACACCAATTTTATTTCCAAAGCTCATTTTACATAAAAGCTTCCGCAATACCACCAAATTTAACAGTTGATGCCGCTAAAATATCTTTGTTTAAAATATGTTTACGAACTGCATCAAAAGTTATGTTTTAACTGTTCATAATTTGGAACATAGTTTTCTTTTGGTGTATGTTTGATTAAATATACATAACTTCCTTCTTTTTTTAAATTCTGAAGAAATAATATTTTCTGTTTTTTTCTGTTGTAACCGCAAAAGTAATTAGCGTTGGAGGAACACTAATATCATTGAATGTTCCACTCATAGAATCCTTACCACCAATAGCTGGTGTTTCAAATGCCATCTCTGCTTCGATTAAACCTAACAATGCCTGCATAGGTTTTCCCCAGCGTTCACTGTCTTTGTTTAATCTTTCAAAATATTCCTGATTTGTTAAACGGCAAGTCGCATAATTCCCACCTAATGCTGTAACTCTTGCAAGTGCTTCTACAACAGAATAACTTGCACCTAAATATGGAGAATATAAAGAAAACTTCGGATTGTATCCATGTGTCATGATACTTGCTGTATTTGTGAATCCAAAAACAGGCAATTTCTGTACGCTTCCTTCTGTTTCTGTTAACTGATATTTACCTCAAATGGCATTAATACTGTTGATTTTCCAATAGATGCATCAAACATTTCCCAAGTCCAATTTGAGATGCAACATTTGGCTGTTTTAAGTTTTCTTTGATAGATGTTATCTTGCTGTGGAATGGATTTGTTGTAGTTAATCCTTCTTTTACAAGTACATCCTGCAATCCTCTTACCCCATTTGTATCAAGGAAAGCACGAGACATATTTACAATTGTATTTCCTGGAAATGCATAACCAGTCTTGGCTCTTCTGTAACTTTTGCAACAACACTGACATCTAGATTTTCTTCATAAGCATACTGTTTGAAAGCATCAAAATCTTTTTCTTCAATCAAAACAGCCATACGTTCCTGAGATTCACTGATCGCAAAGTTCTGTTCCTGATAATCCACTGTATTTTACTGGTACTTTATCCAAATCAATATCTAATCCATCTGCTAATTCTCCAACTGCAACACTGACTCCTCCAGCACCAAAGTCATTTGCCTTTTTAATTAGACGAGTTGCGTTTGGATTACGGAATAAACGCTGCAGTTTACGTTCAATTGGTGCATTTCCTTTTTGTACTTCACTAGAACATTTTGTAAGAGAAGTATCATTATGTTCTTTACTAGAACCCGTTGCCCCTCCTACTCCATCTCTACCTGTTGCTCCACCAATTAAAACAACGATATCTCCGGACATGGTGCTTTACGTACAACATTTTGCTTTTGGTGCAGCACCAACTACAGCACCAACTTCCATACGTTTTGCGACATATCCATCATTAAAGATTTCTTTTTACATAAGTTGTCGCAAGTCCTATCTGGTTTCCATAAGAAGAATACCCTGCTGCAGCACCTTTGGATATACGAGACTGTGGAAGTTTATTTGGAAGTGCTTCTTTAATATCCTTTGTAATATCTCCGGCACCTGTGATACGCATTGCCTGATATACATAGCTTCTTCCGGACAGCGGATCACGAATTGCTCCACCAATACATGTACTTGCCCCACCAAATGGTTCAATCTCTGTTGGATGATTATGTGTTTCATTTTTAAACATCAATAGCCATGGTTCTTCTTTTCCATTTACATCTACCGGATTTCAATGGAACATGCATTGATTTCATCGCTGATTTCCATATCATCAAGTTTTCCAGCTTTTACGCAAATATTTACCGGCAATCGTAGCCATATCCATCAACGTCATGACTTTTTGCCATTATGTACTTTTTCTCTTAATTCAAGATATAAATCATACGCTTTTTGAATTTCTTCCTGCAATGCTCCTGCTTCAAATTTAACATTCTGTAAAATTGTTTCAAATGTTGTATGACGACAATGATCAGACCAGTATGTATCTAGTACTTTTAATTCTGTTAAGGTTAAATCACGGTGTTCTTCATTCTTGAAATAATTTTGAATATGTTTTACATCTTCCAATGTCATCGCAAGACCCTGTGTACATTGAAGCTCTTCTAAACCAGCTTCATCAATTCACAGAATCCGCTAAGCACAGGTACTGGTTCGATTTCTACATCTTCATCATATTCCAATACAGAAAGATCTTTTTCTCTCATTTCTACAGGATTGATCAAGTATTTACGTACTGCATTCAGTTCTTCTTCACAAAGACTTCCTTCTAAAACTACGATTTTACCACTTTTGATTACTACATCCTGTTTATTATTTAACAACATTAAACATTGCTGTGCACTATCAGCTCGCTGATCATACTGCCCCTGGTAAACACTCATACGCAATATATGTTTTTCCATTTAAGTCTACAGAATCAAACACTTCATCTGTAACTTTCTCGGATAATACTTTTTCTTTTAATAAAGCAATATCATATTTCATCCCCATGAAAGATATCATATACATTATATAGCTCTAGTCCTGTTAAACTACTTAGATTTAAATTTTGTTTTTAACTCATGATGCAAAGATTGTGCTTCTACCTGAAACATTTCTTTTTTCTTTACAAATACACGATAATTCATATGTTTATACCCTTTCTTATTCCACTTCAATAACAGAATCTTTTATTACTTTTTCTGCCATTGCTTTCTTAAACTCTACTAATTTTTCAGCTAATTTTCATCCTGTAAAGCAATCATCTGTGCTGCCAGAATCGCTGCATTTTTCGCACCTGCTTTTCCAATCGCAACTGTTGCCACTGGAATTCCTCCCCGCATTTGTACTGTTGATAATAAAGAATCCATTCCCCTAAAAGCACTTGTCTGAATGGGAACACCAATCACTGGAAGTGTTGTAGAAGAAGCAATGACACCTCCCAAATGAGCTGCTCCTCAGCTGCCGCAATAATTACTTTTATTCCTCTATCTTTTGCACTTTCTGCCAAAGAAATAACTTCATTTGGTGTACGGTGTGCAGATAAAGCATGCGCTTCAAATGGAATATCGAATTCCTTTAACTGTGCAAAGCATGCCTCCATTGTAGGTAAAATCAGATTTACTTCCCATTAAAATACTTACAACAGGTTTCTTTTCAGACATAAAATTTCCTCCTTCATAAAAAAGTACATACTGCTACTCTACAATATGTACATGCTGAAAATATTTGTTTTTAAAATTATAGCACATCTTGTTAAGACCATAACTAAGACCTCCTATAAAATATAAAGACGCACCTGCTAAAGCAAACAAGTACGTCCCAGAACAAAAGAAAGAGTAATTGTTTACTTGTAGCCCGTTCGTTTACGGAGAACGGCTAGAAACTTCGACCATATTACGAAGTATATACAAGGTAAGTCAATACATGGATATTATACATGACCTCTTCTTTTATTACAATAAAATCTATTATTTTTTCTTTATTTTTACCTTATCTCTTAAAATATAACATTCTTTTTATATATAACTTAATGATATATAAGAACATATATAGCCATCCCAAAGCAATAATGCCTACACTCCACCATCTTAAAATTACTTTTTGAATAAACCTTTTCATATGATTATGTTTAAACAATGTACAAAAAATCTAACATAAAAATTGTGTACACCAAAATCAAATTTATGAGAATACCTAGAGGAAGCAAAACAACTATCAAAGGGTATACATTCAAGCATTTTGAAGTATAGAAAACACTCATCTTACCAACGAATTTACCACGATTGAATGAGCCTTGATATGACCGTAAAACTACTAAGGGAGATAGCACGAAACTGTGTATCTCCCGATTTTTTATACAGTTGATTACTTCACTCCGATTTCAAATTTCAATATTGCTTTCATCATGTCTGTATGAATTTCTCCTTTTAGTTCTTCATCAACCTGCATAATGATTTTACCACTTTCAGAGTGGTAAAAAGGACGCAAGCATAATTTAGAAATATAACCGTCATAAAACTTCAAAATCTCTTTAACTGCCATTTCATCTCCGCTTGACGCTTTGCAAATCAATTCAAAAGAGGGATAGCCATAATCTTTACTCATTTCTTTACTTCCCTTCGCTCAAAAGCATTTTTAACTTCCTTAGTCCTCTAGTTCTTCTACTGCAAATAGCAGAACGTGATACATGGTACAGTTCTGAAATTTTTCTGTCGTTCATTCCTTGAAAATAACGTAATAAAATCGCACTACGCTGTTTTTCTGACAGTCTATGTAAAACTGTACCAAGTGTTTCATCAGATACATAAATTGTAAAGTGCAAGACTTTAAATGATACACAATCATAAAAACAGGTATCAATCGTTCCACGTTCAACTTGTTTCGTTTCGGCTATTTCACAAAACAATACTTCACGTTTAGAATGTCTTGCAAGCTGTCTGTTTCGACTTTTCACTTTGTTCTTAATGACAATCAGCATTAAAGAATTGAACTGTAATCTGACGATATGCTCGAAAGAAGATGTCCTCATAATCTCACCCCCTTTCTGCTAATGCTGAAATATATAAACGGAATACCGTTTATACCCTTTAGAAATACAGAAAAATGGTAAGAAAAAAAAGCCCCACAAAACATATATTTGTGCGAGCCTTAAATACTGCAATATTACTCTTTCTTTTATAACACTATCCTTTTAGCAGATTTCAAATTTTCTTTTATATATTGTTTTTAGCCTAACATACTATTTAACCCCTTGTATTATATCTCTAACTTTTGAAAAATTCTTTTTGAATATATTGAAATCATGATTGAAGCAATAGAAGCTACAAACATAACAACCCATGTTTCTTGTATAAATACATCGAATAAAATACCGTAAACCATTTGTCCAATAGGTTGACCGCACATAGCAACTGCTACCAGCGTAGCCATTATCTTTCCTACTAATTGCGGTGGTGTTTGTGTCTGAACAAGAGTGTAAATTTGAACAAC
>VOFH01003553.1_pt1 | contig 11722 bp, 23 predicted proteins | sample 5384091 | NCBI WGS metagenome assembly VOFH01 (sample SAMN12384727, study PRJNA508395) | human gut metagenome | isolation source: healthy gut G | host: Homo sapiens
TATATTCCTGAATGGTACGTTCGAGTCCTAAATACAGCGCATCACTAATCAAAGCGTGCCCGATAGAAACCTCATCCACCCAAGGAATGTTTTTATAGAAATAGTTTAAATTAACAAGACTCAAATCATGACCGGCATTGAGACCGATGCCCAATTTACGAGCGGTTTCGCAGCTTCGATAAAAGGGGCGATAGCCGTTTCCGAGTTCTTCGGATAATTCGTAGCATACGGGTTCCGTATAAAGCTCCACACGGTCGGCACCAGCCTTTGCTGCATATTCCACCATTCCGAATCGGCGGCAACACAAAAACGGATGTACGAATACCCGCACTGTTGAATGGTCGAGAACGTCCGTCAGAAGTTCCAGATTTGCTTTTGTATCCCAGCCTGAATCGGAAGTCAAGTTGTGAAGGGTCATCGGAACCAAAGTTACTTGATGCGGCTTTACCTTCAGCACCAGATCTATAAACTCGGGCGACGGATATCCTTCGATATTAAATTCAGTACGAAGCAACGGGCGAAGATCATACACATCCTCTGGCGTATATGACGTTCATCAGGGCGTGGATGTACGGTAATTCCTTCCGCACCAAAGCTTTCACAATCCAGTGCTACTTTCACCACATTAGGGACATCCCCTCCACGCGCATTACGCAACGTCGCAATCTTGTTTATGTTTACACTTAATCTAGTCATAATTCGGATCATAGTTTGCCGCAAATGTACAAATAATAGCGATACATTGGCAGCGTTCTGAGAAAAAAACGCCATATTTGCATTTCATTAAGAAAGTACAGACGATGAAATTTGCCATATTTGGAAATACTTACCAAGCAAAAATCAACACATGCGGAAACTTTATTCCGTTTGTTGGAGCGACGTAATGCCCAGCTTTGCATTTGCAGGGAGTTTTATAACTTCCTGACTTCCGACCTGCACATGACTATCGCTTCCGCCGAACTCTTTGACGGAGACGATTTTACAGCAGATATGGTCATCAGTATCGGGGGCGACGGTACGTTCCTGAAAGCAGCCAGCCGGGTAGGCAAAAAGAACATCCCCATTCTGGGTATCAATACCGGTCGCCTCGGTTTCCTGGCAGACATTTCTCCGGAAGAGATGGAAGAGACTTTCGATGAGATTTATAATAACCACTACAAGGTGGAAGAACGTAGCGTGTTGCAATTACATTGTGATGACAAAAATTGATGGAATCGCCTTATGCACTCAATGAAATTGCTGTATTGAAACGCGATAGTTCTTCAATGATCAGCATTCATACTGCTATCAACGGTGCCCATCTCACCACTTATCAGGCTGACGGGTTGGTGGTATCCACCCCTACCGGTTCCACGGCTTATTCGTTGAGTGTCGGTGGTCCGGTTATCGTGCCCCCATAGCAAAACGATTGCTATCACTCCGGTGGCTCCACATAGTTTGAATGTCCGCCCTATCGTTATTTGTGATGATTGGGAAATCACTCTTGACGTAGAAAGCCGTAGCCACAGTTTCCTGGTTGCCATCGACGGTCGTAGTGAATCCTGCAAAGAAACAACCCGTCTGCGAATCTCACGGGCTGATTATAGCATTAAGGTAATCAAACGCTTCAACCATGTTTTCTTTGATACGCTTCGCAATAAATTGATGTGGGGAGCGGATGTAAGATAAAAAAGAGCCGCTATCCGAACTTCAACTTCTCGGATAACGGCTTCTCTTCGTCTATCAACTATACTTAAAATGTCATAGCCTGCCCTCCAATCACACCTGCGATGGCAGTAGCAACGGCAATAATCACTTTAAAAATCACCTTCCAATTCGTTTTCTTCATAGCGATTCTTTTGATTTTCATTCTCAACTTTTACTTTTCAGCTCTCCTTATCCGAGTGGATTCTCATCCAGTCCTCCGTCGCCCGAGTCACCTCCCGAACCACTATCCGAACCACCTCCCGTAGGAACATTCGATAGGCCCTTCAGATAATCGTCCAAGCTGACCAGATCCAACTTTTCACCGGCACGGGTAGCAGTCTTGGTTATCTTCAACTCCTTATTGGCTTGAAAAAATATGCGAACGCTGTCCACGCTCTTGGCAGTCACATCTTCTGCCTTTTCCTCTCCTTTCGACTTAGCAGCCAGCAAAAAACACACCCAACCCGGCAATATTCACTGTCTTACCTTCCAACAACTGCTCTTTCAATTTCTCCACAAAGTTCTGCATGGTACTCTTGATATCACCAATAGAGAGTGAAGAACGATCCTGCATCTTCTGCGCAATAAATGCCAAATCTACAGTCTGTCCTAAAGTTATTAACTGCGGAAAATACTTTTTGGGAGAATTCTCAACCCGAGGGTCGGACGGTCTCTCCACCGTTCTAAAAATTACACTCATACTTTTTTCATTTAGAGATTTAAATTCTGTTTTTCATTCACTTCGCTGATCAACGATGATGCAAAGGTGAAGATTAAATCTCTAATAAAAGAAAGAAAAAAGACATCGAGAGCAGTTTTTCTGAGAAAAGTTGTAAGTAACAATAAATCAATCAGTAATCATATAGGTTCTTAGTTTCAATCTTTATCGCTTCACTCCAATTTCTATAGTCCATTATTACCCAAACAGCCGGAACCACTCCTTTTATAGAGCAATCCCGGCTGCCGCCTAAAACAAAGTAACCGCTGTTACCTGTCATTTTCTTCTCTTCAACCTTCTTCTTACGGACTATTGAGGGAGCTCTAGTTCTTCTCTTTCCAATACTTCCAGCCATCCGCTTTGCTCCAGCTCAAACAGAGCAGGATATACCCTTAATTTATCGGCACCGGAGTGTAAAATGATATCATCCACCGAAACTCCATTAGCAAACGTCCCTATATAGTCAATGATACGCTGCGTATCTATTTCTTTATAATTCATATCAATAAGCATTCTTTTCTCCACGGAACATATTCACCACTGTCATCACCATGATACGAAGGTCCAGCAAGAAAGTCCAATTCTCAATGTACCAAAGATCACGTTTCACACGTCCTTCCATCTGAGATACCTTTTTAGTCTCTCCGCGAAAGCCTGTCACTTGTGCCCAGCCCGTAATGCCGGGTTTCACCAAATGACGCATCATATATTTATCCACCAGCTGGGAATATTCTTCTGTATGCTTCAACATATGGGGACGAGGACCTACAAGAGACATTTCCCCTTTAAAGACATTGATAAATTGGGGCATCTCATCCAGATTACTCTTTCTTAAGAAGTTACCGAATTTTGTCTTGCGCGGATCATTCTTCGTAGCCTGAATCTTATCAGAATCCTTGTTCACTTTCATCGAGCGGAACTTATAACACTGAAAGATCTCCCCATTTTCACCGTTACGGTCCTGCTTGAAAAAGATAGGTCCCGGAGAAGTGATTTTAATGATCGTTCCCACAACAATATATAATATCGGAAAGACAGTTATCAGAAACAAAGAAGAACATAGTAAATCAAAACACCGTTTCATCCAACGGTTCATTGGTTTCTGCAAAGGCTCACATCGAATAGACAGCACAGGCACATCCCCCAGTAAAGTCAACTGCAACTGCCGTTTCACATAATTGCGAAGAGAAGGTACACTATAAAAGCGGATCAGATTATTTTCACAATAACGAATAATGGATAAAATATCATCCTTGTACACAGCAGAAAGACCACAATATAATTCCTGAACTTCATTCTCAGAAAGCCATTCCTTCAACCTTTGCATTTCTGCCCGACAGAAAGATTCAGACAATGTGTCTCCTTCTACCCCATCCTTCGCAAAAAAAGACTTTCTTTACTCTATACCCATAAGTCACATCACTTAGTACCTGATAAAGTTCGGCCATGTTATCACCTCCACCTACCAGTACAACCGTGCGTACATTTTTTCCATGTTTGCGAACAAGTTTCACTATATGTCTTAGAGTCAATCTCCAGCCGACGAGTAAAAGGCAGGAACAACAGATAAAAAGACAAAAAGATAAATACGGGAAAAATTTCCAACTTGTATTAAAGCCAGCGCTGTTAAAAAACACTACGATATGCAAAGTCACAGTTCCTAGCAAACGACCTACAATTTGTTCAGGACGAACAATCCGATAATGCAAAATCACTTTAAAAATTGAAATACAAGGCACGTAACACAGATTTGACATTACCAGATAGGTTTTTAAATGGAAAAGCAACAGCCGGCACATTTACCATTTTCAATAGAAAATATACTGCCAGCATCGAGAAGTTTAACAGCAGAAAGTCACCAAATATGGCGACGTCGCGGATAGATTCTGCCCGATCAGAAGTCAGCGGTTTCATAGTAAGTACGTTTTTATTAAGAAAGTGAGGATATTATCCTACGTTAGTTTTATACGGTCTTTACGTGTCGCTTAGTTGCCTGATGATTATTCATCATTTGTATAAATTTGTATTGTAATCAAAGGGAGAATCATATTCAGCCAACAGAGGATGCTTCAAATCTTTTTCACTCAGAATAACCTTGTTGGTCGGTATTCGCCAATCAATGCCCAAACTTCCATCAATCAGCTGAATACCACCATCCGCCTGAGGAGCATAAAATTATCACACTTGTACTGGAAAACGGCTATTTCCGTGAGTACAGAAAAGCCATGTGCAAAGCCACGAGGTATAAAAACTGACGATGATTATCCTCAGATAATTCCACAGCCACATGCTGCCCGTAGGTCGGACTTCCTTTGCGGATATCACTGCTACATCCAAAACTGCGCCTTTTACACATCGTACCAATTTACTCTGAGTGTAAGGCATCTTCTGAAAATGAAGCCCGCGCATCACACCATAACTGGACATACTCTCATTATCTTGTACAAAGTTTATGGGCATAACTTTCTCATCAAATTCTAGTTGTGAGAATGATTCGAAAAAATAGCCTCTCTCGTCACAAAAAATACGGGGTTCAATAATCACCACACCGTCTATCTCTGTTTTTATTATTTCCATTCTTCTATATTCATTTCAAGAGTTCACCTTTTTTTCTGGCATATTCAAACTCTGCAATCCCTCCAGATACCACTGATACAACCGATGAATACCTTCATCAATCTCTACCTTGTGATGCCATCCCAAATTATGTAACTTCGTTACGTCTGTCAATTTCCGTAATGTTCCATCAGGCTTCGAAGTATCCCAGCAAAGCTCTCCCTTGAAACCAATCTCACGTATGACTTTACCGGCAACATCTTTTATACTCAATTCCTTTCCAGTCCCCCATTGATATGGCAATTACGAATGTCCTTCAGTGTGGAAGCATATGTATCTTTAAAATCCACATTCAAAAGCACATATACACTAGCATCCGCCATATCCTCACTCCAAAGAAATTCACGCATAGGAGTACCACTCCCCAAAGGGTTACAGCATCAGGAGTTATACCAAACTTAGCTAGTCGAACAAGAATATCCTCGTCACTATTATCACCATTAATGCCTTCAACTGGTCGAAAGTTGATATCATTACGAACTGCATTCAGTCACCTTCACTCAAACACTTAGCCAGATAAATCTTACGAATTATAGCAGGAAGCACATGGCTATTTTCCAGATGGAAGTTATCATTCGGTCCATAGAGATTAGTCGGCATGACAGCTATATAGTTTGTACCATACTGAATATTGAAACTCTCGCACATTTTCAATCCGGCAATCTTTGCAATGGCATAAGGTTCATTAGTATATTCTAGTGGAGACGAGAGTAAAACTATCCTCACATGGGCTGTCGAGTTTCACAAGGATAAATACAAGTAGAACCGAGAAAAAAGGAGTTTCTTCACCCCATGGCGGAAACTCTCCCTATCACATTCTGTTGTATCTGCAAATTCTTATAAATAAAAATCTGCACGATATTGCAGATTAGCCATAATTCCACCTACATGAGCAGCAGCCAGCACAACAACATCCGGTCGTTCCTCATCAAAAAAAGCGTTTCACGGCTACACTATCTAAAAGGTCCAATTCTTCATGACTATAGCCTACCAGATTGTCATAGCCACGTTGTTTAAGTTATTCCAAATGGCCGAACCTACAAGCCCTCGATGCCCGGCCACATATATTTTCACAGTCCTGTCAAGCATTACCAACTTTTTATTCTTTTTGTCGAGTCGCGCTTTCAGGTGAAGCTTCTTCACAAAGTTCATGTCGTGATTCACCATTATCTGAACCAGCTGTTCAAACGATGTTTTCGTCGGATTCCAACCTAACAAAGTCTTAGCCTTATCGGATCACCCAAAAGTTGTTCTACTTCGCAAGGACGAAAATATTTAGGATCGACCTCCACCAGAATCTTACCGGTAGAAACATCAACACCTTTTTCATTAACGCCTGTCCCCTCCCCATTTTAATTCTATATCAAATGCCGGAAGGCCAGGGTTAGCAAATTCACGAACTGTATGCATTTCACCTGTAGCAATTACAAAATCCTCTGGTGTATCATGCTGAAGGATAAGCCACATACATTCCACATAATCCTTTGCATACCCCCAGTCGCGCAATGAGTCCAGATTGCCCAAATAAAGCTTATCTTGAAAACCTTGTTTGATACGGGCAGCAGCCAATGTTATCTTACGAGTCACAAAGTCTCGCCACGGCGTTCACTCTCATGGTTGAACAGGATGCCGTTCACGGCAAACATACCGTAGCTTTCACGATAGTTCTTGGTAATCCAGAAACCATACTGTTTGGCAACACCGTAAGGACTACGCGGATAAAATGGGGTCGTTTCTTTTTGCGGTACTTCCTGCACTTTACCGAATAACTCGAAGTAGAAGCTTGATAAATACGACAAGTACGTTCCAAGCCACATATGCGTACGGCTTCCAACAGTCGAAGCGTACCTACTGCATCAGCTTCTGCTGTATATTCCGGTACATCAAAAGACACCTTTACATGGCTCTGAGCAGCAGATTATAGATTTCTGTCGGATGGACATCGCTAATAATACGTATCAACGAACTACTATCTGTCATATCCCCCAATGAAGATTTACCAAACGATTTTTTCATGTCTCGGACCCATTCATCCAAGTAGAGATGTTCTATTCGGGATGTATTAAATGATGAAGAACGACGAAGAATGCCGTGAACCTCATATCCTTTTTCTATTAGAAACTCGGCCAGATAGAGCCATCTTGACCGGTAATGCCGGTAATTAATGCTACTTTTTCTCATAATAATCAATGATGTTATATAAAACTTTGATTTATTTCAAACAGATTTTAAAATTCAACCCCACAGATGGATGTATACACTTATACAACTCTCCATAAAAATATTAATGCGGTCTTTCCAAAAAGAGTAACAACCTCCTATATTCACCTGCTTTGAATCATATTCAATCATAAGATTAACTCCATTTAAAATCTTATTCAAGAAAGATATTTCAGGTAGACAAAAACGATAATTAGCACCTAGAGCAGGACCGTTCAAATGATTTATTTCTTTCCTATTATAAACATAGGCAGCATGACCTCCCAAAGTACCATAATCTGCAAACTCTATATGTTTCGTCAATGCAACATAATAACGACAGAAAAACCATTATATCGTTGGTCATCGCTGGATGAGCCCCCTCCCAACTACCCGTAGTCGGGTCATTGGCGCCTATCACAATTTGTGGTGTCCAATCTTTCCACCATCCTTCTTTCCAAACCCTCAACCTCCCATGAAATGAACGATCTGGTTAACAAACTTCCCATAAGTCTGCTCCGGCCAATGATAGATTCAGGTTTCCCTTTACTAAAACACAATTATACCCAACTTCCAACCAAAGGAAATATTGTAATATTCAGATAATAATTAAAAAGTATAGTAATTTCCCCACCATTCTTTAGAAGGCAAAGTTTCAGGATTTAAGACACTGCCACCAAACATAAAAGTCTTATCTTTCTGCATTTCAGCTAGTAGGCATATGCAAAAAGTCCAGTCGTACCATAAGCAAACTGTCCATACACATCAATTTTGAAAAACAGGATTAGAAATAACAGAAATAAGAACTTTCTCATTTTAGATTATTATATATTTGTCGTATTTTTGCCACAAATAAAATTATATGACACATAAAACATCTTTTTTGAACGCTTCTTTTTATTCTTTCTTGCGTGGTTAGCATCCGCCTTCTTTTTATACTACGGATTAACAATAGGAAAAAATATTAATCCCTTCTATTCATAAATTTTGCCTGAATAAATTGTGGTATTTTACTTGCTATTTTTTAATCCTAATGCCCAATAAGGATTAAAACCATGAGAACGGTACAACTTAAAAATCTTCCTTCCATTTTTGTTTCATTCTTTTTGCGATCTGTAGAGAGACCACCCATACGCATACGCACAATATATTCATTCAAATAAGCTACTTTTATATTTGTTTCATACAAATAACGAACTAGAAAATCAGAATCTGCCGCAATCTTAAAACTTTCATCATAGAGTCCCCATTTACCAAAACATTCACGGCGAATGTATACCGTGGGATGTAATGGTAACCATCCCTTCGCACCTTAGATTTTGTATAGATTCCACTAATCAATTACGCACAATAAGAGATGTATTATTAAAATCGACAAAAGACCATTCCCATAAATAAGATCAGCATTGGTCTTTTCATATTCAGCTACTATTTGACTAATTGTATCCTTCGCATAGAAGAAATCATCTGAATGTAGCAAACCGATAATATCGCCAGTTGCAACCCTTATACCTTTATTTATAGCTTCATACATTCCTCTATCAGGCTCGCAAATAATTGTTGCTATACGATCGCTATATTTATTTATAATTGACATTGAGCCATCCTTCGAAGCCCCATCTACAATTATATACTCAATATAAGGATAGTCTTGGCTTAAAACACTTTCAATGGCACTTTGGATAGTAATTTCCCGATTGTAACAGGAGGTGATAATAGATACTTTTAAAGACATTATTCTATTTTTGCGAGTTAATCCACTCTATAGTTTTTTATTACCTTCTTGGCGGCTTGTAGGTAATTCAGGAGCAATTTTCCGAATCGGTTCCAGATTATGTACATTATCTGTAGTCATATTTTTAGGCGAAAACTAGTCATTGGAAATGCTATTCCAAATAACTTCAGAATATCACCTAACCAACCTGCCAATACAAATAAAAGTAGGGAATTCTTGGTATCTTAATACCTATACAAGTAGCTATTTCATTTGCCCACTCTGTGATATCATAACTCTCATAGTCACCTAAATAAAACACTTTACGCATTACCTTTTCTTCTGGTGCTTTTTTAATATAGACAAAATCTGATATATTGCATTATCAATATAGCCATACGTTTTTCACATGCCCGTTTACCCATGAAAATACATACGATTTAGTACAATACGAAAAGAACTTATCATAAGGTTCTCCAAACCATGGTCCCCAAATAGACGTAGGACGTATAATAGACCAAGTATATTTAGGATTCTTCTCTTTAATACGTTTTTCAGTTTCCACTTTACTTTCACCATAAAGTGTATGCGGAGCATAATCTTCAAAAACTCTTCGGCATATAACCAGGAATACATACATACATAGAAGAAGCAAATATAACCCCGCTTCAAATTGGGAATTAACTCCAATACATCAAGCAAATTGGATACTCCCAACATATTTGTATCGTAATCTTTTTAACTCTTTTCCTCGTAAGTCCGTGCGAGCTGCTAAATGAATAACATATTCTGGTGAAAAATCTATCACAATCTTCTTAAGTGCATCCTTATCACATAAATCAACTTGTTTCCAAATAGACTGATGTTCAGTTATTTTAGGCATTTCTCTATCCAGATTTAAAAGACGGTATGTATTCTTTATTAGAAGATAAGCTATCAGATTGGTACCTATAAAGCCACTGCCGCCTGTTATTAAAATCTTTTCCATAAACAGCAATTACAGATTATTATTCAAAAATTAGGAATCGTTTCCGACTGATAACCATTCAAAAACTTTTTTTTCATTTCAACTCTATCAGCAAGCGAAATATTCACTTCTTTCATTGTCTTTAAAAAGACATCCGGAGTATTAGAGGCAATCATAAACGACTTATAATCAGAGCTTATCCCTTCAAATGCTATATCTGTACCTATTACTGGTACTCCGCAAGCCAAAGGCTTCAACCACTTTCACTTTTATTCCAGCCCCTGTAAATAACGGCGATAAAACCGCTTTACAGTTAGCTATTCTTGGATATGGATTATCCACAAAACCTAATATGTTTACTTTAACCTTATGGTTTTATTCTCAATCCGTTCTTTAGGGAACTCTTTTTCCTATAATTGAAATTTCAACAGTTTCTGTGACATGAGGAACCACAGTTTTAAAAACCACAATACACCATCTAAATTATCCGCACGGCTCCATTTTCCTATAAAATAAATTCATTAGTAATGCAAGTGGGAATAGCTGAAACAATCTTCTCGTCAATATAATCAAGGCATAAATTTGCATCTTTATGATACAAGTCAGATATAAGATTACAATCTTTTTTGACTAAAGGAAAATATGTGTGCATTCTTTACATTTAAACAATAGCTTTCAGATTTAGCACATAAAAATTTAACAAGTAAATTTGAGGTTCTCTACCGCGCTGAGCTATAATATCATGAGAAAGGAGAATCTTAGGAATAGATTTTTCAAGAAACTTCGCATAAAGAAACATCTGACTGTGATCACAAATAATTGCTGAATAATTATCTTCTTTAATTCGTTTTTTTACCCATTTAAAAATGCTCAATTAAATCTAACTGAAAACATGGGATGAATAAATGGGAATAGAAGTACATTCAAAAATTTGACCAAAACAGAATTTTTACAAACTCGAAGAACTCGTACATTTTTGTGTGTTGGAATGTAAGATTCATCTATATCATACTTGAAATATACTAAATCAACTAGATAAAAACGTCCTAAATCATCTAACATAATTTTCGTATTTTTTCTCGGCAGCAGCAGCTTCATTCGGAACAAAGCTGTTAGAAATAATATTTTCTTCATCCTCAATATTATTGTATTTATTACACTACCTTCACTCCATCGATTCCACAATTACGAGCAAACATCATATCAGTATCACTATCTCCTATCATAAGGCAGTTCTCCTTCTTTATATTTGGATAATCTTTCAAAATTTGTAGAAACATTCCAATACCAGGTTTACGATTAATGTCTGCTTCTGTTAAGGCCGTACAATAATATATCTTATCCACCCTTCCGCCTTGTCGCTCAATTTCTTCCACCATCCGGTCATGAATATTGCTTAGATCTTCATCAGTCATTACCCCTTACCTATTCCACGTTGATTAGTAACAATGATAATGTACCTAAATTGCATATTCCATTTCACTAATGCTTCAAATACACCAGGTAAGAATTCAAATTCTTCCCAACATTTCACATAGTCACCTGGGCGCAGTTTATTGATCACACCATCTCTATCCAAAAGCAATGTATCATACCCCGAAACGTCAATATCCAATAAATTCATAACTCATAATTAAAATAGTGAAAGAAGTTCTTTATTTGCCGTTGCATAGTCTTCTGGTATTCCTATATCAATAAAATAATCATAAAATCAAAACCATAAATATTGCGATTTTGCACTCCAAGCTCAACACTTCTTTCTCAAATGAGAACTTAGCAGGTAAAACCTCATAATCAGACTTATGCTTATTAATAAGATAAA
>VOFH01002742.1_pt1 | contig 11707 bp, 18 predicted proteins | sample 5384091 | NCBI WGS metagenome assembly VOFH01 (sample SAMN12384727, study PRJNA508395) | human gut metagenome | isolation source: healthy gut G | host: Homo sapiens
TTCATTAACTTTCCATTTATACAATCACAATCGGCGTCCGATATTCATTCACCATTTCCGTCTGGTTCTTTAAGGCCAGATTTCCCAGATAGATCTGATTGCGGAGGATATCCAGATCCAGCATCCGCAGAGATTCGGGAGAAAGCGTCTGTCTGGCATCAGCCAGGCTGGTGACGAGGAATGGAACTGTTCTTTTGATCTCGGTAAGCAGTGGCGTCGCATTCTTGCGGAAACCCAACACTCTGGCGTAAGAGATATAGTCTTCCGACTTGCAGGTCTCGAATTCTTCCTTGGTCATATTCAGCAAAATATGAAGCAGACATCTGCTGATGCGGGTGTAGGTCATATCCTTGCTCTTGAGCAGATCGCAGAAAGAAGATAAGCCGGTGAAGGACGGCAGGGTATTGCGGATACGGTCGGAGAGATCCGAAGAAATATCCTGATACTTGTCGTAGCCCACAGAGTATTCCGTCAGCAGCTTGTATTGCAGTGCTGCGGAAAAATCATCGGCAAACAGAGGCTTTTTGTGAGACAGAGAATCCGTCATCAATGCATAGGCACTTTCCGGCATCTGGGCAGCCAGATAGGATAGATCATGCCCGGCGGCCACCGACTGGCGGATAGCAATGGCGGAACACTGATTGGTGCCGAGACGTTTGTCGTGATAATCCGCACCGACTCTGGTGGTAGTGAACGGTGAGATCTTGCTGTTTCTGGACATCAGAGCTTTGAGATATTCAATTCCCAATATATTATTAGGAGAGGAAAGAACGTCCTTATCATCGCTTAAGGAAGGCGCGTATTGCAATAACGCCCAGGTCATGGCGATGGGGAAGGACATTCCCTTACGCATATTGCAGCGCAAGGATTCCACGTAAGGTTCCGGTTCCGTATAGAAAATCTCAGCGATCCGTGACAAGACTTCAATGTTGCCGCACTCACTGCCAAAGCACAGATTTGTGGTCACTCCCAGTTTGTCGAACAAGGCAACCGAGCCCTTGGCAAAAAATTCCGCACTGGAGGCAGCATAGCGGGTGGGCAGTTCCAGCACCAGATCTGCACCGTTCTCCAGAGCCATTTTTGTACGGGTGAACTTATCTAAGAGGGCAGGAGCACCCCGCTGCATGAAATTACCGCTCATGACAATGATCGTATAATCGGCATCATTGGCCTCTTTGGCATGCTGTAACTGGTAAGCATGGCCATTATGGAAGGGATTATACTCTGCGACAATACCATTGACCTTCATAATGTGGCTCCTTTCGTGAAAAAGAAATATACGTTATAACGAACACAAACCATGACAAGGAATGTGAAAAAATAACATACACTGAAAGCGTTTACATATGCATGGTTATCAGCTTATTTTATTCTGAAAAAATAGTGGTTGTATCTGAAAATATACAATTTTGCGAACATTATGCCCTTGTGTACTCAGATGTATTTAGTATAATATAAATACATCGGTTTGTTAAGATAAAACCAAAACTTTACAGAAGTTATTTGGGAGGAAGCGGGTATCCCCCGCCGGAAAGGAGAATGGATATGTCATACATTGACATGATTAAAGAGAGAGCAAGACTCGACAAAAAGACTATTGTATTACCGGAATCTAATGATAAGAGAACATTACTGGCTGCTGCCCGTATCGTGGAAGAGGGCATCGCAGACATCATTATGATCGGTGATGAAGAGAAGATCATGGATGGTGCAGGCTGGCGGGAAGTTGACCTGTCCAAAGTTAAGGTAGTTAACCCTAAAAAACAACTCCCAAGTTGGATGACTATGTGAATTTATTATATGAAACCAGAAAAGCAAAGGGAATGACCCCGAGAAGGCAAGAGAGATCCTGCTGAATGATTACCTGACCTTCGGTATCGTAATGGTTAAGGCTAATGATGCAGAGACGGTATGGTAGCAGGTGCATGCCACTCTACCGCAGATACTTTAAGACCTGCACTGCAGATCCTGAAGACTGCACCCGGCGTTAAGCTGGTATCCGCCTTCTTTGTTATGGATACCGTATTCAAGGATCAGGGTGAGAACGGAACCTTCCTGTTCGCTGACTGTGGTCTGAACCAGGATCCTACTCCCCGAAGAACTGGCTGCTATCGCAGATACTTCTTCCAGAAGCTTCAAGTCTCTGATCGGACCTAAGCCCGTGATCGCCATGCTGAGCCACTCCACCAAGGGAAGTGCAAAGCACGCACTGGTTGACAAAGTAGTAGAAGCTACCCGTATTGCACATGAGGAGTATCCTCATCTGACTCTGGACGGCGAACTGCAGCTGGATGCAGCTCTGGTTCCCAGCGTTGCCAAGTCTAAGGCTCCCGGAAGCCCTGTAAACGGACATGCCAATGTCCTGATCTTCCGAACCTGGATGCTGGTAACATCGGTTACAAGCTGGTACAGAGACTGGGTGGAGCAGAAGCTTACGGCCCTATGTTACAGGGTATCGCAAAGCCTGTTAACGATCTGTCCAGAGGATGTTCCTGGCAGGATATCGTCGGTGTCGTAGCACTGACCGCTGTACAGGCACAGTTAGTATAATCACTGGTAACGAACATAAACGTGTGCGGGATATCTGTCCCGCACCGTATTCATGTATTGCCCGCACGGGTAACATGACCCCATAGAGTAACAGATTTGAAAGAAAGGAATTCATCATGAATATTTTAGTTATTAACTGCGGAAGCTCTTCCCTGAAGTTCCAGCTCATCGATTCCGAGACCGAGAAATGCATCGCAAAGGGTCTCTGTGAGAGAATCGGTATCGAAGGAAGCCGGATTACCTATACCCCCGATGGCGGCGAGAAGGAACAGACTGTAACTCCCATGCCGGATCATACCGAAGCTATCCGTCTGGTACTGGAAGCTCTGACCAATGAAAAGACAGGTGTGGTAAAGAGTCTGGATGAGATCGGTGCCGTAGGACATCGTATTGTACACGGCGGCGAGAAGTTCGCAGCATCCACCATTATCACCGATGAAGTTATGAAAGCCATCGAGGAATGCAACGACCTGGCTCCTTTACATAACCCTGCTAACCTGATCGGTATCAATGCATGCAAGAAGCTGATGCCCACCACTCCCATGGTAGCTGTATTTGACACCGCTTTCCATCAGACCATGCCTGAGGAAGCTTATATGTACGGTCTGCCTTACGAGTATTATGAGAAATACAAGATCAGACGTTACGGCTTCCACGGAACCAGCCACTCTGATGTATCCAAGAAGGCTGCTGAGGTTCTGGGCAAAAAAGTACGAAGATCTGAAGATCATCGTTTGCCACCTGGGCAATGGTGCCAGCGTATCCGCTGTTAAGAACGGCAAGTGTAGACACCTCCATGGGTCTGACACCTCTGGAAGGTCTGATCATGGGAACCCGTTCCGGTGATATCGATCCTGCCATCATGGAGTTCATCGCTCACAAAGAGGGCAAGAACATCGACGAGATCATGACCGTTCTGAACAAGAAGTCCGGTGTATATGGTCTGTCCAACAATCTGTCTTCCGATTTCCGTGATCTGGAAGCAGGTTACAACAACGGCGATGCACACTGCATCCGTACCATGAACACTTACTGCTACCGTGTGGCAAAATATATCGGCTCTTATGTAGCAGCCATGAACGGTGTAGATGTGATCTGCTTTACCGCAGGTATCGGCGAGAACGCACCTTTAGTTCGTTCCTTGGTATGCGAGCATTTGGGCTTCTTGGGAGTATCCATCGATGAGGAGGCGAACCACAAGCGTGGCGAGGAGATCGCTATTTCCACTCCTGACAGCAAGACCACTGTTATGGTAATTCCTACGAATGAGGAACTTGCTATTGCCAGAGAGACTGTAAGTTTGGTAAAATAGGTTCGACGGAACCTTAAGAATGAGAACACCCATCAACCGGAGGATCCGATTGGTGGGTGTTTTACGTATGCAAATCGAGCAGGAGAAATCCCCGTCGATGTATGGTAACGAATCAACAGAGGGAGAAAAATTATGAAAAAAAATGTGATCGTAGGACAGTCCGGAGGCCCCACAGCGGTGATCAATGCCAGTCTGGCAGGTGTCTACAAGACAGCAAAGGATATGGGAGCGGATGCCATATACGGTATGCGCTATGGCATTCAGGGTTTGTTGGAGAAAAAGATCGTGGATCTGGGGGAAAAGATCCGCAACGACATGGATGTGGAACTTTTGAAGAGAACACCGGCTTCCTTTCTGGGATCCTGCCGCTATAAGCTGCCGGAGATCAGTGAAGATAAAGCTATTTACGAGAAAATATTTGCAATTCTGGAAGAACTGGAGATCATGGCATTTTTCTATATCGGCGGCAATGACTCCATGGATACCATCAAAAAGCTTTCCGATTATGCAGAGACAGTGGGCAACCCGATTCGTTTTATCGGCGTGCCCAAGACCATTGATAACGACTTAGAGGGTACGGATCATACGCCTGGTTACGGAAGTGCGGCAAAATATATTGCTACCGTTACCAAGGAACTGGTACGTGACGGCCTGATCTATGAGATGCAGAGCGTGACGGTCATCGAGATCATGGGAAGAAATGCGGGATGGCTCACCGGAGCAGCAGTACTGGCCAAGAGTGAAGACTGTGAAGGCCCGGATCTGATCTACCTGCCGGAAGTAGCCTTTGATGTGGATGATTTTCTGAAAAAGGTCAAGAAACTGGTCAGCGAGAAACAGTCCATTGTCATTGCCGTGTCCGAAGGAATCAAGACGGCAGACGGAAGATATGTCTGCGAATTGTCTGCACCTTCCGACAAGACGGATTCTTTCGGCCATGTACAGTTATCCGGTACGGGCAAATATTTGTCTGACCTGATTATTGAAAAGCTGGGCTGCAAATCCAGAGCTATTGAACTGTCTACTCTGCAGCGCTGTGCCGGACATCTGACCTCCCGCGTGGATATCACCGAGGCTTATCAGGTAGGTGGAACTGCGGTAAAGGCAGCTTTTGAAGGCAAGACCGGTCAGATGGTGATCTTAAAGAGAGTATCTCAGGATCCCTATATCTGCACTACGGATCTCTATGATGTGCATAAGGTGGCAAATCTGGAGAAAAAGGTTCCCCGTTCCTGGATCACGGAAGAGGGAGATTATGTGACCGCAGAGATGAGAAATTATATCGAACCTTTGATCCAGGCGGAGCTGACTCCGATCATGATCACAGGCCAGCCCAGACATATTATTATCGATGATCTGCCGGATATAAAGTAAGCAAGTATAGATAGAACAAATTGGATACAAAGGAGGTGGGAACATGCCGAAAGACAGGAAGAGAAAAACATGCTGATCCTAGCATGTATCATGCTCTTTTGCGATTCTATTTACGCTTGTTCCTCCTTTTCTTTTTTCTGTGACTGCAGCCAGAACGAACACAGGATCGGTGGCGGAAGAGTACGTCAGGTATCAGTCCAGACTTCAGAATATAGAGAAGATCACGGATCTGGAGGAAAACGGATTTCGTTTGTTAGAGGATCAGGTTTTTGCCATGCCGCTTCAGAAATTGCCGGAGGATACGCCGGAGGACGAAGTGGATGAAGTCTGGTTCTATGCGGCATTGGACAAGAGGTATCACAGACTGGCAGTTTTTATCGCAGATGATAATGGGCAGATTCTGTACAAGACGGACCAGTTGGAGGCAAATTACTGCTATCCGGAGAACTGCGGCAGCCCATAGAGAAGCTTGCATCGGTATCCTTTTCAGGATGTGGACAATGACAGCGATACGGATATTATTCTGATCGCCCAGTGCCATAATGACAGAGGAGATTACCAGGAGAAATCTTATAAAGTGGGGATGTTCTGTTCCAGGAGGATGGCAGCTTTTACCGTGATTATCGTATCTCAGACAAGATCAACCGCTTTGATATGAATAAAAATCCGGCGTGTATCCTGAACTTCGTACGTGACGGACGTTCCACAGAATTCCTCTACACTGCGGAGACATACGGAGAACTGCTCAGCCATAATTTCCGGGTGATCGAGGAACAAAGCTATACCCGTAATTTTGAAAAGCTGGGGAAAATGAAAGTAGTGCCCGGGTATATCGGATGGCGGAATATGACGTGTTCATGATCTATCTGATCGATGAACAGGGAAATATTGTGTGGAGTTTTCAACCCATGGAGGATTACGACAATCTCTATGCGCTGAAGGGAATCCAGGGGAAGGATCTGGACGGCGATGGGTTCAAGGATCTGGTGGTATTTGCAAAATACAGTTACGAGGGAGATTCCGGGGAACTGCTGGTAGATACCGTGTGTACTGTGTATTATCAGCGGACTGCCGGGTTTGAAAAAGACAAAGATTTTATCGCAAATTATGAATGTACGGAGGAGGATACTCTGGAGGCACTGGTGACGAAGATCCGTGCCTATTGGGGGTGGCAGACATAATGATAAAAATATTGATCGTGGATGATGAAAAGCCGATCTGTGACCTGGTCGACCTGAATCTGTCAGCAGCAGGATATTTTTGCAAAAGTGTACAGGATGGCATGAAAGCAATTGAACTGATCGAGAGAGGAAATTCGATCTGATCTTACTGGATATTATGCTTCCGGGGTGGATGGCTTTGATATCATGGAATATATCAGACCTCTGAAGATCCCGGTGATCTTCATTACAGCCAGGGAGATGTGAAGGACCGGGTAAACGGGGCTGCGGCTTGGTGCAGAGGATTATCTGGTGAAGCCTTTTGATGTCGTGGAACTTCTGGCGAGAGTGGAGGTCGTATTACGCAGATTCCATAAGACGGGGAGCACAGTTGTCCGCCGGTGATGTGGTGGTGGATATGGATGCCCGAATGGTGACCAAGGCAGGAATTCCCGTGGTGCTGACCAATAAGGAGTATGGACTTTTGGTGTTGTTTATCCAGAACAAAAATATTGCCCTGTTCAAGGAAAATCTGTATGAAAAAGTGTGGGGTGAAGAGTATGACGGAGATAGCAGAACCTTAGAGCTTCATGTGCAGCGCCTGCGCATGGGATGGGATGGGAATCAGCTGGTAGCGGTATATAAGGTAGGATACCGGCTGGAGATTGCCTGAGAACGAGGAATTCTTGTAGGAAAGTGGACAAGAGGAGAAAAGAATGAAATTTTCCTGGAAAATTCTGCTGTGCACCATGCTGATCATGGCAGCGGCATGCGGAGCAAGCGGTTATTTTTTGTAAATTATGTGTTTCAGACCTCCATGGAGCGTGAGACCAGACAGGCACTGGATGAAAGTAGTATTTTGAGGTTCGCTTTTGAGACGGCAGCTTTAAATATTCCGTCCAAATATGATGTACTTCCGGACGGAACGGTGGAACAGATCGGAGTATACCTGGAGAACAGTGGACAGCACGGCAACAGATTGCTGCGGATCAGCGATGAGAACGGTAAGGTGCTGTATGTCAGCGAAGGGTTTACCGGGGATACTTCTCTGTGGGAAGAACGCGGAGAAAATACGAGAGTGTACCGGGTAGTGCAGTCGGGGATTCCTATTATATCCAGACACAGACAAGGATCAATGTGTCCGACCGTCTGCTGACGTTAGAGACCATGAAAATGTAACTGCGGTATATACGGAGAGGACGGAAGGATTTCGGATGTATCGTCAGGTTACGGTGATCGTATTGTTATGCAGTGGCGCTGTGATGACGCTGATCGCCTGCTGGCTGACCCGACCGATCCGGCTTCTGACGCAGGCTACCGGCAAAATGGCGGAGGGAGAATACAGCTATCGCGCGGAGCAGATCAGTAATGATGAAATGGGACAGCTGACTGCGGATTTCAACCATATGGCAGAAGCACTGGAGCAGAATATTCAGAATTTGGAAAATGAAGTCAGAGCCAGAGAAGATTTTATTGCCGCATTTTCCCATGAACTGAAGACACCGCTGACAGCTATAATCGGTTACGCGGATATGCTGCGTTCCCGCAAACTGGACGAGGAGAAGCATTTTCTCTGTGCCAATTATATTTATACAGAGGGAAAACGCCTGGAGACTATGGCACTCAGACTGCTGGACATCATTGTGACCAGACGTAAGGAGATCGATCGTAAGACCACAAATGTCTCCGGTATTTTCTCGTATCTGCAGGAAATCTATGATGAGACCAAGAACCCAGAAGACAGCAGGGTGAAGGTTGACATCTGCTGGGAAAAGGGAGAACTCTATGCCGAGGAGAACCAGTTGAAGACTGTTTTGATCAACCTGACCTATAATGCCATCAAAGCCTCCGAGAAGGGGCAGACCGTGGAGATCACAGGAAGGCACATGGAGAACGGTTATTATTTTCAGGTACGGGATGAAGGAAATTGGCATCCCCAAGGAAGAACTTCATAAGATCACGGAAGCTTTTTTATATGGTGGATAAATCCAGATCCAGGGCTCATAACGGAGCGGGACTGGGGCTTGCACTGTGCACCGCTATTCTGGAACTGCATCACAGCAGCCTGAAGATCGAGAGTACACAGGGCTTTGGAAGCTGCAGTCGGATGAATAGATGGAAGAGCTGTTCTTTGGGCTTTGCGGTATCAGTTGTGGTCATTCTTGCGGCTCTGTGGGGACCGGAATGGATCGCGGCCAAAAGTGATGAGAGACTCTTAAACAGTATTACCACAGAGGCGGTGGAAGGTGCGGAAGGATACCGTTACCGCATGAGCAGCAATCAGAAACTATATCTTTTGGGGAGATGTCTGAGCAGTCAGACCCTGCCGGAGAGTGAACTGCGTTTTTTGACCAGAGTGGACAGTGAGGCAGGAAACTACGGAGAAATGACGGGTACCTATGCGTTTGTAGAGAATCGTCAGCAACCGGGAGAGGGACAGATTCAGGAGGAAGCGGTATATGAGGCATGTAACAGAGAGATTCAGATCCTGAAGGAGCAGGGAATTCTTCCCGACGAAGTAAAGGAAGTTTCGGAAGACTCTTACGAAGCGGTGATCTGCTCTGCTATCGATGTTTTGGAGCCGAGAAATAATCTCTCTGTATGGAAAATCAGCCTGTCTACGGACGTAAGGAATGCGGATAAGAGTAACCGTTTTCTGGATATTTATCTGGATGCGGATACCGGCAAAATTTATGAATTCTATGTCCGGACCGGACTGCAATGGGAAGACATCAATACGGCTGCCATGATTGGCCGGTATGCGGAATATCTGGAACTGACCGGTCTTGAAAAAAATATGAGGATCAAAATCCGCTGTTGGAGACGACGCCGTATTTTGCCAAGTATACTTTCCCGGGGGAGGAGGAAGACAGTACCACGGTGACCATTGGTTACTATGAAGGAATTCGTGAGCTTTTCCTCAAAGTAGGAAGATAGAAAAATAAAATACGCAAAGATTTTTTAAAAAAGATTAAAATCACTACTTGACGTTACCACACTAAAGCAGTAATATAAATAAAAATTAAATACAGCGGTAAGAAACCATTGATGTGGAGATAAAAACAGTTCGTGCACTTACAGAGAGACGGAATGCTGAGAAAGGTCGGAACGCAGGTTGTTAAATGGACCGCTGAGGGCGCAGTCAAAGAGGACACATGGAATTATGAGATCTCAAGTATTCTGCGACGTGAGGGCATACGTCAGTTGCCGGGGATATGTTGGTATCCTGTAAGAGCACAAGAAATTGTGAAGCAAGGTGGCACCGCGGGAAATGTATATGACCCGTCCTTGACAGAAGAAGATTCTGTCATGGGCGGTTTTTTGTAACCTTTTCAGAGCCTATGGCGAGATAGCCTCAATGAGTAAAAGGAAGCCTCAAAGAGGCGATTTTACGAATGGAGGCGCTGAAAAGGACTGTGGAAAGAAATAATTTTAAGGAGGAGTACCGGAATGAAGATCACACCCACACTGGAAGAATGTAAAAAGATCGCAGCGGAAGAAAGCTACGGGTGATTCCCATCAGCACAGAGATGTATGCAGATATGACCACACCCATCGAAGTGCTGCGCATCTTAAAAAAGGTCAGCGGTGTCTATCTGCTGGAAAGCGCGGAGGCGGATAAGCGATGGGGACGATATTCCTTTTTAGGCTATGATCCATTGCTTGAGATCACCTGTTATAACGGTATGACTACAATAAAATCGGAACTGACCAGCCGAACGGATTCCGGAGATGTCAGAGGGATCATCCGCAACGTCATGGAAGAGAATAAAAGTCCCAAGCTTCGGGACTGCCTTCCTTTACCGGAGGTCTGGTAGGATATTTTTCCTATGACTATATCAAATACAGCGAACCGACCCTGCGGCTGGATGCGAAGGACGAGGAAGGCTTCCAGGATGTGAACCTGATGCTGTTCCACAAAGTCATCGCTTTTGACAATTACAGACAGAAGCTGATCCTGATCCTGAATATCAAGACCGATGATCTGGAGATCAATTATCATAGAGCGGAGCGGGAGCTGAACAACATGAAGGAGCTCTTGCTGAATGGAGAAAAGGCAGAGCATATTCCTGTAAGCTCCGGACAGATTTTCAACCACTGTTCAACGAAGCAGCCTATTGCAGCATGGTCGAGAAAGCCAAGCATTACATCAGAGAGGGAGATATTTTTCAGGTGGTATTATCCAATCGCCTGGAGGCGGAGATGGAAGGAAGCCTCTTAGATGCTTACCGGGTACTCCGCACAACAAATCCTTCCCCGTACATGTTCTATTTCTCTGGAAGTGATGGTGAGATCGTGGGAGCCAGCCCGGAGACATTAGTAAAGTTAGAGGACGGCGTATTACATACCTTCCCCCTGGCGGAACGAGACCCAGAGGAGCTACCGAGGAAGCGGACAAGGCGCTGGAGGCAGAGCTTTTAGCAGATGAGAAGGAACGCTCCGAACACAATATGTTGGTGGATCTGGGACGGAATGATATCGGCAAGATCAGCCGGATCGGCACCGTGGAAGTGGAAAAGTATATGTCCATCGAGCGTTACTCTCACGTGATGCACATCGGTTCTACAGTGAGGGGCGTGATCAGAAGATGCGGATGCACTGGATGCGGTGGATGCCATCCTTCCCCGCAGGAACCCTGTCGGAGCACCGAAGCTTCGGGCCTGTGAGATCATCAACGAACTGGAAGACAATAAAGAGAGGCATCTATGGAGGAGCCATTGGCTATATTTCCTTTACCGGAAACCTGGATACCTGTATCGCTATAAGACTTGCTTTTTCCAAGAACGGAAAAGTATTCGTAAGATCCGGTGCCGGTATTGTGGCGGACAGTGTACCGGAGAAGGAATACAGGGAATGCATTCAGAAGGCAGCAGCTGTAAGACAGGCACTACAGAAAGCACAGGAGGAATGGAAGCATGATATTACTGATCGACAATTATGACAGTTTTTCCTATAACGTATATCAGCTGGTAGGAAGCGTAAATCCGGATATTCGGGTGATCCGCAATGATGAATGCAGTGTGGATGAGATCCGCGCCATGAATCCCTCCCACATCATTTTATCGCCGGGACCCGGAAGGCCGGACAAAGCCGGTGTCTGTGAAAATGTGATCCGGGAACTGGGGGCAGAATACCTATTTTGGGGAATCTGTCTCGGGCATCAGGCGATCTGCGAAGTGGCAGGGGGCTACCGTTACCTACGCATCCCATCTGATGCACGGTAAAACAGTCCCTGGCGACTTTGGATACAGACAGTGTATTGTTCCGGGGTATGAAAAAAGTGATCACTGTGGCAAGATATCATTCTCTG
>VOFH01003742.1_pt1 | contig 11688 bp, 17 predicted proteins | sample 5384091 | NCBI WGS metagenome assembly VOFH01 (sample SAMN12384727, study PRJNA508395) | human gut metagenome | isolation source: healthy gut G | host: Homo sapiens
AATGCCATATTTCCGGCGGAGAAATGGATTTAATGTCTTTAAAATATATGTTCCGGACATATATCAGGCAATGCATGGTAAAAGAAAAATTTCATGAAAATCCACAACGTATTTATAGTATTCTATTGGCCAGTAAACAGACGATAAAGAATTACTCTCTGAATTATTTCAATAATCACTCTAATAGAGAAAATATAAAGCAGATACTTTTATATAAAGTATCTGCTTTATTTATTAATCCAAGATAGCTTTTGCAATCTTTTTTCGCAAAGATCGTATAGCTCTTGAGCAGTTTTGCCTAATAATTTGACAGAGGTGTCTCCACTTGAATAATGATGCGCCACCCGTTACATTAGAGTGTTATCAATGATTTCGAATTAGATCAAGATTAGAAGCTTTGTCTTTGCATATTAAAGAACAATAGGTTAGCCATATTATAACCTCTATATACACCAATGTTGTTCATCTCGCCTTCGAGGGATCGAATGGTATTATCATTATAAATCAACTTACCTGCCTTACGAACTGTGATAAGAGAATTATAATATTCTATTCAACAGCTTTCACTGTAAGCAACTCTGGCACCACTAGTTAAAATTTCCATCAAAATTAATCCTAGAAGTATCGTCCGCAAAAGTTCAGCATGAATTGTGCTGTCAACCGGAATCATAAATGAATGGTAGGAAGGGACTGTATTTAAACAGTGCATTTTACCTACTTTAATGGTGCAGTCTCTACGAGCATTGCCACCATCCATTTTGTGAAGCTTTTCATAGATTGGGAACGAGCTCCATACTGTTTGCCTCCGGATATCAAAATTAAGTTCTTGGAGTATCGCCTTTAAGATACCAGCAGAAGCAGTTTTTGCATCATAACAGTCATAATCTTTTTGTTAAGATGAAACGGTTTCATAACTTTAAAAGGGGAAGTGAAATAAACATCACTAACGTAATTTTTCCCGTCCTTAACATCAGCAGTTACGTTTAAAACACAAGTCTTAGCATAATTGTTTTTCGATGGATGCAATTATTTTAAGTCTTCAAGTAGAACGTCAGATTTAATCCAGTCAATGATTTTATTCACGCCCTCGTGGCTTCTAACATTTAGCAAAATAAAAAGGTTTGTCGCCTCTCATTTTCTTAGAGCTCTCCATTACTTCAAGGCTTGCGTTTACATATGAGCCAATTGATTTATTGATAACCAAATCGGAACGAGTAATACCCGGGCCACCTTTACGTGGAATTTTATCACCTTCAGCAACGTCAATAACAAAGATGGTAGCATCAACTAGCTCTGGGCTAAATGTTGCAGACAAGTTGTCACCGCCGCTTTCAATAAATACAAGCTCAATATCAGGGAATTTATCTACTAACCTCATCTACTGCTTCCAAGTTCATAGATGCATTCACGGATAGCAGTATGAGGGGCAGCCACCAGTTTCAACACCAGTGATTCTGTCTCTTGGCATAACGCTGTTCTTTGCAAGGAACTCAGCATCTTCTTTGGTGTAAATATCATTTGTAATAACACCAATGCTGTAAGAGCTAGCCATTTCGCGAGTTACTGCTTCAATAAGGGCAGTTTTACCGGTGAACCAACCGGACCAGCGGCAACACCAATTTTTTTGTAAGCCATAGTTTATTCCTCCTAAAACCATAAGACATATAAAGTCTGCTGTATAGAGTTTCATGCTGCATGCAGCGAACATCAAAACCAGGTGTTGAACGGCGTTCCCTGTTCTGTCAATGACTCAAGACGGGTCTAAAAATCAGTGAATGTTTTATGACATTCTTTAGAATTTGTTGTCCCTGGGTCTGACCCTAGAGGAATCGTTTTAACACAGCTAACAACCCAATGGAAGTATTTTGTATAAGAAGGATTCTATGGCACGTCTCATATCAATACCAACAGCAGCGCAAAAATACACCATGTTAATTGCATAAGTTGCTATTTTATTTTTCAACATAACGTGCAAATACATCGAGATGTAACTCATCATGCTAATAACGGTTTTTACCTAGAGCCAAGCTTCTGTGCAGCAGCACGAATCTCAACGGAGACTTGCTTGCCTCAACAACTCTTTCCAACTCTACAATTTTATCCAGCTTGTCCTCTTTTGCATACTCATAAGCAAGACGAGCAGGAAGCTAAATCTAGAGTATAAGAAGCTATTTTAATGCTGTTTTTCATAAAAGCCAATGCAGTTTCCCCAATTATTAACAATATCCTTTTTTGAATATAAGTCTCTAAACCATAAGAGTGAGAATAACCGCCGATTGGAAACCAACGTGCGTCATTAACTTGTAACAGAATAAATAGTTGATTTTCGTTCATGCTTTTCTCTCCGCAGTTATTTTAGCCTCATCATTTTGTCAAGGAATGATGGCGGATTTAACTTCATTGATTAAAGTCGAATTGAGGAAGAAATTTTCTTCTTAAAGTCTGTTTTGCGTTCAACTTAACGCCTAGTTTTTCCATCAGCGCTTTTATTGGAAGGTCTAGTGGAGTAATAAACTGGTAGTCACCTTCGCCTCGAAAAAAGTATGTGTTTGTTTCCAATTGTAACATACTTTTTAGCAACCATGAACATCGTTGTCCACTGTCATAACTAAAGCCTCACAAGCAGGAATGTTTACAGCACACAGTATCGCCATCAACACCAAGCATCGCTAGCCATCCTGATTTAAACCTCTGCTAAAATCCTTATTTCCCCAGTGAGATGTCAAGTCAAACGACCTTCTTGGAGTTTTTTCTTAGTAACTTTTTGAAAGTTTCATGCCATTCAATATCTCCACATAATCAACCTTCAAGTTTTTAAATTGCTCATCACTTAAAGTTCCCAATATTTGTTCACATAACATATTTAAATTCTCCTAATAATACAGCAATGGTGAACCTCAGCTGTCAATCGTCAGCAAATGGTTCTGTTATGCCCATAATAAGTGCCCCCATCAACCAAATATAATCCATTATACGCTATTATCTCTTGGAAAAAGCAACTACTATGTAGTTGGGCCAGTGGTTACAAAACCACATAACTACATTACGTCATTAATCTTAAGTTTGAAACTTAAAATTAGAATAGGTAGTAAAGTTGTGTTAATGGTAGTTCTTTAGCAACTTCGCAAGTTAGTAGAACGCCATCAGCTTTTAACTACATATGTTTCTGGATCAACTGTCAACTCTGGAGTTACTATCGTTGAATTTAAGATCTTTTGCCGATGTTGCGGCAGCCTTTGCAACAACAACTTTTCTTTTGTAGACCCAATTTCTCTTTGATGCCGTTATCTAGAGAAGCTTGAGATACGAAAGTGATGCATGTATCTATTTAGCACCGTGTGCGCCAAACATGTTTGTAGATGATTGGTTGTACAGTTGGGATAGAAGCGTTAGCGTCACCATTCTGGAAGCAGTTACAGCGCCGCCTTTGATGATGATCTCAGGTTTTACGCCGAAAGAATGCTGAACCATACAACTAAGTCAACAAATTTACCAACTTCAACAGAACCTACAACATGAGAAATAATTTTGTGCAATAGCTGTTGATTGTATTTAGAAACATATCTTTTTTGACGGAAGTTATCATTACCTTCAGCATCTTCTGGTAATTTACCACGTTGTTTTTCATTTTGTGAGCTGCTTGCCAGTTCTGTAATAACTTCAGCAGGACGACCCATAGCTTGAGAGTCAGAAGACATGATGGAGACACCCATATCATGTAGAACGTCTTCAGCTGCGATTGTTTCTGGACGAATTCTGGAGTCAGCGAAAGCAACGTCTTCAGGAATTGTTATCCAAGTGGTGGCAAAATCAACATATCCAAGTGCTCATCCAAAGTGTTAACTGTGTATGGCATTGTTGGGTTTGCAGATGCTGGCAAGATATTTGGGAAACCAGCAACTTTGATGATGTCAGGTGCGTGACCGCCGCCTGCGCTCTTCTGTATGGAATGTATGCATTGTTCTGCCTGCGATAGTTATCCATAGTATCTTCAACACAACCAGCTTCGTTCAATGTATCTGTGTGAACAGCAATCCTGAACGTCATATTTATCAGCTGCAGTTAAGCAAGAATGATAACCGCTGGAGCTGAACCCCAGTCTTCGTGGATTTTTTGTGACCAGCTGCACCAGCCAAGATTTGCTCTTCCAAAGAACCTTGAGCAGAGCAGTTACCTTACCGTAGTATAGTAGGTTCATTGGATACTTCAGCTGCTTTAGCATCATAGCTAGGTTCCAAGGGACCAGGAGTACATGTTGTAAAGCGTTTGTACCGTCGTTAGAACCAGTACCGCCACCTGCCATTGTTTGTGATACCGCTGAATAGAAGTATCAACTTATTTGTGGGCAGATGTAGTGGATGTGAGTATCAATACCACCAGCTGTAACGATCATACCTTCTGTTGCAAGAGCTTCAGTAGAAGCACCAACAACCATGCCTGGTGTTACGCCATCCATAATACCTGGGTTACCAGCTTTACCGATACCAAGCGATAACGCCATCTTTGATACCGATGTCAGCAGAAAATGGTAAATAACAGTCAGCAACGAGCATTTGTCAAACTAGATCTAGGTCTGCAACAGCACTTAATTTGTGTTAACAGATTGTACATACCGTCACATAGTGTTTTACCACCACCAGTTTACATTTCTTCACCGTATACGGTGTAGTCTTGCCCTACTTCGATGATAAAGTCTGTATCCAGCCAATCCCAACACTGTCCTTGTCATTGAATATTGTCCAGAACAGCAAAAGTCTCATTGCCTCCTTATGTGAACTGAATATTCTTATTTTACCAGACCTTTCAATTTAACGATATGGCTTTTGTCTGGGTTTGGACACAACATTGGTCGACATTAGGTTGTTTAGACCAAGGAACGTTTGTTGTGCCACCACAATTCTACCAGATAACAACTTTCTCTTCACCTGGCTCAAATCTGATAGCGTTGCCGGATGAACGTCAAACGATAGCCAAATACCTGCGCGATCAAACTGAAGCATTCTATTTACCTCAAAAAGTGGAAATAGAGAGCCCTACTTGTACAGGTCTGTCAACATGCTTAACTTTCAGTTGGATGGACTTTTTGCCTGCATTCAAGTTCGATTTCTCTCTCTACTGGAATAACGTCCGATTTTCATTTCTGGTATCCCTCTTTACGATTATTGAATTGGTTTGAACGGTTACAAGCTTTGTACCGTCTGGGAATGTAGCTTCGATTTGTACATCGTATTGAATCATCTCTGGAACGCCTTCCACCGCGTTCAGCCTTTAGTCAAATTTTTGTGCCAATTGCATTAGTTCAACAGACAGTCTTTGCCATCTGGCAAGTTCATGAAACTGAGCTGATGTGGCCCTTAGTCTCTCAACATAGTTCAGCTTTTACGCCTCTAGCCTTTCTTTGCTTTTGCCAGCTCGCCAATTTGGTGCATTTGCAACTTTTCGGGATTCTCTTGATTAATTTTCATTTCCTGATAACCTCCCTTTTCTGTCAGAAAATTTAAACAAAAAAAATTCTTAAAATGGTAATTAAGAACGCTTTTGTTTACTGAATTTAAAAGCTTCTGACTACAGACACATTGTATAACAATTTCGCCTTATTGTCAACTTTTTTTCCGTTTAAGGCTTAACAAATGGTCTAAACACATAAGATTTTTTCTTCATAATTTTTGTAAATTGAATGTTTGAATAAAATAGGGCTTTTGAATACTTTTTTCGGCTTAAGCATAATAAAAGACACCCTAGGCTTGATTCCAATTAACATAGGAAATATTTCTTTATCTAATTTCTAGAGGCTAAAACAACATTTTCTAAATTGCACAAAAAACAGTAAGCGATGTCTTTTAATAACAGGACATTTATTTAAAAAGACATTATATTTTTGTTTTATATCAAATATGAAGAGTGTTTATTGCAGTCCCTAATACTACGGAATATATTGTATTCCTTTTTTTTTTCTTTTTTTCAATATTTTTGTTTATCTTTATACCTTCTTTTTCTAACTTTTATCCATTTATCTATAACAAAATATAAAAATAAAAAATATTTCTATTTAAAATCCAACAATGTTATGTCTGAGTTCTCGGACAAGCAATAATTTAAGAAATTATTTTATTTTCAGTAATTTTACTATTGCCTTATTCATTGATTGCTTGCACTTAACATTGTTGATTTTGCTTAATACATCTTCCTGATATATTTGATGATAACGGTTTGCTTTGACGTGACATCCTATCGCGCTACCGTTTCTTTGTATTGTTTTGCAGCTGTGCAATTTGCTCTTTATGTTCCTCATCCGTATGTTCTTTTACTGCTTCCCTGATAAATATCTATAATTTCGTCACTATCACGTGATGGAAAATATTCATGTGGCGATGTGCTATCAAACAAGCAGATAAAGTCATAGTCACAGCCAAATCTAAACTGTTAGGGTCAAACGCACAGTGATAGATTTCAACATGATAACCGTTTATGGGCACGTTCCGCAATCTTTTTCCAAAATGTGGATTTGTTTCTTACGTACCCGGTCTGCTTTTTATAAATATCTCTTTTCATTCTCCAACTGACATATTTTCTATATAATCAATCGATTAAATGGATGGTACCAGATAAACTGGTTGACACTGCTGCCCTTTTATTTGTGTATGTCAACCCAAAATTTTAATATAAGTATCTCGGAGTCAACTGGTTCATCTTAGCAAAATTCATATTAATTGTGGTTTTTCCCAGTCATCATGTCTTTAATGCTTTTTTTTAAATATTCATACGAATTTTGTTAATGCTTCCTGTTATATCTGCACAGTTATTTCATTATCCTTGCATCAGTTTGTAAACGGAATATTCAACAGTCAATGTTTTGGGATATTTAGTAAATACATTTTTATGAGGTAAAATAATTCCCACTATACTATTTCAATACAACTGTGAATAATTTTCCCTGCTGATAACCTTTTTCTGTTGCAATGGAACTGGCTTTTCCTATTAATTCTTCTACAATTGCAGATTGGATAGTTGTCCAGCAATAACCCTGTTCAGAGGTTCAAAATTGGATTTAAAAAAAACTTGAAAATCCTTTTGAACTGTTTTGGACTCATAAAATAATGGATTTATTGCCCATCTCATCCTCTCTGTTTCTATACTTGTTTCTAGTATATGTGGCAAAATATTGGAATATGACAAGCTACCTATCACAGAACTGATTTTTCGTATCAGATATATATGCAATAAAACACTAAACTTGGACAGTGTTAATTTTATATCATCCATAAAAAAGAAGGGCTGCTGTAAGCCCTTCTTTCTATTTTTCTTTATATCTTAAAGCTCTGATTGCATTTAAAATTGCCAATACCGCAACTCCAACGTCTGCAAATACCGCTTCCCATAATGTTGCCATACCAAAAGCGCCCAATACCAATGCGGCAAACTTCACAATAAATGCCAGTGAAATATTTTGTATGACAATGTTTAATGTTTTTTCGAAATGCCCACGACTGTTGCAATGCGAGGAACGGCTTATCGTTTCATAATTACACAAATATCTGCAGCTTCAATTGCAGCATCGGAACCAAAGTGCACCCATTGCAATACCAATATCAGCTCTTGCAAGAACAGGGGCATCGTTAATGCCGTCCCCACAAACACCAGCTTGCGGCGTTGGATTTCTCTGCAAATAAACGTTCCATTTGTTCCACTTTGTCAGCAGGACAAATAGAATGTATCAATACCCATTCATTGGCAGGCTTGTTTCGCTTAACAGGTTGCGGTCACCTGTCAGCATCAACTGTCTTTTAATACCAAGCTGTTTCAATTTTGCAATGGCCTCTTTGGCATCCTCTTTGCTTCATGTTGAAGATAACCTGCGTATTGATGTTTCACCGCTGCATATACAATTGGCCTTTTTCGCGAACAGGTTCAAACAGAAATTTGCTTCAATTCCATTAACTTTGCGTTGCCGGCATAAACAGTGCGACCAAATCAATCTGTGCCTGAATACTGGCCTGCTATTTCTTCCACTAAACCAAAACGTTCGGCGTAATCTTTTCCATATGCTGTTTCAAATAGAACAGCAATGGGATGATTGGAATGATATTCGGCATATAGATTCAATTTCCAACAGTTTCTCTTTCACACTCATGCCGTTTGGATGCTGCCGTTGCCCGTTTTTTCTTTTTGTAAACGTTCCTGTTTTGTCAAAGGCATGACCACTTTCCGCTTTGGCAAGAACTCCAAATCAGTTGCTTTTTACAAGTACACTGACTTTCAATTCCGCCGGGAATCAGGAATAAAATAACAAGTGCACAAGGACAGGGAAATAACCAAAAACGTAAGTGCACGGCGTACCCATTCGCTCCAGACGTCTAAGGAATTCATACCCAAGGAACAACGGAGGAATGACCGCAAAGCAGTACTGCTGCAATTACAACGACAGGAGTATAGTATCTTGCAAACTTTGTAATAAAGTTTTTCTGCATTTGCTTTTTCTGCTGCTTGCATTTTTCCACCAAATCCAAAATTTTAGCAACAGTGGAATCTTCAAATTCCTTTGTAACCTCAATGGTCAATACTCCTGTGTTATTAATACAGCCGCTTAATACACTGCTTTCAGGCTGCACTTCTCTTGGAACAGACTCGCCTGTCAGTGCGGAAGTATCCAAAAAGAAGTACCCTCCAGCACAACACCGTCCAACGGGATTTTTCTCCCGGCTTTACAACAATGGTCTCGCCCACTTCCACTTCTTCCGGGTCAACTGTTTCCAGCTTTCCGCCGCGCATGACGTTTTGCAAACTCCGGCGCAATATCCATTAATTCGGAAATGGACTTTTCTGGAACGATTGACTGCATACGACTGAAAACAGTTCTCCTACCTGATAAAAACAGCATTACAGCTACACCTTCACGGTAATCCTGCAATACAAAAGGCACCCACAGTGGCAATCAACATTAAAAAGTTCTCATCGAATATACGGCCCCTGGCTATGTTGCGCAGCGCTTTCCAAATAACATCTCCGCCAATTATAAGAAAAAGAGACCAAAAAGATACCAAACACAATCCAATGATTGATTCCTGCAAATATGTCAATCAAAATTGCCGCCGCATAAATGACCGCGCCAACTATAATACGAATCAGCCTCTTTTTAACATAGGAAACCTTCTTTCATTATGCTTTTTGGCTTCATGACTACATCCGGTTCAATAATGATTTTTCGATTCCGCAATCACTGCGTCCATTTTATCCTCATCTGCTTTTTAAAACCATTTTTGTAGTCATAAAACTGATGGATACGTTTTTCCACATCTCCAGTTTGCTGATAGCATTCTCCATTTTACGCTTTTGTTGCACAATCCAGTTTTCTTAATATAAAAATCTTTTTTCATAATAAAGGTGTCCTCCATACACTATTCTTCAATATGTTTCCAAACCTTGATTTAAAATGGTATTTTACGTGAGCGTCAGCCAACGAATAAAATACTGTTTTCCTCTCTGCGGTATAACAAGCTGCGCTTGCTTAAGTACCCGCAATTGAAGATATGGCGGACTGACTCATATTCAAAAGGCCGCAATAACTGCACATTTCTGGCTGAAGACTTTAAATAATTCGGCTAAATCGTAAAAATTTCTTCTTCCGGCATTTCTTCCTTGTTCAATCACCTTTTCATGTAAATGCATGCCTCGTCACATTGCTCTAAACAGGTTTCTTGTTCACTTATATCAACTTCACATCCAGATTTCCTTATGAATAGATGGCAATGTTTATTATGCAGATAACATAAAAAAGTCCAACTGATTTTTTATTTGCATGAAATTTATGCAGGCAAATCACTTTTTATATGACAAACAAAAAAGAGCCGCCTGACGACTCTGTTTTCTCTTCCTCAATGGATTTTATTATGCCTGTGTAAGAATGGACAGCACTGTTTGTTATCTGTGTCCGGCTTTACTTTTCAAACACATGTAATGGCCCGCTTCGTCAATGATATAGAGTAGAACGAACCACACCCATATGTTTTCCGTATAACTTCTTTTCCCGCCATATACATCATATTTTTTGAATGGCATCCAATCCAGGTCAAGCAAAACAAAAGGAAGTTCAAATTTAGCAGCAAAATTTCCACAGATTTACATTGCCATCTGCCAATGCCGACGACCACCGCATTCTGTTTGCAATTCTCCGTATTCATCGCGATAACCGCAGGTTTGTTTGCGCCACCCCGGCGTATTATCTTGTGGATAAAAAACACAGCACAACCTTTTTCCTGCAAAATCACTGAGAGAAACCATGGTTTCCGTCTTTATCGGGTAATGTAAAATTTGGTGCTTTTGTTCACTGTTAACATTTTCACTCTCCTTTTACCTCTGTTTATAATTCTGTTAATTCATAAACATATGCATTCTTTGTTTTTCCAACACGCTGTCTGACACACCCAGCTGATATAAAAATCAGCAATGCTCTTCTGGGCAGACACAGGAGATATAACTGGCTTTATTTAAACTCTTTGAAGTAAACTTCTTAGGTTATTAGTATAATAGTTAATTTGCAATCTTTCCTCCTTCGTCATGAGATAAATCAATTCAACCAACTGAATTGGAATGCGGTCATAACGGGTAGACCCTTTCTTTATCTTTTGCTCCACCTGCCGAGCAAACGGTATTCCCAAGCCTAATCAAGGCGGCACAAACACAAAATTAGGATATACCAAAAAGACCCCAATGGATACAATTGAACAAATCCCAAGACCACTGTTTAAGATTTCCGCCTGCCTGTCGCTAGCACTCCGTCTCTTCGTCCACCCAGCATAAGGCTTGGTATGCGCAATGGGATAAACAATTGTAACAGGCACGTTCTGCAAAAATACCTCCAGCTACGTTTTAGTTTGCCTAAACTTCTGGTTTCAATTTCAATGATGCCTTCAGCATTGCAAATGTCGGCAACAACCATTGATTTTCACTTCATGAAAACTGAATTGGTTCAAAATAGAATTTCAGTCCTGCATGCAATACTTTTCTCCCAGCAAACCAATACTGCCGCGTTTCTGCTCTCTACTACACAAATCCGCACAAATTCTGTCTGCGTATGTTCATTCTGTTTCAATATACGTAAACCTCTTTTACCTGTTTGCCTTGATAATTCACTATTTCATTCCACATAGAAGCAGGACGTACCCAAATACCGCGTTCTCCGTATAATGCTTGATACACCACCATAACTCTCCGGTCGGCGTTTTGCCAAGTACAATACTTGATAATGATTTCAATGGCGGTACATCCCGGCAAAATCGACTGCATTGTACTTCCTCCAATATGATAGATTCCAGCACACAATTTGACAAATTTCTCTGCATTGTGTGATTAAAATTATAATCAGAACAAAAAGATAAAGTCAAAACATATTTCTACTTTTGTTGTAACTTGCTTGAAAAACGGTATATACTGTTTTCAAACAATCTATTGGAAAAGAACGGTGAAACCCATGAATATTACAGAACTTGTACAGCAGCAGCGAGATTTTTCATACCGATACCACAAAATCCGTTCTGTTCCGCAAGCAGGCATTGCGTAACTTGGCAAAAGTGGATAGACAGACATGAACATGATATTTATACTGCGCTGAAGTCTGATTTGAACAAATCTTCGTTTGAGAGTTATATGACGGAAATCGGCATTGTAAAAATGAACTGCGTCATACATTGG
>VOFH01003488.1_pt1 | contig 11676 bp, 19 predicted proteins | sample 5384091 | NCBI WGS metagenome assembly VOFH01 (sample SAMN12384727, study PRJNA508395) | human gut metagenome | isolation source: healthy gut G | host: Homo sapiens
GGGAGGTTCACGCGTTCGGCCAGGCGTCGACTCGTTCGGTTACGGCATCGGCGACCGGTATGCGTTCTCCTAGCTGCTGCGGGCGCACGCGGAGCATCATCGAGGGATTGGAGCGTGTGCGTTTCACGTCGCCTCATCCGGCGGCGTTCACCGACGACGTGATCGCGGCGATGGCCGAGACGCCGAACGTCATGCACCAGCTGCACATGCCGTTGCAGTCGGGCTCCGACAAGATCCTGCGTGCGATGCGTCGCTCCTACCGTTCCGCCAAGTTCCTGGATATCCTGCGCAAGGTGCGCGAGGCGATGCCGGACGCGCAGATCAGCACCGATATCATCGTCGGATTCCCCTGGCGAGACGGACGAGGATTTTCGAGGCGACGATGGATGTGGTGCGTCAGGCGAGGTTCCAGTCGGCGTTCACATTCGAATACTCGCCGCGTCCCGGAACCCCCGCGGGCCGAAATGGAGCAGGTCCCGCATGAGGTCGTGCAGGAACGGTTCGACCGGCTGGTGAAGCTTCAGGAGCAGATCACGGAAGAGGAGCCTCGCCGTTCGAGGCCGTGACGTCGAAGCGATGATTACCGTAGCAAGGCGAAGAAGCGATTCCGCGACACATCGCGTCACCGGTCACCGTGAGTCTGGACCGGGTGTGGTGGCATATCGGCGTGCCGGACGGCGAGCCGATGCGCGCTATGATCGGCGGATTTCGTGACCGCGACCGTCACCCATGCCGGTCGCCACACAACCTCATCGCCGACCCGGATGTCAACGCCGGCCAGACGTAAGGCGGGCCCGCCGGTGAGCGGGGACAGCACACTCGCGATATAAGCGAGACGACATCATGAGTGAGGACCGCGAACGAGACCATGAACGATGTGACCATGACCGATACTGACGAATAATGACATGGCGTCGAACGTGACCTACCCGCCTCTGTCAGGCTCCGCAGCGCCGGTCAGCAAACCCGTCCGTGGCGATGCCGCCGAGGGTCGTCAGCATCGTTCGGGGCCGACCGCGTCCGGCGTTATCGGCCTTCGGCATCGCTCGCCCGGGCGCTGGCGGAACGGGGGGAAGCGCTCGAGATAGTGAACGCGGACGCCTACCTCGATGTACCGCGGTATGACACGGCACGACAACCGACCGCGGACGAGCAGGCGGCGGTTCCGCATCATCATGCTCGACATCATCGACCGGACGAGGCCATGTCGGTCGCCAGATTCCAGCAGGTAGCGCGAGCCACCATCCATGACCTGCAATCACGCGGAATCTCGCTTCCATTCTTTCGTCGGCGGTCCGCCTGTGTATGCGCGGGCCGCCATCGACGACATTTCGTTCCCGGCACCGATCCTGATGCGCAGGCGACTGAGGAAGGTGGAGCGCAGCGAGGGGGCCGGAGCGCTGTTCGACGAGTTGCGGGCGAAAGACCCCTCAGGCCGCGTCGCGCATGGACCCCAACCCGCGTCTACCATCCGCGCGTTGAGGTCATCGAAGTGACCGGGCGTCCGTATTCCGCCAGTCTGCCCCTGCTACCGGTACGTCATCGCCTCAGTGCAGATCGGTCTTGGACCTGCCCCGCGAGGAGCTGGACCAGCGCATCGACATCCGCACCAAGCAGATGCTGGAGGGTGGTTTCATCGAAGAGGTGGGCGGGATCCGCCCCTCATCCGAGCGACCGCCGGGCGGGGCGCGCTGGGCTATCAGCAAGTCATCGATTACCTGACGGCTGTGCGATCTGATGACACGTTCCGAGACATCGCACAGAAGACCAAACGGCTCGCCCGCAAGCAGATGGGATGGTTCGGCGTGACCCGCGCATCCATTGGCTCCATGCGCTCAATCCGCGACTGGTGGATAACGCGATGGCCGTTATCGACCATGCCGACGCGGGCGGATTACGACCGATCGGATGCGCAGGCGGACGATACGCAACATCATCTGGGCGACCTGTACGGCATGGCAGAGTACTGTGGCGACCGGTACCTCGTGGTGACCGGGCAACAGAGTCGCCGCGGTTTTCGGTCGGGGTGAGCGCCTGCGCCCCAGCCGGCGATCAGAAGACCCATGGGGTTCGCGTGGCGCACGATGTCGGCGAACATCTGGCTGAAGGCGTTGATGTCACCTCGATATGCGGCGTGTTTCGCCTGCTTGTATGACTCGCGTCACCCCTCAGTCGATCCCACCCGGCGCTATGCGCGAGACGGGACGCGAAGATGCGAAGCGTCATGGCGTTGCCCCCTTGAACGGGTGCAGGTAGCAGTTCCACGTGGGCGAGCTTCCCGGACGAACACGCCCCCGGTCGAGGTTGTCCAGGTTGCGTTTGTCGGCGCGCTTTCGGTCGAGATGTTCGCAAGGCGCCGGTCTCGATCAATTGCGCGGGAAAGAACGCCCTCGGGGTTTGGCCTGATGCCGCTTGTCGGTGACCTCGCAAGGGTGACGTTCGAGGTGCAGCTGTCCGGCGTCGGAGAACACGCCGTGTCGAACAGTCCCTCGGTGGATGGCGATGAGCTCGGCAATGTCGCCGCTCGATTCCAACGGCGTTCAGCCAACAGCACTGTTCGGGCGAACACGCGCTGGCGTGGTCGGTGGCATGATCGTCAAGGCTCCTGTCGGCGAGCCTGCCGCTGACGATCCCGGAGGTCTCCCCGGTCCGCGGTGCGGTGTCGATCAGAGCGGATACGTCGTTGTCGCCCCGCTCGTATCCCGCCGCGGCGCGCATCGTCGCATCGCCCGGCGTCATCGCTTCCAATGCGCAGTTTTTGAGTGCAAATGCGACTGCGCTCGCACGTTCTGCTGGAGTCATAGTTAGATGGTACATGCGCCGATGCCCTCGCGCGGGTTTTGACGCGAATTGATCGGGAAAATAACGGGTGATGGGTAGAATCTGAAGACGCTATGGCACGAACAACATCCTCATCAGGCAATGGTCCTTCCAACGACTCGCCGCGTGGCACCCGCACGCAGCGTGCTTCGTCGCGCGGCGGCGAGACCGGGAAGAGAGCTTCCGGCGGGCGTGGCGGCATGGGGGACGATGCCCGCACCCCGGTCGAGGAGCCGCTGTGGAAGCGGATCATTCTCGCGGTTCCGCGCGGCTTCGGCTCACTGGTTCGGTCGGTTGCCGGAGTGGGTGAATTCGACCCCGTGTATCGCCGGGATGGCCTGTGCTTCCTGCTGATCGTGCTCGCCGTATTCTTCTGCGCTTCCGAATGGTTCCGCGTGAACGGATCATCGGCCGGGTGCTGCATGCGTTCTCGGCCGGCGTGCTGGGCGTGATGAGCGTCGTGTTGCCGGTGCTGCTGGTGATCGTGGCCATCCGTCTGATGCGCAACAGCGGCAAGAATTCCGACAACCCCCCGCGTGGTGAGCGGCTGGGCGATACTGTTTGCATTCCGTCTGCTCGATCATCGACGTGGTCGTGGCCGCCGACGCGCGTTCGTTCGACATCGGCCTGCTGCAGGCCGGCGGACTGCTTGGTTTCGTGCTGGGCTCGCCTTTGGCATGGGGGATTGTCGAAGGTGTTCGCCGTCATCGTCTTCGTAGTAGTCGGCTTGTTCTCGCTGCTGATGATCACCCGCACCCACGTCACTCAGGTGCCGGATCGCGTCCGCACCCATCGCTGCCATGATCCGCAGCGTTCCCTGCATCCTCGGCAGGAGCCGGATTGGCCGCGCAACAGGATCAGTTCCCCAACGAGGTGCGTGTGGGTGACGGCGATGAGACTCTGGCGTTCGCCGAGGGCGTCCCCGCCCATGACGGTATGGACGAAACTGAGTCGGACTCCGTGGGCGCGAAGGGCGGATGGTTCTCCCGTCTGTTCCGGCGCAAGTCCGCGGAGAAGACGGATGACGCGTCACTTGACCGGTATGCGGGGGATGACCCGTTCTCCCACGCGGCGAGTCGGCATGGGCAGGCCGCCGAGACATCACTGGACGCACGCGGCAATGTCATGCCCCGCACGGTGTCCTCCACCATGGGCGCGATGGCCGGAGCAGCTGCCGGCGCCATGTCCGGCGCCATGTCCGGGGGCGTGGCGGCGCGCCCACGCCGCCGATGCCGTCGCGACGATGACATCCGGCATGGCCGCCGCACACCCCGGTGCCGCATCTTCCGGTACCTCAGGCGTACCGGCGTATGCGACGGATCCCGACGGGCAAGGCTCGGGAGTGCGAGGTTGGTCTCATCGACGGTTGCCGGTACGTCCGATCCGTGGGCGGCGATGCCCGCCGCGGGGCGCTGCCGGTGCGATTTCCCCCATGTCCCCGGATGCCTCCTCGCGCATCGGCCGGTGCGGGCGAGAACATGAATCCCAATGTGGACGACCCTGCGCTTGCGGCGCCGGACGCCCCGTACCAACTGCCCGACCTGAACATGCTGTCGCACGGCCAGCCTCATGCCGTGCGCACGCCGGCCAATGACCGCGTGATCCGCGCGCTGACCTCCACGTTCCAGCAGTTCAACGTCGACGCGAAAGTCGTCGGCTTCCTGCGCGGCCCGTCCGTCACCCAGTACGAGGTCGAGCTCGGCGCGGGCGTCAAGGTCGAGAAGGTCACGAACCTGCAGCGCAACATCGCCTACGCGGTGGCCAGCTCCGATGTGCGCATCCTCTCGCCGATCCCCGGAAAATCGGCGATCGGCATCGAAATCCCGAACGATGACCGCGAGATCGTCCACCTCGGCGACGTGCTGCGCTCCGACAAGGCGATGAACGACCCGAACCCCATGCTCGCCGGCGTCGGCAAGGACGTGGAGGGCCATTTCGTCACCGCCGACCTGACCAAGATGCCGCACCTGCTGGTGGCGGGCGCCACCGGCTCCGGAAAGTCGAGCTTCATCAATTCGATGCCTCATGTCGATCATCATGCGTTCCACGCCCGAGCAGGTGCGCCTGATCATGGTCGATCCCAAGCGCGTGGAGTTGAGCGCGTATGCGGGCATCCCGCACCTGCTCACACCGATCATCACCGATCCGAAGAAGGCCGCACAGGCGCTCGAATGGGTGGTCAAGGAGATGGACGCGCGCTACGACGACCTGCAGTTCTTCGGATTCCGCCACGTCAAGGACTTCAACGAAGCCGTGCGCGCGGGCAAGGTGCATGCGCCAGCCGGTTCGAACCGCAAGGTCGCCCCGTACCCGTACCTGCTCGTCGTCGTAGACGAGATGGCCGACCTGATGATGGTCGCCAAGAACGACGTCGAAAGCTCGATCCAGCGCATCACACAGCTGGCGCGTGCCGCGGGCGTGCACCTGGTGCTCGCCACGCAGCGCCCGTCGGTCGACGTGGTCACCGGCCTGATCAAGGCGAACATCCCGTCCCGACTGGCATTCGCCACATCCTCCGCCACCGATTCGCGAGTCATCCTCGATTCGGTGGGCGCCGAGACGCTGATCGGCCAGGGCGACGCCCTGTTCCTGCCTATGGGCTCGATGAAACCCATCCGCGTGCAGGGATCGTGGGTGAACGAGTCCGAGATCCGCAAGGCCGTCGAGTTCGTGCGCACACAGCGCAAGCCGCACTACCGCGAGGACATCGAGCAGATGGCGCAGGAGGCCGAGAAGAAGGCCGTCGAGCCGGATGAGGACATCGGCGACGATATGGACGTGTTGCTGCAGGCGGCCGAGCTGGTGGTCACCACGCAGTTCGGTTCCACATCGATGCTGCAGCGCAAGCTGCGCGTCGGCTTCGCCAAGGCCGGCCGACTCATGGATTTGCTGGAGTCGCGTGGCGTTGTCGGCCCGTCCGAAGGCTCGAAGGCCCGTCAGGTGCTCGTCCAGCCCCAGGATCTGCCTGCGGTGCTCGCGTTCATTCGTGGCGAGACCGATGCGATGCAGGCCTCTGCGCCCGCCGCGGCCGCGCAGCAGGGCGAATTGGCGTAGTGGGTGCCAAGTCGGCCTGACCGGCAGGCCTGACCCGGCCATGATGCAGCCATATCTGACGGGATTCCCAGAGAACTCGAACCGCATATTCATCCAAGGTAGGAGTGTGGGGGTATCGTGAACACTATGGAAAACGATATGCAAAACGATACAACGGAACGCTCGGCGACCGCCAAGAAGTCGCTGCTGGACGGCTGGAACGCACCGCCGAACCTCGTCACGTATTCGCGCATCGTGCTGGTCGTGATATTCCTCGGCCTGTACATCGCCGCAGGCTCGTGGGGAGAGAACAACATCCCCATGCGATGCCGGCCGCGTGCCGTGCTGTTCATCGTCGCCGCGTCCACCGACAAGGTGGACGGGTGGATGGCCCGCAAGTACAACCAGGTCACCGAACTCGGCAAGCTGATGGATCCCATAGCCGACAAGCTGCTCACCTGCGCCACGCTGATCGTGGCCGCGGTGTTTGGCGAGCTCTTGGTCCCGTCTGGCTCGGCTGGATCATCGTCGCGCTGTTTCTGCTGCGTGAGGTGGGCATCACCGTCATGCGCTTCTTTGTCATCGACAAGGGCGGCAAGGTGATCGCCGCCGCCTGGCCGGGCAAGCTCAAGACGCTGTTCCAGTGCATCGGCCTGTCGATGCTGCTGCTGCCCGTGTGGGTGTTCAATCCGGCCCAGACCGCGCCGGTGTGGATGACGGGATATTACACGCTGACGTACGCCCTGATATACATCGCGCTGATGCTGTGCCTGTATTCGGGGGCGATATATCTGATCAACACGTTCGGGAGCCGCAAGGACTGAGCGAGTGGACGCCGTCGTGCCTGCGCACGGCGGCGTTTTTGTTTGATGGCGTTTGATGGAGGGGGATTGCGATGAATGATGCCGATTCGTGCCGTTGCGACGACATGGCCGCGCGGATTCTGCGGTTTTGCGAGGCGCATGACGTGAAGATAGTTGCGGCGGAGTCGTTGACCGGCGGGCTGCTGGCCGATGCGTTCGTGCGCGTGCCGGGCGCATCCCGCGTGTTTCTCGGGTCGGCGGTCACCTACGACATTCGTGCCAAGGCGTCGATTCTGGGGGTCGACCGCGGTTTGTTGGAACGCGAAGGGGCCGTGCATCCCGAAGTGGCCCGACAGATGGCGGCGTCGGTCGCCGGGCTGTACGGGCAGCCCGAATACGCTGACCGTGTCATCGGATTGTCGACCACCGGCGTGGCGGGGCCCGGACCGGATGGAGACAAGCCCGCGGACTGGTGTATGTGGGAGTGCGGATTCCAGCCGCCATAAGCCCCTGACGGCGTGCCGTCCGTGACCGCCCACGAGCTTCATCTGACGGGTGGGCGCGAGGAGGTCCGTCGCGGTGCCGTATTCAGCCTTGTGCAAATCGTGAGCCATTTCACAGGAGATATGCAGGAATAAACCGCCGCCGGCGGTGTTGAACACAGTGGAAGCACTGGACGATATGAAAGGAGGGTCTCATGGAAACGATGACCCGAACGGGCGAGCGGATGGAAACGGCTGGCATCCCCGTCAAGCAGGTGCAGCCGGGTACGGCCAGGATGCGTGATCTCACGCCGGCGCAGCGGCGTGCCGTGTTGTTCGCCCAGCAGCAGGTGCTGCGGGTGCGTGCGGCGAAGAAGGCCAAGGATGAACGGCAGGCGGAACTGAATCGTATGCGTATGGAGGAGGATTCCTTCGAACCGCGTCAGCGCGCGGTCTCGCGTGGCGTCGAGGCGTTGCCCGAGGGAAAGGATGTCGCTGCGCGAGGCCATCGGCCATGTGCTGCGCGATCTTCGCACCCGCGACAACAAGACGTTGCGTGAAGTGAGTGAGAAGGCCGGCGTGTCGCTGGGCTATTCTGTCCGAGGTGGAGCGCGGCAGAAGGAGGCAAGCTCCGAACCTGCTGAGCTCCATCGCGGGATCACTGTGTAAGCACCGCGCAGATGCTGCGGCTCGTCGCCGATTATCTGATTCGATCGGCGAATAGCGATTTGCGGCGCCGGATGCGCGTGCATATGCATATCGTCGTATCGTGTGCATGAGAGAACCGTCCGCATGGGCTTGAGGCCCGGCGGGCGGTTTCGTCGTGTTCGGGGTGTGGCGTCGATTGGTATGCCGGCATTCGCAGCGGCGCCGGGTTAGACTGGGAGACATGCGAGAACGGGAATTCTGGGAACTGGTGGATGAGGTGTTCGGTCATGGGTATGGCCGAGCCTGGTCCAGGATCAGCATCTTGACGCGCTCGCGGGACTTACCGCGGCGCAGGCGCTGTCTGGGGGAGCAGCCGCGCGTGGTATGGAACGTGCTGTGCGACCATATGGACGTTCCCGATCCCAGCGTTGGGGCTCCGATCACAACGCGCCTCCGATGCCGGTCCGTTGACGACACGCGGAACGGGTGATATCGAACAGGTGTTCGCCTATTGGGGTATAGTTATCCACAGTGCACGATGATATGACGTAGTGCGCCGCACGGTTCGACACGCCGACGAATTCCCCTTGCGACAGTAAGGGGAGTCGGTGCGGATCGATGGATGCCGGGGAGCCTTCGACCACATTGGCCGGATTCGTTTGCGCCGGGGTTCGTATGTTCCGTACGGTTGATGCATGTGGCATATGGCGCATATGGATGACAACGTAAGGAGATTGACATGGCACAGCGTACGACCTCGAAAGGTGGGGCGGGCAAGGGCCGCGTCGAAGGCCTCTGTTCGTGAGGCCGCGTTAAGCAAGCCGGTGGGGGGACGGCATCGATCCCCGACGCAAAGGCGGCTTTGGACTCCGCTCTGGAGCAAGTGGAGAAAAGCTTCGGCAAGGGATCCGCGATGCGCTTGGGCGACAAGCCCGAGCAGAACGTCGAGGTGATTCCCACCGGATCGCTGGCGTTGGATCTGGCCCTGGGTATCGGCGGTCTGCCGAAGGGGCGCATCGTCGAGATCTATGGCCCTGAATCGTCCGGCAAGACGACGCTGGCGCTACATGTGGTCGCCAACGCACAGAAGAACGGCGGGGTGGCGGCATTCATCGATGCCGAGCACGCGCTGATCCGGTCTATGCCCGGCATCTGGGTGTCGACACCGATTCCCCTGATCGTCTCGCAGCCGGACAACGGCGAGCAGGCGCTGGAGATCGCGGACATGCTCATCCGGTCGGGTGCCCTTGACGTCATCGTCATCGATTCGGTCGCGGCCCTGGTTCCCAAGGCGGAGATCGAAGGCGATATGGGTGACAGCCATGTCGGCCTGCAGGCCCGCCTGATGAGCCAGGCGCTCAGGAAGATGACCGGCGCTCTGGCACAGGCCGGCACCACGGCCATCTTCATCAACCAGCTGCGAGAGAAGATCGGCGTGTTCTTCGGCAACCCTGAAACCACGACCGGTGGCAAGGCGCTGAAATTCTATGCGTCGGTGCGTTCTGGATATCCGCCGCATCCAGACCATCAAGAACGGCGAGGAGGCCGTGGGCAACCGCACCAAGGTCAAGGTCGTCAAGAACAAGATGGCTCCGCCGTTCAAGTCCGCCGAGTTCGATGTGCTGTATGGCGAGGGCATCTCCAAGGAGGGATCCGTCCTGGACATGGCATTGCAGTGCAACGTGGTCAAGAAGTCCGGCTCATGGTTCACGTATGACGGGGACTCAGCTCGCAGGTGCCGTGAGAACGTGCGCAAGTTCCTCAAGCGACAATCCGCAGATCACCGAGGAGATCGGCAACAAGGTCAAGGCGGAATTCGGCCTCATCGAAGTGCCCGATCAGCTGGCCGACGGTGAGTCCGCGACGGACGGGGATGCCCCTGAAACGGCGCCGGAGGATGGCGCGCCCGCTGCCGCCGCATCGCCTGCCGCATGATCAGCGCAGAAGCGTTCCTCGCCGCTCATGGAACATGTGAGACGCCGGTTGTCGAACCGGGCGTCGACTCCCCGCGACGCGGAACATGGTCACGTGGGAACCGCCCGGCTCGGCGCTCCGCGCGGAGCATGTCGCGGACTGGGCGGGAGCCGGAGGATCCCTGCGATGTCGATGCGTGTCGGGAGTCCGCATTGCGCCTGCTGGATGCGGCGGATCGTCCATCGGGCGCCCTGCGAGACCGCCTGATCGACAAAGGGTATGACGATGAGACGGTCGCCGCAGTGGTCGACAGGCTGATCGAGGTTGGTCTGGTCGATGATGAGTCGTACGCGCAATCCGCCGTGCGCTACTGCGTCGGCCGTCTGATGGGATACCGCGGTGCGGTTATGGAACTGGCTCGCAAGGGGGTCGACCGTCCGCTGGCGGAGCGGGTTTGCGACGAGGCCCGCATGATCGGTGTCTTCGAGGACGCCGCATGGGAGTTGGGGCGGCGCAGCGCCGCCAAGACACAGGGCATGGACCCGAAAGTGCGCAAGCGCCGGTTCTGGTCCTCGGGCGGGCGCAAGGGGCACGACGCCGAAACCCTGCGTGCCGTAGCCCATGAGCTATTTGATTAGAATGAACTATCTCAATGAACTATCTCTTAGATGAGATACAGCGCGGGGTGAGCGGGGGAGATGCCCCGGTGGCTTGGCGGGGTGGCGGGTTGCTCGGCCCGGTGGTTTGTCGATCCGGTGGTCTTACCGCATTGCCGGCGTGAGAACACCCTCCGACGCTTCGCGCCATCTCCCGCCAGCGGGAGGGAACGGGGCTGCCGGCATTGCGTTGTTTCGTTCGCGCGCCCTCATATTGGTGGGAGGAATGTGTTGGCGGGAGGTATGCGGATTCGGGGGTAAAGAAAGCGAGACCCCCGATACCCCGGGTTCTGTCGCGTGTCGCCACGCGGATGGCCATCCATCTCGACCTGACGTTGCCGCCAGGCTCTAGCGGCCTACCCGAAGACACGGGCGAGCAGCCCTTGCCGTCTTCTGCTTGGCCTTGCTCCCGATGAGGCTTGCCATGCGACCGACTGTTACCAGCGGACCGGTGGTCTCTTACACCGCCGTTTCACCCTTACCCGCTTGCGCGGGCGGTCTGTTCTCTGCTGCGCTATCTCTCAGGTCACCCTGGGCGGACGTTATCCGCCATCGTGCTCTGCGGAGCCCGGAAGTTCCTCAGCCTTGCCAAATGAATGACGCGGCCGCGGCCATCTGGGGGTCTCGAATCAGCTACTATACGGCAGGCCAGGGATTTTACGCAGGAGAATCAGGGTGGGCCGGCGCACCGGGCGAGACGATGAACGCCGAATGCCGAATTGCTGTCGGTGGGGGGTGCTCATCCTCCCGCTGGCGGGAGGTGGCGCGTGGCGCCGGCGGGTGGTGACCACCCCACAGTACGGCCGCCGACAGGATGCCGCAGATCCGCAGCCGCATCGGCTCATGGATCACAGGATCGAATCGTGGCTCGACTGGCACAGGCACCTCCCGAACATTCCATACCGTTATGTCGCTGGCCTTGCTTGCATGCTCGATTCTGCCCGAATGGTCTTATACCGTCAGCATTGCCTTGCGGGCAAGCTTGTCGTGCCAGCGTTCGGTGACGACGAAGTACACGGACCACACGACCTCTATGACGACCATCCAGGGCAAGACCTCCATTGATGTGATGCTGCGGCTCAGCGCCAGCAATACCAGCAGCGCAACGATCTGTGTCGCCAGACCAAAAGTATAACAGTTTCCTTCAAGGAAAGTAAGCCGCACAGTATAAGCACAGCAACGTTACGGGAACCTGTGAAAAAAGAAACGTATTTCTCTGGGCGAGTTCCCCGCCGTTTACCCTCTGTTCGGCTACAATGAAACTTACCCCGGGTGGTGATGACGCCATTCGGCACACATATAGCGGGTGACACCGCTTGA
>VOFH01003783.1_pt1 | contig 11674 bp, 27 predicted proteins | sample 5384091 | NCBI WGS metagenome assembly VOFH01 (sample SAMN12384727, study PRJNA508395) | human gut metagenome | isolation source: healthy gut G | host: Homo sapiens
GATGTTGCACTTTGAAGTCCGCTGTAAGCAATCGTTGAAAAACCAGCTGTACGCAAGGCGATAGACTCAAAAAAAGCTGTCATTACTTTTTCAGGAAAAGTAAACGTTCCTAGTGTTTGAGGATTCTTATATTCCAATATAAGAATTAATAGAGCAGGTACAAGAATTAAAACTGCACTTACAAACAATACAATTTTCGTATGCAAAGACAAAGAATGACGGAATTTATGAAATGTAATCTTCCTTTTTAATAAATCTTTAATTTTATCTCGCATATCAAACCAAACCGCAAACCCTATACCACCAATAACAATTAATGCCATTATTGTCAGACAAACAAGCGGATCATGTGCATATGCCTGAAGACTTGTCGAACCAAGCGTATCAAACCCAGCATTGCAGAAAGCAGAAATAGATAAAAAATATAGATTTAAAGATTCCATCCCACACTCCATAATCCGGAATCATACGAAATGCAAGAAGAATCGCTCCTACACCCTCAAAAATAAGTGTGTAACGAAGAATATCCAGCAAGAATGTTTTTGTATTCCATAAATTTTCCTGATTTAACATTTCACGAACAACAATTTTTTCATTTATAGAAAGCTTCCTTCTTGTCGCAATAATAAAGATTGCCATAAATGTCATCAAACCCAAACCGCCAACTTGAATCATCGCAAGAATAACGATCTGACCAAATAAATTAAATGTGTCCGCAACCGTTACCGTTGACAACCCTGTAACACACGTAGCACTTGTTGCTGTAAACAAGGCATCTAACGGGTTAAAAATGAACCATCCTTTGTTGAAATCGGCAAAGTCAAAAGAATCGCACCACTCAAGATCACAATCAAAAAAAACTAGCCGCAATCTTTTGCGCAGGAGACATTTTTAAACCCTAATGCCGAGTGAATAATATTCGTCATAATGTGTATGTATCACCTAATAATCCTTTCTAAATTAGAAAACTTGATGTATTAAAATAACATATCACATACATTGTACACATTTAAAATAAATTTACAACATCAAATTTAAATTTAATATAAGAAAAAGAGCCTTTCGGCTCCTTTAAATTAATAATTTTCTTTTTCTAACTTCAAAATATGCACGAGGATGATTACATACTGGACATACTTCTGGAGCAGTTTTTCCTTTGTGCAAATGTCCACAGTTCAAGCATTCCCACAACAATTTCTTCTTCTTTTTTCAAATACAGTTCCATCTTCAATATTGCTCAATAATGCCGCATAACGTTCTTCATGAGTTTTTCAATTGCTAATACACCTTCCATAACAGCTGCAATTTCATTAAATCCTTCTTCACGAGCTTCTTTAGCCATACGTGCATACATATCTGTCCACTCGTAATTTTCACCAGCTGCCGCATCTTTTAAATTTTCCATAGTATCTGGCATGCCATTATGCAGCAGTTTAAACCATAGTTTCGCATGTTCTCTTTTCATTGTTTGCAGTTTGTTCAAAAATGTTGGCAATCTGTACATAACCTTCTTTTTCGCCTTAGAAGCATAGTATGTACTTGTTTCTAGCCATTGATTCTCCAGCAAAAGCTTCCAGCAAATTCTTTTCTGTTTTGTACCTTTTAAATTCATGATTTTCCTCCTTCTGTGTGTTTTTTCACACTTTATGATTTCTTACTATTATTATACACCTTTTTTTCTAGTTCGTATACGACAGGTCATATTTTTATTTTAATATTTTATGTCTCTTTTTAAAAAAAAATTAACTGAATTTTCTAATTATTTTTTGAAAATTTATGATCAATATTAATTTTTTAATAAAATTTCTATACTTTTTTTAAAATGAAGTAATATTTCTATATAGGAGGAATTTTTTGTATGACTAACAAACACCCTTTTGATGATTTTGGTATTAATTTATTTAGTGAAAATGTGATGAAAGAATGCCTTCCTCATCAATATATATGAAATGGAAGACCGCTACACGAAAAGAAGATGCACTTGATCGTACAACTGCAGATGCAATTGCGCATGCAATGAAAACCCGGGCCATGGAAAAAGGTGCAACACACTTTACACACTGGTTTCAGCCATTAACTGGAAGCACTGCCGAAAAACACGACAGCTTTATAGAACCGGAGAATATAATCAGCCGATTTCTCGTTTTTCTGGAAAATCTTTAATAAAAGGAGAAGGTGATGCCTCTTCTTTTCCAAGCGGAGGACTTCGTGCAACTTTTGAAGCACGTGGCTATACATACTGGGATTGTACTTCTCCTGCTTTTTTAAGAGACAATGTTTTATGTATTCCAACAATTTTTGTTTCTTATAATGGAGAAACCTTAGATAAAAAAGCACCTCTATTAAAAAGTGCAGAGGCTATCAGCAAACAGGCTACTCGTATCGTAAATTTATTTAAAGATAAGGATATTAAACAAGTCAATGCCATGGTAGGTCTTGAACAGGAATATTTCTTAATTGATAAAGAATTATATAAGCAAAGAAAGATCTTGTACATACAGGAAGAACTTTGTTTGGTTCGATGCCTCCAAAAAGCATGGATATTCATGGGCACTATTTTGGCAGTATACCTAATCGTGTACAGGCGTTCATGAAGGATGTAGATGAAGAACTATGGAAACTTGGTATTTATGCCAAAACAGAACACAATGAAGTAGCACCCTGCCAGTTTGAAATTGCCCCATTGTTTATCGACGCCAATGTAGCCGTTGATCAAAACCTGATCATCATGGATGTATTAAAAAGAAAGCAGATAAACATGGACTTGCCTGCCTTTTACATGAAAAAAACCATTCCAGGGAGTAAATGGAAGTGGAAAACACAATAACTGGTCTCTTGTTACAGATGATGGTCAAAATTTATTAGAGCGGGTGATCGCCCTCATGAAAACATTCGTTTCTTATTATTTGTATGTGCCATCATTGAAGCTGTAGATACCTATCCAGAGCTTCTTCGCATGGCTGCCAGCTGCTATGGAAATGATTATCGCTTAGGTGCTGATGAAGCTCCTCCTGCAGTTATCTCTATGTGTATGGGAGATGAATTGGAAATCATTTTAGAAAAACTTAGAAATGGAGAACATGAATTAAAAATGTAGTAGAAACACAACCTTATGCGATAGCGAACTTATCTTATGTACCAAAAGATACAAGCGACCGAAACCGTACTTCCCCATTTGCCTTTACAGGAAACAAATTTGAATTCCGTATGGTAGGAAGCAGCCGCAGTGCTTCTACAACAAATATTATCTTAAATTCTATCGTAGCAGATACCTTACGCAAGATTGCCGATCAGCTGCAGGAATATAAATATATTGATGATATCCGCAAATAATCATTAGACATTTGTCGCGACATTTTACAACAGCACCATCGTATTTTATTCTCTAAAGATGGTTACAGCAGTGAATGGCTGCAAGAAGCTGAAAAGCGTGGTCTTCCAAATATTCCTTTCTATGTTGATTCCATTCCTTCTTTAATTAATGAAAAAGCTATTCAGATGTTTGAACGAAATGGCGTTTATAATAAACTGGAATTAGAAGCACGTGTGGATATTCTTTTCGATGAATATCGCAAATCCGTAAAAGCAGAAGTATTAACGATTTTAGATATCAGTAAAAAAAGATTTCCTTCCTGCACTTGTAAAAGAAATTAAATTTTATAGCGATGCTCAAAATTCTTTAGGATTTAAAATGAGTATTACGAAAGAAAAATTAATTTCTTAGTAAATCTGTTAAATTCACTAGACGAACAGTATCATACGTTAAAAAATAAAATGATGGAAAGAAATCAATATGAATCAAGCATGGAAAAAGCGCAATATTTAAACCAAGAGGTACTTCCGCAAATGCATAAGCTTCGCCATATTCTAGATACTATTGAGGAAGCTGTTTCAAGTGAACAATATCCATACCCAACATACGATGATATGTTTACATCTGTACAATAACTGCTCAAACGAGCAGTTATTTTTTAATTGAAATTTTACAATTATTTACTAAAAATTGATGAAATATAAAAAATTAACAGAATTTTAACATTTCCTTAACACAATTAACATGTTATCTTTACCAAGATTTAATATACTAAAATCATAACTTATAAAATTACAGGAGGAAAATAACATGAATTTAACAAGCCTTCTAGGTTTATTCGGTGGGCTGGCACTATTCCTTTATGGAATGCATATGATGAGCAACGGATTAGAAAATGCTGCCGGAGACAGAATGAAAACAATCTTAGAAAAACTAACGAGCAATCGTTTCCAGGACTTTGGTAGGAGCTTTAATTACTGCTGTTATCCAAAGTTCTTCCGCAACAACTGTTATGGTCGTTGGATTTGTTAACTCTAAATTAATGACTCTTCAGCAGGCTGTCTGGATCATTATGGGGTGCTAACATTGGAACTACGATTACTGGTCAGCTAATAGCATTAGATGCAAGTAAGAATCGCTCCAGTTATCGCATTTTGCGGTGTTGTCTTAGTTACTTTCTTAAAAACAAGAAATTAAACTCTATCGGAGATATTTTAGCAGGTCTAGGTATTTTATTTATTGGTATGGATATGATGAAAGAAGCAATGGTTCCACTACAGGAATCACAAGTCTTTATTGATGCCATGACAACCATCTCAAATCAATTCTTGCCATTTTATTAGGAGCTGGATTTACTGCATTAATTCAGAGTTCTTCTGCTTCTGTTGGTATTTTGCAGGCATTGGCATTAAGCAGCTTGATTCCATTAAGCAGTGCAATCTATATTATCTTTGGACAAAACATCGGTACATGTATTACAGCTGTTTTAGCATCTTTAGGTGCCAATCGTATGGCAAAGCGTACTACGATCATTCACCTTTCATTTTAATATTATAGGGACACTTATCTTCATGCTGTTTATCCAGTTTGTTCCATTTTTGTTAGCTGGATGGAAGCAATCACATCAAATCCAGCTGCACAGATTGCAAATACTCACACAACTTTCAACATTGTAACAACTTTAATTCTTCTTCCATTTGGTAATTACCTTGCAAAACTTGCAGAAATTATCATGCCTGTGAAACCGGAAGAAATTGAAGATGCGAATTATGATGTACCATTAGTATTTGTTGATACCAATAACATTGGTTCATCTGCTATAGCAATATCTTCTTTAAGAAAAAAGCTTTAGCAATGTTAAAACTTGCAGAGACAAACTTAGAAACAAGTATCGAATCTTTATATACACCAAATACTGATTTCAAAAAAATAGAAAAGCGTGAAAAACGTATTGATTTTATCAACTATGAAATCACAAATTACATGTCTAAAGTTTCTCAAATCAATATGAATGAAAATGAAACCATCACAAGCAATGCTTTATATAAATGTTTTTCAGATATTGAACGTATTGGCGATCACGCTATCAATATTCTTCAATATTCAAAAGAAGATTCTGAAATGCGTTTAACAAACACTCAAGAAATACAGGATGAACTTTCACAACTGTTAGAACTTCTAGAAAAAAGCTTCTCTTTACTGTTTGCTTATCGCTTAGATTCTAATGATGACTGTTATAGTAAAATAGAACGTATTGAAGATCGTATCGATGAATTAACTGCTACATATCGTCAAAAACAGATTGATCGTTTATATGAAAAGAAAGTTACCGCAAAAGACTGTGTTATTTATTCGGAAATTATGACAGACATTGAACGTGTCAGTGATCATCTTATCAATATTATTCAGGAATGTAAAAGATGCAGTTTTACATTAAGTGATGATTTATTTACAAGTGGCTTCAGTGCTGTAAATCCTCCCATCCTAAATAAAAAAGTGAAAGGAATATATGCTCCTTTCATTTTTTATATACAAGATCATATTTTATTTATTAAAAAGATACAATCTCTATAAGAAAAAGTAACTTTTAAAAACAAATCATTAATTTGTGTTGTTTTCAAAGAGACAACATCACTTTCACTTGCATCTACCCCTTTTTTTTCTCTAAGCGATAATGAACAAATTCTTTTTACAGCTACATAGAAAACCGCAAAGCAAGGAACACCGATAAACATTCCAACTATTCCAAACAGCCCTCCTCCAATGCATACCGAAAATAAGATACCGATACTTGAAGTCCCAATTTATCTCCCAAAATCATAGGTCCCAATACATTCCCATCAAACTGTTGAAGAGCAAATACGAACAAAGCAAAATATACAGCCGTTATAGGATGAATTATAAATAAAATAACAACTCTGGAATAGCCCCAATAAAAGGTCCAAAAACAGGAATCATATTCGTTACGCCAACAAACACAGACAGCAGCAATGCATAAGGAAATTGGAATATTAAAGAGCCAACATAGCATAAGATACCAATAATCAAAGGAATCTATCGCTTTTCCAACAATAAAATTATTGAAAATTTTACTGCTTAACAAAGACATACGATGAAAATATTTCGATACTTCTTCAGGAAAAAGCGCATAATTAATCTTTCTAACATAACAAGCAGTCGTTCTTTATCCATCAACATATATAAAGCACTTACAATACCAAGTACGATATCTAATAATGTACTTCCAAATGCATACGTATATTTCAACATCTGTGGTAAAGCAACCGTAACAAAATCTGTCATTTTTCCAAAAATATCTATTTGTTCAAAATAATTTCCTACTTCTTCAGCCCGAATTCCATGTTCCTTAATAAAGTCCTGAACAAACACCTCAAAGTTTTCCATATATTCTGGAAAGGAAGAAATCAAAGACAAAATACTGTCAATCAATTGTGGAATTAATAAAGCCAGGGAAACATGAAACCGCCACAATTCCTAATATAATTGCTAGCAGTGCAGCGAATGCTCTTTTATGATTTTTCTTTAAAGGAAGATGAAGAAATAATTTTTCCTCAATCAATATCATTGGTTTATTTAATAAAAAGCAATCGCGAAGCCAATAATAAAAGGCGTAGTTAAAGAAAGAACCTTTTTAAACAGCCCAAACAAGACATCAAAACGATAGAAGCAAAAGAAAATAGAGATAGCAACAAATATAATTACAGCTGCCAGCCAAACTTTATTTTTCATTTCCCCTGTCATTTTTACTTTCATTTACATCACCTCAGTGCTTTCATTTTACCATGAAAATCCGCTTTCATTTCTTAAATTTTAGAAAGTTTTATTTTTTTTCTTTTTCTGATGCCTTATTTCGTTTATAATAATGTCGAAATGAGGTGCATCATGGAAAATTATATCGTAGAAGGAAATATTTCCGTTAAAGCTGTATTACTTGCAAACAGAAGAAAAGTAGAAAGAATTTATGTAGATCCTAAGAAAAAGATCGAGATACATCATTTATCATTCGCAAAGCAAAAGAGATGCTTGTTCCTGTTCAGACCTTGCCAAGAGAAGAAATTGATGCATTGGCACAGGGAAAAACACATGGTGGACTTCTTGCGGTATGCTCAGAAAGAGAATATCAAAATTTAGAAGATATCGTACAAAAGCCAGATTTATTTTAGCTTTGATTGAGGGAGTAGAAGATCCATTTAACTTTGGCTATATTTTGCGAACCTTATATGCGGCTGGCTGTGACGGTGTTATTATTCCACCAAGAAATTGGACAAGTGCTGCCGATGTCGTCACTAAATCCAGTGCAGGTGCTAGTGAATACATCAATTTGTTCCTAGCAGATAACATGGAAGAAACACTTCAGTTATTAAAAAACATAAAATTTCAATCGTATGTGGACAAAGAAGCGATGCTATTTCTTTATACGAATATCGTTTCCCACAAAAAGTATGTATTGCGATTGGTGGAGAAATGCGAGGATTAAGCAAACTGGTACAATCTCAAAGCTCACAAAACTTGTTTATTCCCTATCATGCTGAATTCAAAAATGCTTTAACTGCTGCATCTAGTAGTGCTATCTTCGCCTTTGAATATTTACGTCAAAAAGAAGCAAAAAGACAAAAAACTCGATAAGTGATCATCGAGTTTTTTATTTTCTACTTCATATTCCCAATAGATAATACCGCCAATATTATATACATTGGTTCTTCCTTGATCCTTTAAAAATTCACATAGGCATTTGAACGCTGTCCGCTTCTACAATATACATATACAGGCTTATCTTGTGGAATCACATCTATCTGCTGTTTTTGCCTTTTGTAAAGGAATACAAACAGCTCACGGCAAATGACCTTCTTCATATTCATCCTGTTCTCTAACATCCAGTAAAAAAAAGTCCTTGCCTTCCATCATTTCCTGATGCACTTCACTCATTTCTTTATCAAATTTCATTCTAAAAACATAATTTACCTCTTTTAATCCGCAAATACAAAACCACAAAAACATAAAGCATGTACATGTAAATTCTTCTAATCCAAAAAAATGAAGAAACCTGCTTAACGGTGGCAACTGTAAAATACCCAGCTGTAAAAACAGCAAAAGCAACAATACCACAATAGAAAATACTTTCGGCATCACTGCATTGGAGATTTTCTTATATTTTGCATTTAAAAAATAACCAAAGAAAAATAAGGCTGCACATAAAAGATAGTGTGAAATGTCTGTGTATAACTTCCTCTTAAATATGTATCCATCAGTCTTTGTAATAATGCACAAACAATTAAGATAGAAAAAAGGTATCCCCAGACGTTTTAGTGAATCCATGAATTATTCTTCCTCCAGAATAACCACTTTCTCCATAACATCTCCATTCATCATGTTTCTTACTGCACCCATATTATCTGTTACTTTACCAAATACAGTATGCACACCATCAAGATGAGGCTGTGGACAATGACAAATAAAGAACTGACAGCATCCAGTATCTTTCCCGCGATGCGCCATAGACATACTTCCTGTTTCATGGCGATGTGGATTATTAGCCGTTTCACAAGGAATGGTATAACCTAAATCTCTGTTCCATTTCCATAAGGACATCCACCCTGAGATACAAAGTTTGGAATTACACGATGAAATGTTTTTTCCCATCATAATACCCTTCTTTTTACCAGCTTCACAAAGTTATTTACAGTAATCGGTGCATCATCTGGATACAGTTCAAAAGGAAGTTCTGCACCATTTTCCATTACGATTTTTCCATGTAAATCATATAAAATTCCTCCTATTTAATTCTAACTACTATACAATACTTCCTGTAAAAAAACAACTACACAACAAAACATTCATATCTTTATCCGGTCTACGTGTATCAAAAAAAGTGCTTTTACCAAACACAACACAACACTTCTTTTCCTGTATATCGCTATTTTTTACTGCAGGAATCATAATTTGATTTGCAGCATATTCTACATTTGATTTTACATCAAACACATACACTGGCTGATAATACCCTTTACTATCCTGTTTATATCCAATATGTACTTTTCCAACATCTAACGTAATATCTTTATCGTAAAATCCAAACTCTTCATCATAAAGCTTTTCAAAGGCTTCCTGTTGAAATCAGCGGAAATTCTTTATATGGATTAGCAACAATGATTTCATTCCTAATATTATCCAATTCTCCATTTTCATAATAGGTACATTCCAATTTCCCATCATATAGCGTATCTCCAATTTTGATTTTATCCGCCTCAAAGCTGTATGTTTGACGTTCCTTGTTTATTGTTAAAGTAGTTCTTCAGGTAAAAATATCCCATATTTCGATAATGCTTTCTCTAGTGTTTTCTCTGCTTGCCTTTATACTTTGCTTGTTCTCTTCATCTCTAATATTTAATGTATTAATATTAATATTCCCGTTCTTAAAATAAATCCAAATATTATACTTTTCATCCACATCTTCATAAATAACACATTCATCATAAACCATGACACTATCTTCATTGATTTTTTGTATGCATTCTATCAAAAAAAGAAATCGCCACCTGTTTCGCTTCTTCTTTTGTATAACCTTCCATCTTATAAACCATTTCATTTACTTCCCTTTGTATCGTATGTTTCTGATGAATGAATCGTAACATCAATATTATGTTTCATAGTGATATCCAAAGGATAGGTTGGTATATTTCCTAATTCCTGCATTTGATAAACGATATAAGTACCACCAAAGCCAGCAATACAAAGAAATAGTGGGATTTGAAATAATATCGTTTTCATGATAGAAATTTTTTCTTTTTTCCTTGCACTCATAAAGCAAACAATAATTTTGTAGAATCCATAACCAATACATACCCCTATCGTATTATTTAATAAATCTGCAGTTTCAAAAATTCCTAAATGGAAAAACAGCTGTATAAGCTCAATAGTTAAACTAAACAAAAAGCCTGCAAGATATGTTTTCCAAAATGTTTGAAATTTTTTATTTCCTAGTGGCAGCAAGAATCTAAAAAAGGAACAAATAACACGATGTTTACAACAATCAATCCCCACGCAGCAAAGAAGCACTCATCCATGCTTCCTGATATGCGAAGAATGGAGAAAAGAAGCATAGCACCATCATGATAGGAACCCCTTGATAATAATGTTCCTAGCACTACCACAAGAATATAACATATAAAAACAAACCACCACAGCAGTTTATACTTATCCGCTTTTTTTTCTTTCCCTTTGCCAATCTTTCGATAAACCAAATAACCAATACCAAAGATAGCAACAAGCAACACAGTCAAAAAAATTCCTATAAGTAGAAAATCTTTTCCCATACCTAATATGTCTCTTAATTCCATAAAACCTATATCCCTTTCCTCTATAATAATTACACTAACAAGATCATAGACTTGCTGTTAACAAATCGTATTCTTCTTCCTTAAAAACTTCATTTCCAAACACACCATCAAAAGTAAAACGATCAAACATATCCACTGGTCCACTGATGGTATGTGTTAACCTGATTTTGCACGATCTACATATACTTCTACATTCTTAAACATTTTCATCTGCATAGACTCCATGCCATGCACACCAAAGCCTAGTCCCTTAACTTCCTGTTCCTCTTCCCAGCCATGTTTTCGCATACTGTCTTCCCCAAGCCAGCTTCGCTTTGATCCACTGTCAAAACCAAAGGTCAAAACCTTTCCTTTTCATCTTTCACAAGAAGAAATGGGAAATCTCCTGGAATCATATTTGGATTTGGAAAACGAAAAGCGATTTTTCAAAACTTTGCATTCATGAGCAATATCATCCAATTCAAAATCCGAGGTGGATAATACATCCCATCCTAAAAAAGACCATCAAAGGATAACATGTCTATATTGCCAAAGCGCAAAGAAAACGCATCCTGCGATAAAACGATCATTGCCTTGTTTCGATATGCGATACCACCAAACTGCATATCATCTATGACAATACTATCCAGATGTTTCTGTTTCCCACCTATGCTTCCTACTTCTATCGTCTGATTTTTCTTTTTCAAACCTAGTTTATCCAAGGTTTTCTGGCGAATCAGTTGAAATTTGTGCTCCCGTATCCAGTATAAAATGACATAAGCAATGATTGATATATACAGGTACAACAAGCAAACCAAATAGATTACGTTTCATGGGAAGTGTAAATGTATCCTGATAAATTACTTTTTCCTCTTTTATACTTCCTAGTATACTTTCCCTTGCCTTTTGTATAGAATCTGAAAAACTTCCATTTCGTGTTATCTCCTTGCCATTTTTGATAATCACAAGTATCTATAATACATGGTGATACACTTGTTACTTTACATCCCATAAAAATCAACTC
>VOFH01002482.1_pt1 | contig 11673 bp, 19 predicted proteins | sample 5384091 | NCBI WGS metagenome assembly VOFH01 (sample SAMN12384727, study PRJNA508395) | human gut metagenome | isolation source: healthy gut G | host: Homo sapiens
TCATTACTTCGGTTACGTATTGCTGATACAGCCTGTGAAATACCGGTCCCCTGACTCAACCGCCCTGCTCACACGATGATTCATGGACAGATGATCCGTGCTGGCATTGCTTCAAACGCTTCCTTCGGCATCGGTTTTGCGAATAGATAGCCCCTGAATCACATCACAGCCTGCGTTCGTTAAAAGTTCCATATTATCCTCCTCTGTCATGTTACCCAAATCATAATATATTTGAGTAAAATTATCAAGCAGGAACTACCGCCATCCGATGCCCGCAGGTCCGCCGTCGCCGTCTCTTTGCCAGCTGGCGCATTTGATGTGCAAAATCGTGTCGAAACTTGACAAGTATACAAAAAATTGCTATAGTATTTTTTGTAATATTTTTATTTATGAAATCACAATTTTACAGAAAATCAGGAGGTTTTTATGAAGACATCCATGGAAAAATACCCGGGAAAACCGCGCCGTCTTAACTGCTGCCATTACAGCTGCTTTGAAGTCTCACCGCGTTTTCATCGCCGGGACACTGACTTTGTCTTTGCCGGATACGGCGAAGACAGATATTCACCGTCGGCGGTTCCGTCAGCGTCAAATCGGCGTTTTCGGTTCCCCAGGCCGATATCGAGCGAAAAGAAGTTCCGGTAACCACCTACGCTCCTCTTTGCCTCGATATGATAACAAGGCTGTAGCCAATGCCAGCAAATCTGCGAGCCAGGCCTCTCTGGAAGAAGGGCAATGCTGTCGGGGGCCGGCACGGTTCTGGAAAGAAGACGGCTGGACAAAGATCGTTCGGCGGCCTGGAAGGCTGGCTGCAAAACGATTATCTGTATTCGGTCAGGATATCAAGCCCTGAGCCAAAGAACTGCGTATTTGCAGCAAGGGTTACTACACAGACACTGCATGTGCGAGACTTCCTTCCACCGACGCGGCAATCATCGGACTTGCTGCGGCGAACAGACGTATCCGGTTCTTGAAGAGTCCGACGGCTGGATCGGGGTTTAACTGTACCGGATACCTCCTTTGGCCTGTTCAGAATCCAAGGTGAGCCTTACTCCCAAGGGAAAGCAGTCAGCATGGAAGCCGAGGGCTGCATTAAAGACTGCGGAGAGTAAAGAAAGAAAGAAGAAAGAAAGAAAAACCAAAGTATGTGAAGTCAATGCACTCCTCTGATGAAATCTACTTAATGGCCGCTATTAATGATGATGGAATCCAGCGACTTCGTTCTATGACGACCTGGCTGTATTACAGCGTCATCGTCAACCGGGTAAAATCCGGACGCTGGGGAAATTCCATCACCGACGTAATCTATGCCGACGGCGTTTCCAGGCGCCACATCAGGCCTTCTGGATAATCTGGCAAGGCCCTTCCTCCGTGCATTAAAAGCTGCGAAGGGCTTGCTCTCCGGTTCGAACAACATCGGAACTACACCTTTCAATCAGCAAAGCGCGCCATTCATAACAGCTACGCTTTACTGCGATTTGTGGATAGAACTAAAAACGCAAAAGATACCTTTAAGATTGCATTTATGATAAAAGATACCTTTAAGATGCATTATCAGTGTCTATCGCAGACCGATATGAAAGCAGTCGTTTTTCTGCTGTGACATTTGACGCCACGATGTATGTAACGGAAAGACTTATGGAAACAGGATATCCATTCATTATCGAAGGGAATTTTGCACCTGCGGGAATCAAAAGACAGACGAATCCAGTGTGATAAAAACATTGATTCATAAATATGATTATACACCATTGACGTTTCAGTTTATGGGCGATACACAGGTATTGCATCAGCGCTTTATCGAACGGGAAAATACTCTCGAACGAGGACAGGTAAATAAAATGGGATTTATTCCTTCTTATAGTGAGTTCGATAAATGGTGCCATAATCTCGATATGTTTCATATTGGCGGAAAAATAATAAAAGTTGACACAACAAATTTTAGCACAGTGGATTTTACCGGTTATTTTAACACAGCCAGCCTGTTTATAAATTCATAAGCATGATTCCCCATCAAAGGTAATTTGACAATCGAACATAACGGTTTAATATGACGCTTTTGATACCATACCTGCAAAAGACCAGAAATAAAAATGACCAACAGGCAGAAAAAACGTGCCGAACCGCCGGAAATCATCGTATTTCTCGGCAGTCCGGCACGTTTTTCAGCACGTAAGTTCCGTTTCAGCCAATGATTTTCTGTTTACTGCATGCCGTTTTCGTCCTCGCAGTAGATCTCCCGGTCTAGAAGTTCCTGCAGACGGTGTTCCTGCAGTTCCTCGTGAAGCTTACTCCCATACCGGACCCACATGGCATCTTCCCGGAATATGTACTCGCAGTTCTGCAGCTGTTCCATGTCCTCGGGCAGGATCGTATAGACCCTCTTGCCTTCCTCATACAGTTCTTCCGCGGATATCTCCGCTTCATTCCGATGATACCCGCTTAAGTCCACAGCACGGATATGGCCATCCGACAGGGCTATCACCAAAGCGTCCTTTCGCTCTATCACATCCAGTAATTTTTCCATCTCAGAATCTCCTCCCTGAACTCTGCGTTCTGACAATCATAGTATCATTATACAGAACATACGTTCTTTTTATCAACTACTATTTTTGTCACAGTTCTTCTTCGGCACAGTTTGGGAGTTCGGGTCTCTAATCTCTTGTCAGTTTCCTCATCCAGTTTCCATACCTCACTTCCAGGAAGGCCGGAACCACCTTAAAATCTGGTCCGCGTTCAGGCAGCAGACTACCACGACCGGAGATGCTTTTACGACAAACGCCATAAAAAGGGAGACCGGTATGACGATCAGCCAGAGATACTGATCAAATCCATCTTTACCACAAACATGGGATTTCCCCACCGCGGATGATTCCGTTATTCGTCGGCATCTGATAGACATCCCCACGCATACAACGCTTAAAATAATCAGGAACGTGTTTGCCATCTCCCGGGTTTCCGCCGAAAGGTCATACAGGCTTAGTACCGGTATCCGGATAAAGAAAAGAAGGGTGCCGGACACGATTCCGATCAGAACGAAGATTCTCTGCAGGCTTCGCGCGTAGCTCACGGCCCGGTCACAGTCTCCGCTTCCAACTGCCTTTCCGATCATGACGGACGTGGCCGCAGCCGATCCCACCGCCATGGACTTCACCATCAAAACAGGGTCGACGCCACACTGTTGGCTGCGATGGCATTGGCCGTCATGTGCCCCAGAATGACCGTCTGCAGCGCCGTATTGACACCCCAGAGCCCCTGTACGGTGAGCATGGGAATCGTAACTTTTAAGTAGTCACCGGTCAGGATGCGGTCCCACGCGAGATAATCCCGCCATTTTAAGTTAAGCTTCCGCTCTCTTTTCGATATGTGAGTAGTAAAACAATACATTCCAGAATCCGCGCGGCCAGAGTGCCGATGGCAGCGCCCTTCACGCCCATCTCCGGAGCTCCGAAATGACCGTTTATCAGAACGTAATTGATGCCGCAGTTGACGAACAGAGTGAGAACAGACAGTTTAAACGCGATTTTTACTGTCTCGACACTGCGGAGAGTAGCCAGAAGAATCTGTGTCACTGCAAAAAACAGGTAGGTAAATCGGATAATATTTAAGTACCGGGCACCCTCTGCGATGATTCCGCTGTCCCGTGTGAAAATTCCCCATAACGCGGTATGGAATCAGGCTCACGACCGCAAACAGAGCGATGGACAGAACCAGTCCGAAAGCGCATGGCCGCCGATGCCAGCCTTTTCATGGGCACAGTCTGATTCTTCCCCAGTACTGGCTGCCCACAATTACCACACCGTCTCCCAGCGCGTGCAGAAGCTGCTGATAGACGAACTGAATCTGATTGACTGCGGCCCCGGCCAGAGCCGTCTCGCTGTATGCTCCCAGCATCATATTGTCCGCCAGATTTACGCTCAGCGTCACCACATTCTGCAGCACCAGAACGACCGCCAGCGACAGAAAGCGGCGGTATAATCCCTCATCCTTTCCACAAACATTTCCCCCGTATATCAAATGATACCGTTATTCGGCAGTATAGTCCTGTTTATTATACCTCGCCGGGAAAATTTTGCAAGATGGAAGCATGAGATGGGAGGTCCCCGTGATTATCACTGCGGCAGAGACCTCACGCCATTTTTCACGGGCAGCGCCACGCAACTTCTCTTTTTACAAGTTCTGTCGGAAACTCGATATTGACTGCCGATGTATGCCCCTTATTGATCCGGTCCAGCAGAATCTTCACAGCCATGCGCCCCATCTCCCTCACAGGCACATTGACGGTCGTCAGCATTGGCGAAACAATCTGTCCCCATCTCGATATTATCAATTCCTACAACCGATAATTCTTCCGGCACCTTAATCTTAAGTTCCCGGCACGCCCGGATAATACCGACCGCAATCATATCACAGCTGCAGAAATATGCCGTTGGAAGCAGATCCTTCTCTGCCTGAAGGAAGGCACAGGCCGCTTTATAGTCAATCCCGAATGCAGACTTGTAGCCATGGATCACAGATTCATCGATCTTCATGTTGTGCTCGGTAAAGAAATCAAAATATGCATCATATGCAGAAATATCTTTTAATCCCGCGTAACCGATTCTGCGGTGGCCTAAATCATACAAATACCGGATCGCGGTTTTCGCTGCCTCGTATCCGTCACACCGGACCCGGTCAAACGGGACCTCATTCACATCAATTCCAACCACCACCCATTCTTGAATTTATCCCGCAAAAGCCGGTCCAGATCGCTTCCCGGTTTTCCCAGCACAACGATCCCATCCTTTTCCAGCTGGCTGATCCTCTCATTCTGTATTTCTGAAATATGCAAAGCATGGAAAAAGAATAGCCGAGGGGACAGCCCCTGAACAAGGGCTTCCTGTTCTACCGCCTGTGCTATCGGAGAAAAAACTGTTCTGCCACAGAATTTTCCGTTCTGGCAAAAGGCAGGAGATATTGCGGCTCATTGGTCTTTTGACCCGTTCTTTTTAACTCTTTTGCCATCAGGTTAGGGGTATAGCCTGAGTTCCGTACAATCTCCCACACTCTGGCTTCCGCCTCCCGGGAGGTGCATTTGTAGTTTTCTTTATTGATGATTCTGGATACTGTCGAAACAGACAGTCCGGTCTCCTAGTGCAATTTCTTTTTAATGTCATACCTTCTCCTCTCTGTATGATACCCCTAACCTCCGTTCGATGGTAATCTGTCTCAATGAAAAACGGAATATTGTCGCCGGTTTCTCTCTGCCACTCTTTTAATTTCTTCGTCATCTCTGCCTGGACCGCACGGTAGTCCGGATCGTCATACCGGTTTTTTCAGCTCATACGGATCAGCCTTCAAATCATACAGTTCATAGGTCTGTCCCAGCGTAGCAATCAGCTTGTAATTTTCATCCGTGACTGCCCTTGCCTTCACATACTCCCCATACCCAAGACCATACGTTTCGCTCACTGCGTACTCCGGCTTCCGTTTTCCCTGGCAGATCGGAATCAGGCTTTCTCCGTGCACGCTGTTTTTGTACGTTAATCCGGCCGCATCCATAATTGTCACAGGCACATCGACCGTGCAGACCGGAGCATCGATCTTCATTCCCGCCTCTATGGTTCCTTTCCACTTAATTCCCAGAGGAACCCGTAATACCTCCTGGGATAAATAGGATCCTTTGTCAAAATGGCCTCCATGGCAGGCGAGACCATCGCCATGGTCAGCAGTCCAGATAATGATCGTATTTTTTCTTCCATTCCCAGTTCCTTTTACCTTATCCAGTATTCTGCCGACAGCCTCGTCGATCATTGTAATCTGCGCCGCACAGCATTTGAGCATCTCTTCATATGCTTTCCAGTCAAGAGCATTGGGAATAACGATGTGGTTGTCTTTCCGATCGGTACATTTTTCTCCGTGAAATAAACCTCCGGTTTTCCCATCGAGGCCGCTGCTGAAACTGGCATACGGTGGATAGGACATCCTTATACAGATCGTAATACTCCTGAGTTGGAAAGTATGGCTGATGAGGTCCCCAGAAATCCACTCTCAGGGAAAATGGAGCCTCATCTCCATCTGCGCTCAGTTCTTCCAGTTTTCACATGCCAATTCTGACAGGAAAAAAATTCCAATGTTTCCTTGGGAGTCACCGTAAATTCCGTAAGCGGCTTCACAGCAGTGTCTGGGGTCCTGCAGTTTAAAGAGTTCTCCATTTCTCGGCACTTCATCCGGAGAGCCCTTCTGATACGCCTGCTGGCTCTTATCCGCCCAGAAAAAGACCCTTTCGATCCGGTGAGCGGCCGCCGGAAGATTCCGTTTTTTCAAATAGTCTTTATATTCCTTTGTGACATATGGATTCCCCATACTCCTCCGGAGACAATCCTTCGCAGTGATGGTCCAGCGCACACCCCGGCCCTGCATGCCATTTGCCAAATAGTAGTTCCGATACCCTGCTTCGGCCAGAGAATCCAGATAGACTTCATCGCTGTACGGCGGATTGGTCTCATTGTGATACTGTTTATGTGCATGCGGATACAGACCTGTGAGCAAGCGTTCTTCTCGACGGCCCACACAGAGGCGCCGCACAGCAGGCGTGTGTAAATTCCGCTCCTTCTCCACAAATTGTTCGATAAAACGGCCGATACGGCTTGTTTTCATAAATGTCCACTGATGCAGTGCCTGATGGTCGCTGTTAATCATGATAACGTTTGGTTTCTTCACGGTTTCACCTCTGTTTTCTTTTATTCCGAGACGTATCAGCTGTTCCTGCGGCGCCTGATATTCCAAAAAGTGCGGCGCGCAGCTTCAATCATTTCAGTTCCAGCGCCTTATCTTTTATCGGGTCTGTTCTGATGGATCTGACTGAATGTCAAACAGTAAAGATTTCTCCCGCACATAGTCCAGTCCTATCCGGGACATTCCGGATAATGGCCTTCCACCGGTATGACTATAGACCGGGATAATCCGTATACGGCAGAAACGTGCCCAGCCTCATAATCCCCTGGTTTTATATCCCAATCTTCAAAAATGTGGTGGCATCGCACCATACAGAAAGCACGGCTGATTATCTTCGGATACCGGCGCACGGAAATAGGTATAGGTTCCATCCGTCACATTGACCGCCTTTCCAAACCATCCGTAGATCGCCTGATCACGAACCGGCGTATCATGCGGAATCACTGGCAGCAGGCTCTTTCCCTGTACGGTCTTCGGGTCTCTGTCTTAAAATACTCCAGAAACGTCGGCATCAGATCAATATTCTGTGTCAGGCTGCTGATCCGTTTGCCTGCATATGCAGAACCGGGCAGGTGAACGAGCAGGGGAATATGAACCAGCTCCTGGTAGGCCGGCATGAAATTCTTCGCTGCAAACCCGTGTTCCCCAGCATATGGCCGTGATCCGAGGTCACGACAATGAGGGATTCATCATAGATCCCCCGTATCCTTAAGCTTCTGGATAAACGTTCCAAACCAGTGGTCCATCATGGTCAGCGTTGCCGAATACTCATTCCGCAAATGTTCCATTGCCTCCGGAGTCTCCTCATTAAGCGCCTTGTATGACGGCCAGTCGAAATACGGTCCATCATACGTATCGGGATACAGTTCCCTGTAATTTTCCGTACAGTCAAAAGGCTCATGAGGATCAAAAGGCTTCGACCATCATCAGAAGTAATCATCCGCGATCGCGGTTGCTGTCAATCCAGTTACATGCAGACCTAAAAGTTCTCGGTGTCGGATACTCCTCCTCCTTCGTATAGGCCAGACGGTTTAACTGATTCTGACGATTGACCTTTCCATAATGCGGCTGGGGAATATCGCTTCCTTTTCACTCTCGAGACCCAGGACATCCCCCTCCTGTCCCCGTTCAAAGTTCCACGTATGGAACATCTGGCAGTAGTTTTCCCCACCGATCTCAAAATAGTGGGGATGGTCCGTTGTAATGTGTGTGAAAATCCCATGCTCCCGGAGTGTACCGATGAGTGTAACATCAAATGGTTCCATACCGCCCCAGTTTCTTCCAGAAAATTGATTCTCCCCGTAAAGATATCCGTCTTGCAGGCATGCAGGGAGCAGGAAGCCACGTAATGGGGAGTCAAAGGTAATATTTTCCTGTGAAAATCTGGTCAGGTGTTCTGCCGCCACCCTGGAAGTCCCGGATTATAGCACGGAAGGAAATGACGGTTTAAAACTGTCAATCAGAATTAAAAATGCTTTCATTTAAAGTGTTCCTTTCTATACTGTCCCTATCCCTTGACAGACCGGAGACCAGCCCGTCGATGAAATAGCGCTGCGTGATCATAAAGAAAATGAGGACTGGCGCGATTAAGATCATGGCTCCGGCCATCATAATCCCGATGTCCGATCCAAACTGCCCTGACATGCTGCGAAGCATCAGCGTTGCAGTGAATTTTTCTCACCCCCTGCAGAAGGTCGATGTGATCAGGGAACTCATTCCATGCGTTAAGCCCATGATTACAGCTGACGGTCAGAAGGCCGGGGAGACACAACGGGCGCCATAACATACCACAATACGTGCCCCGTATTGGCTCCGTCAATTCTGGCGGCCTCCTCCAGCTCCTTTGGAACGTTTAAGAAGAACGTCCGCATCAGGGAACAGCGCCAGCGGTATATTTCTGGCTGCGAGAATAAAGCTGATCGGTACAACCGTGCCCACAAGCTTTTAAATAGGACATCACACAATAAAGCGGAAAATAAAAACAGCTGAATCGGGATCGTCATAACAATCATGAAATACACAAGCGCCAGATTCACCACTTTTCCTCTTCTTGTGGCAGAGCACATAGCCGCCCAGGGTCGAGGTAAACAGCACAATCACTATCGTACAGGCCGCCAGAATAATACTGTTTTAAACCCTATTCCAAACGGCATGGCTCCACGCGCTGCTATAGTTGACCGGTATAAAGCTCTCCGGCCAGGACAGCGGATTGGCAACAATCGCCACATGGGGCTTGAAGCTGTTAAGCACGACGAGTGCAATTGGAAACAGCGCCGTGATCACCAGCAGAATCAGGATCGCATGAACCGTAACCAGCGTGACGATCCGCTTTTTCTTACCCATTACTGCCATATAAACTCCTTTCCGGCACTGCGGCCTCTATGACATGATCTCATTTTGTGACAGGTGGATGTAGACAAAGAGGCAATCAGCCCGAAAAAAGCTCATGAAGAGAGCGATAGCTGCCGCCTTTCCAACCTGAAGAGACGCAAATGCAAACGTATATGCATAGGTACTCAGCATCTCCGTCGAGTGCGCAGGACCTCCCGATGTCATCAGGTAAACATAGTCATACGTCAGGAAAGAATTTATGACAGACATGATCATCATCAGTCTTAAAGGTTGAAGCATATTGGGGAAATAGACGTACCGAAACAGCTGCCATCAATTACATCCTTCCACCTTGGCTGCCTCCACCTGATCCTCGGCGTCTGCCTTAAAGGGAGGCTAAGTAGACCACCATTAAAAATCCCAGTAGTGCCAGATATCTGTGGCAGCAACCGCATGCAAAGCGGTTTTCATATCACTGAGCAGAGATGGAATATGAAAGCCCTGACGGTTTAATAGCCCACCAGTCGAAAATCGGATTGTAAATAATGTTCTGCCATACGGCCACGATTGGTCACTGGCGCAAGTACATATGGGAATAAAAACAGCATCTGGTACAGTCCCTTGTGTCTGCGGTTCAGCAGAAGCACGGATGTCAAAAGTCCGATCACCACAGGAATTGTCAGAAACAGCGCAACCCATCTCACATTGTCATAGATTGCCCTCCAGAATATCTTATCGACCGAAAAGCTCGGAGAAATTCCGCAGTCCTATGAAATGAAAATTCATGGAAACGCCATTCCAGTCCGTGAATGACGCAAATATCGTCATCACACCTGGAATAAACACAACGGCCATGCTCAGCACAAAAGCCGGGAGAAGCAATAGATAATCTCGTCTGCGTTTCATTTTACCCTCCCTTTGCAGCAGAGCCGGACATGTAATACCCGTCCGGCTCTGTCTCCTCCTAAACTGATTTGCCCGCCCGTTCTACCGTTTTGGCAGGACTACCAGGCCATTGGCAAGTTCCTTCTCAAATTCCCGCATCCGTTCTGTCTAAAACCTCCTCCCGCGCTCATGGTCCCAAGCCACACACCATCGATATCCTGCAGCGCGACATCCGTGGCCGGCGGACAGAAGCTGGTCGTATAATATCCGTAATTTCCTTCCTCAATCGCTTTTAAGGTATCGATCATAACGTCGCAGAACACCGCGGAGATCCCCGTCATGGTATCTGCCGGTATATCATACTGTTTCAGCGGGATTGCCCAGTATCCGGCCAATCGCTTCGTCAGCTTGACCATAAAATTCGTTGGTCATGATCTTATCCAGAATCTCCGCGCATCGTCCTTGTAAGGAAAGGCGTTGATAGACAGGCAGGAGGTAACCCCCAGCGTATAGGTCGGATATTTCACCCTATCATTGGTAGCCGGGAAGGAGAAAAAACCAAATCATCTTCGGTAAGACCCGGAAATACTTTGGTGCCCACTGGAGCCACGTTCGAAGGGCCGAAAAGAAAAAGCGCCATACCCATGGACAAAAGCTGGACGCTCTCATCGAAGTTCAGATCCGTATAGTTGTCACCGCCGAGCCAGCCGTTCTGATACCATTCTGCCGATTTATTCAGCGCCTCCACCATATCGGGGTTGTTCCATTTCGCTCTCGCCCTTAGACATTCATACACCCTTTTTCCGGTCCCGCGATATGGTTTTAAAAACAGGCTGGAATAGTTGGCATTGACAGGCTTCCATCCCTTATTGCCCGTTACGCTTCCTGTAAAGACCTTTCTCCTGGGCCGCCTTCATGATTGTCTCCATCTCCTCGATGGTCTTCGGGACTTCCCAGCCATTATCAGAGAGCACTTTCTTATTATAGAAGACACCATGACCATCAGGGAGTTCGACAGGCCATAGAGCGATCCTTCGTAAGTGCCCAGATTATAGATCGGTTCCAGCAGCCGGTCGTTCAGCCGTACTTTCCGCGTACCGGTCCATATTTTCCAGCTTACCGGCCGACGTAATGGTGGTCACATAAGAGGGACCTGAAGTAAAGACGATATCCGGTCCGCCGTTGGCTGCCAGCGCTGTTGCAATGTTCTGATCATTACCCGCATGGAATTCAATGTTTAATACGTAGTCATCCTGAACCGCATTGATGTCGTCCTCAATAATCTGTTTTAAGAGAACCTGCTGATCCGCCGGGCGCTCCAGAACCAGAGAAATCTGCTTTTTCCACCCGGTGCCGTCTCCGCCTTCTCCGGAGCTGGTGCCGCTTCCGCCGTTGTACTGCCTTTCCGCAGAGGGTTCTTCGGCAGTCGGTGATGCCTGTTTCTGATCCGCAGATCCGCATCCTCCCAGCAGAGCGGCGGCCATTACCGCCGACAGTAAAACTGATAAAAACTTTTTCATCTTTTTCCTCCTTTTTTGCAAAACTCCGCAGTTGTCTTTTTTGTTCCATGTCTGCTGTTTCACAGGTTTGAACGCAGTTCTTTCATATACCAGTTTTGTCTTTTCTTACATAATTTTACTTATCATGATAAATAATTGGTAATTATTAATGCATTTTTATTTTATCGGTTTATCATTTTGTTAAAGTATTATATATAGAGAGCAATTTACCCTATGTATC
>VOFH01002892.1_pt1 | contig 11668 bp, 11 predicted proteins | sample 5384091 | NCBI WGS metagenome assembly VOFH01 (sample SAMN12384727, study PRJNA508395) | human gut metagenome | isolation source: healthy gut G | host: Homo sapiens
TCATTGTACTTCGTTCAGTTGCATTGCTACCTCTGTGAACGGCGGTCTGTCGGGAGGAAGCACAGTGGTGGTTGTGCCAACCGGGTGGGAGCGGCTGCGTGACCATGTGGAAATGCTGCAGGAATATCTCGTGCAGATCCGAGGAACTTTTACCAGTCACTCGTTGCGGTGCGCAGAATCAGGTGATGGCTGCATTTTGACGGTTGTGACAACGATTTTTCTGCCGCTCACGCTGATCGCCGGCTGGTATGGAATGAATTTTTCCAAATATGCCGGAGTTTGAATATGCGTATCCGGCAGTTATAATAGTAGTATCTTAGCAGTGATCATTTGGAAATTATTTATTTTAAGAAAAAGAAGATGCTTTAGGCATCTGGAAAGAAAGGACAAAGATTATGATGAACCCGGCAAATATTATGAAGATTATGAATGCAATAAATTTACTGCAAACCATCCGAAGTTTGTGGCATTTTTAAGTGCGGTATTCTCCAGAGAGATGGTACGAAAAAATACGAAAAAATTATACGTAAGAAAGGATGCACATATATGTTGAATTAACGTTTGGATTATCAGATTGGAAAATAAAATCCATTTTTTCTTTGAAAAAGAAGAGGCATTTAGAGGTCATTACTACAAGGAGTATTATAGTCTTTGTTCCTTATGAGACAAAGGACACCGCTCCCAAAGACGATCGAGAGGGAGAAGCTGATCCGGACAGATTTGAGGTAAAGACTGCGGCAGTTATGTTTCAGTTGCAACAAAACAGTTGGAAGCGAGAGTTTATGACAGTTTTATGGACTTTACCGGGATGGAAAGAGCATTTGGCTTAAGACCGCTGTTGGGGGAAAACCTGATGTGGCAGAGGGACTGCGGAGGTGCAAGCGGCAACTATCCGGTGCAGACTGTCAAAAAAATGGACGGGGATAGAGAAGTTTTACGGACTTAGGGACAAGACCGGATTTTTGAATAAGCGGGATTATGAGTACGAAAAACTGGAACTAATGGTGGGCAGAAAATCAGAAATTCTTAGTGGATCTTGGTGTGCGAGGAACATGGAATGATATGAATGAGCCTGCAAGTTTCCGTGGAGAACTTCCACAGGATGTCGTTTTTACGGACGAGGATCAAAAGACAGATCATGCGGCAATGCATAATGTTTATGGACATCTGATGTCAAAGGCAACTTATGAAGGATTAAAGGAAGCCGATGGAAGAAGACCGTTCGTGATCACAAGAGCATGTTATGCAGGAACACAGAAATACTCTACCGTATGGACCGGAGATAACCAGAGCCTCTGGGCACATCTTAGAATGGCGGTTCCACAGCTCTGCAATCTCGGTATGAGCGGAATTGCATTTGCGGGAACGGATGTCGGCGGATTTGGTGCAGACTGTACACCGGAATTAATGTGCCGCTGGGTTCAGGTTGGTGCATTTTCCCCACTGTTCCGTAACCATTCTTCCATGGGAAGTACATTCCAGGAGCCATGGCAGTTTGATGAGGAGACGATCCGCATCTACCGCAAATTTGTGGAATTAAGATATCAGTTACTTCCATACCTGTATGATCTGTTCCGCGAATGTGAACTGACCGGACTGCCGATTATGCGTCCTCTGGTTTTACATTATGAGAATGATCCGGAAGTCTGGAACTTAAACGGTGAATTTTTAGTCGGAGAAAATCTTTTAGCTGCACCTGTTTTAGAGCAGGGAGAGACGAAAAAAGATCGTATATCTTCCGGAAGGTGTCTGGTATGATTATGAGACAAAGAAACCATATCAGGGCAGACAGTATTATATGGTAGACGCACCGCTTGATACCTGTCCGATGTTCGTAAAAGAGGGAGGCATGATCCCAACTTATGAACTGGCACAGTACGTTGGTGAAAAAGCCGTATGATACCTTGAAAATGCGCGTGTATCCGGGCAATGGAACTTATCTGCATTATCAGGATAACGGAGCGGATTTTGCCTACCGTGACGGTGCTTATAATGTGTATGAGTTTACGCATGAAGGGGACAAAAAAGAGGCATCCGTGCAGATGAAAAAAGAAGGTTATACGAAATACAAAAATATTTTGTTTGAATAATTCTAACGCATAATGGAACCCGCACAAAAGTATTCCTCACGCATATGATATAGAGATGTTAGCGACAGGAGCAATGTGTGGACTATAATCAGGAACAGTTTTTCCGTATGCAGATGGATGTGCCGAAAATGCCTTTTTATATGAGCTATCCGATGCAGAATCTGTATCTGACGGAAATGGAATATGAAAAGATATGGAACGCATGAAGGAGCTTTATCCGAAAGAGGTGAAGACAATCCTTTTTTATGTGGAAGATGAGTGCGACAAGATGGAGTATGAGGGGAGCCTGATGTTTGACGAGTATCCGGACCGCCTGATGTTAGAACAGGTGGCAGAGCGGATCTACCGCAATGTGGCAGGGGAAGAAAAGAATGTTGAGGCAGAACAGTACTGGGGCGGAATGAATCCACCGCCGGGACCCGGGATGCCGCCCCGCCTCCACCCGGACCCGGGATGCCGCCACCTCCGCCCTGGAGGACGTGATGATATGCGGAGCCTGATCGGGGTATTATTAAATAATGAGATGTACAGACGACGCTGCAGGCACAGAAGATGCAGACGCTGGTGGTAAAACAAATGTTGCAGAAAATGGGCAGGTCATAGGTACACTGCCCGTTTTTAATTCTCTTTCTTAAAATTTCAAAAAAAGAATCAGTGATAGGCATTGCGGATTTGAAAAAAATGCATACAATATATCTGTCGCTTTTTTCGGGTTTCAGAAGAAATTACAAAGATGGCGGTTTTAACAGGGAAAATGATATTTCATTCACATAGAGTAAGGAGACAATATCGTGCAGAAAGGTGCAATTAAGGCAGTCGTACTGACCGTCATTTTTTTTGTGGCAGTCGGAGTATTTAGTATGATGACAAATCATGTCAATGAAGATCTGACAACAGAAATGAAAAATGCCACATTACCGGTCATCACATTAGAGAGCAGTGAGCAGGAAGTCAATGAATTATATGGATATCGTACAAAGATGAATGCTGCGAGTATGCGCGATACGATCACACCGATTGGAAAAGACAGAAAACTTCCGGTTACGATCCAGACATACGAGACAAGCGTGGATGCGATCTCTTATGAAATACGAAGCCTTGATGGGGAGAGACTGATCGCCAATGCAGATGTCAATTCCTATGATGAGAAAAAGGTACGATCAAAGCAGAACTTGAAATCCAGAATCTGCTTCAGGAGGGGAAGAGTATTTACTTCTTATTAATTTAGAGAGCGGAAATGATGTCATTTATTATTATACAAGGATTGTGGAAATGCCAAATGCGCATGTAGACGAATCCCTGAAATTTGTAAAAAGAGTTTCATAATACCACGTTCAACAGTGAGACATCGGGAACACTGTCAACATATATGGAAAAAACAACCGGCGATAACACAACATTACAGTTTGTTTCATTAAATTCTTCATTAAAACAGCTTGCATGGGCAGATTTTTAACGGAGAGCAGTTAACGACGCCGGTGCCATCCATAAAAGAAATTACGGATACCTATAATGTGATCGTGCTGGATTATGTTGTGACGAGTATCGGTGAGGGTGGCGAGAGTGAATATTATAATGTAGAAGAATATTACAGAGTGCGCTATACAAGCAGCCGGATGTATCTGCTCAATTTTGAACGCCGGATGAATCAGATTTTCCGCGGGGGAAAATGCAAGCTTTTTTGACAATTATATTGAGCTTGGGATACGCTCCGGAAATGTGGAGTATCAGGCGAATGAGACCGGAACCACGGTCGCTTTTTGTACAGGAGGGCGAACTCTGGAGTTACAATGAGACGGAGAATACACTCGCAAAAAGTGTTCAGTTTCCGTGGATATGAAGGAATTGACAACCGTGAAAATTACGGGGAACATGATATCAAAATTGTCAGGATCGATGAGGCGGGAAGCCTTGATTATATTGTATATGGCTATATGAACCGCGGAAATCATGAGGGGAAGTGGGAATTGAGGTCAATCATTATGACAGTCTTTCAAACACAAATGAGGAGCTTGCATTCATATCTTCGGATAAGGCATACGAGGTCATGAAATCCGAACTTGGTCAGATGATGTATGTGACTGAGGGCGGAGAATTATATCTGATGGTCGATGGCAGTGTGTATGGAATCGATCTTAGTACATTGGAAATGAAAGAGCTGATCAAGGGACTGGATAAAGAAATATATGCGGTTTCAGAATCCGACCGTTATTTTGCATGGACGAAAGACAGCCAGAACGGACAGAGTGATACGATTTCGCTCATCAACTTTTCCAGTGAAAAAACATTTATCATAACAGAAGGCAGTGGAAAGTATGTAAAACCGCTTGGATTTATGGGAGACGATTTTGTATATGGCGTAGCGAATGCGGCAGATGTATCAACGGAGGCTGCGGGAAATGTAATCTTCCCGATGTATCAGATTAAAATTTTAGATGTGTCATCCGATACGCCGTCCGTTTTAAAGACATACGAAAAAAATGGATATTATGTTTCCGGGGTTGATATTGAAGATTACACTATGTACTTAAACCGTATTCAGTATAATGGTACGGCATATGTGGACGCAGATCAGGATATGATCATGAACCGGGAGGAGATGGAAATAAAATAGTTTCCATTGTAAGCAGCAGTTCTGACAGTAAAGAGACCCGGTTTGAAATATCCTTGCCGGAAAATGTGGGGAAAAGGCTCCAAGACTGCTGACTCCGAGAGAAACCATATTAGAGCAGGATCGCACGCTCACACTTGAAGATAAGGGTGGTAACGGAAAATATTATGTTTATGTAAAAGGTGATGTGGTTTATACCACAGATCAGGTGGCAGGTGCGATCACAAAGGCAAATGAAAAGATGGGAGTCGTAGTAGGCGAGGATCAGGAGTATATCTGGAAACGTTCCAGAGATGCAATCAAACCGGCACTCTCTGACATCGCAGTCGGCGCGGAAGATGCTTCTTCCGGCAGCATTGCGCAGTGCATCAATGCCATGCTGGAAAAAGAAGGAATTAATATCAGTGTCAGTGCATTGATTGCAGGCGGTGAGACACCGAAGAATATTTTGAGCAATACAATGAAAGATGCAAGAATTTTAGATCTGACCGGGTGCAGTGTGGAAGAAGTCCTTTACTATGTAAGCTGCGGTAATCCGGTATTTGCAATGACGGGAAGCAATGAAGCGGTTCTGGTGGTAGGATATGATGCCAATAATGTCATTATTTTTGATCCTTCATCCGGAAACAATTTTAAACAGAGTATAACGGAAGCAGAAGAAGTGTTTAAAGGAGCAGGAAATGTTTTCTTCACATATCTGAAATAAAGCAAATGCAGAAAAAGGCAGGTTTTACAGATACATTTCCAATATAAATACATGAAAAAAAGAAAACTGCATAAAAAAACAGTGCTTCCATAGAATAGTTCGTTGAATTTTAACAGATTTAAGTGAGACGTATTGCAAATTAAAGTCGAATGGGTTATATTTTGAGAAGTACTTGAAAAGAGGAAGAGGATGAATATGAGCAGAAAAGAAGTAGTGGTTTCGAATGTTTCAAAAGAACATGATAATCCGATTGCAGAACTGGTTCAGGTTGCCTGCAGATTTGACAGTGATATTACACTTGAGAGTAACAACCGCCGGATAAATGCGAAGAGTATTATGGGAATCATGGCATTTAATCCTTCAAAGGGTATGACAGTGAATATTGTCGCTGAAGGAAGCGATGAAGAAGAAGCATTAGACGCAATGGAGAAGTTTTTAGTTTGTGAGTAAGTTTTGTTGAGGAGGGAATTCATTATGGCAAAAGGAACTGTAGCAAAAAATAATGCAATCAAAGCAGAAAAACAAATCAGGTAAAGGCAGCAGAGCCGAAGACAAATGAGAAGGCCAGTGATGTTTTACAGGCAGCAAAAAATGCAGCACAGGATGTGAAGACAGCAGTCAAAGAGTCTGCATCTGAAGTAAAAGCAGCAGTAACAGAAAAAGACAGCAGCAGTCAAAGAAGCTGTAGAAGAAAAAGCAGCAGCAAAGACTGAGACAGTCAAAGATACAGCAGCTGAGACAAAAGAAACAGCAAAACCGGCAAGAGAAAAGAAACCGTCAAGAGCAGCAAAGAAAGCAGCAAAGGCAGCAAAAGAAGAATTAAAACCGGAAGTATTTATCCAGTATCAGGGGAATGAAGCGATTGTTGCAGATGTGATTGAGAAAGCAAAAATGAGTTTGTTGCAGATGGTCACAGAGCATCATCCATCAAGAGCCTTCAGGTATATTTAAAACCGGAAGAATTTGCAGCGTACTATGTGATCAACCAGAAGTTTGCAGGAAGAGTTGATCTGTTTTAGGAGCGTTTGCCAGACGGACTTACATAGAAATGAGATAAGAAGAAACCGTTATACAAAAAGTGTATGATGGTTTTTTTTTTTGATGCCAGAATGTTTATAGACATGCATTCCATTGTATAAGAAAAGCCGGCACGAAAAAGTACCGGCTTTTTTTTGATATTTCAGAATGAATTATTTCTGCTCTGCCTTGTATTTAGATACCAGACGTTCGATTCTGTCATACGGGTTTAACAGATCGCTGATGGAAGAATCATGGTTTAAGGTATCAATGATATAAGCGATGTATTTGCTCATATCACAGCTGATGTAATATGGTTTGGATAAGAGTTCCGGTGTCTGATAGGTAAGGTTTGTGGTAACGACTTTGTAGATCGTTCCATCTGCAACTGCCTGATCAAATTTCTCTAAACCGTTTGTGAAGAGTCCGAAAGTTGCAACGACGAAGATACGGTTTGCTTTACGTTTCTTTAACTCTGTTGCAACATCGATCATACTTTCACCGGAAGAAATCATATCATCGATGATGATAACATCTTTTCCCTCTACGGAGGAACCTAAAAACTCATGCGCAACGATCGGGTTGCGTCCGTCTACGATACGGCTGTAATCACGTCTCTTATAGAACATACCGACATCTAATCCGAGAACGCTTGCAAGATATACAGCACGGTTGGTACCACCTTCATCCGGGCTGATTACCATCATATGATCGGAATCGATCTTTAAGTCTTTGACTTCTCTTAAGATACCCTTGATGAACTGATAAGCAGGCTGTACAGTCTCGAATCCCTTGAGCGGAATGGCGTTCTGTACGCGCGGGTCATGTGCATCAAATGTGATGATGTTATCTACACCCATTGCAGTCAGTTCCTGTAATGCTAAAGCACAATCTAAAGATTCGCGGAAGTACGTTTGTGCTGACGGCTCTCATATAAGAACGGGATGATCGCGGTAATACGTCTTGCTTTTCCGCCGACAGCAGCAATGATACGTCTTCAAATCTGCATAGTGGTCATCCGGAGACATGTGGTTCTCGTAACCGCATACAGAGTAGGTGAGGCTGTAATTGGTAACGTCGACCATCAGATACAGGTCATAGCCGCGGACAGACTCTTTGATGACACCCTTTGCTTCGCCGGTTCCAAAACGCGGCACTGCGGTTGAGATGATGTAAGAATCGCGGCGGTAATCTTTAAAGGCAAGATCAGATGCATGCTGATGCTGTCTTTTTCTCTCCAGCCGACCAGGTACTTGTCTACTTTCAGACCAAGCTCTTTGCAGCTCTCAAGCGGGATCAGACCGAGTGCTCCATCAGGTAAGGTTTCCAGGTTTCTTTCATCGTTTGGCATTGAATGGTTCCTCCATAAAAATTTGTTTACATGTATTTCAATAGATTGCTCTAATTGAAGGCAGAAAATGTATTTTGTGTTTATAGAACATCAGCGTCTTCGTTTCTGCATCCGGATATCTTCCCCGAATAATTTGATCAGAACATAATTGTCCATAATTCTTGATAAGATTCGCTCCGAATACAGATCGGTAAGCTGGGACAATCCGAGGTTTGTGGAAATGATGGTTGATTTCCGGTGCAGGATCCTTTCGTTTAAGCACAAAAACAACTGGGAAGTCGTAAAAGAATTTGTAAGCTCTGTGCCGAGATCATCGATGATCAGAAGATCGCAGGTAAAAATATTTTCATTTGCGGCAATCGCTTCCTCATCTTTGCAAATACACCCTTGCTTAATATATCAAATAATTGGAATGCGGTAAAGTAAATGACGGAATGACCGCGGTCTAACAGCTCTCTTGGCAATACAGTTGGACAAAAAGGTCTTGCCGATGCCGGTATCTCCGTAAAAGTACAGATTGGAAAATGTATCATCAAAGTGATCAATAAAATCATGACATTTCGCAACGGCATCTTTTGCTGTTGCCAAAGATGATAACCCGGTTGCAGGATTTATGTCTTTATCAGAATAATAGTCAAAAGAAAATGTGGAAAAATTCTCACGGAGCAGGATGCTTTTTAAATTCGACTGGGTATAGACTAAATCGATCGCAGCCTGTGTAAAACAGTGGCAGCGTTTCCCGTCGATAAAACCGGTGTCCTTACAATCCGGGCATTTGTAAGAAGTCTCCAGATAATCAGCAGAAAGTCCTGCTTTTTTCAGAAGATCCTTTTTTCACTGCGGTAGGAGGCAATCTGTTCTTTCAGGGTATTAAGAGCCATGGTATCACCGTCTAAGAGCTTTTTGCCTGTGCAACGGAGCAGGTCGCAATGGCATCATCGATCTCACGGAGACGTGGGATCTTGATGTAGGCATAACAGGTCCGTTCTTCCCTGTCATGTTCATTTTTTTAACTGTCGGGCATCATATGCCCGTATAATCTCATCGTATTGTGAATTTGTCAGAGGCATGTTCTTATCCTAATCTCCATTTTGCCTGTTTTAGTATGAAGACAATGTTTTCACACTACTCTATGGTATCAATGTTTTGAATTGGTTGTCAGTAACATTTTTTCAAGCTCATCATATTCATAGGAGCGCTGCCCGATGCTTGTAAACTTGTTTTCGGACCGGCAGCCTCCTGTGCCGATGCTTTGGTGCGTTCTTTATGTTCAAGATTTAAACGTTTTACATCTTCCATGGTATGTACGTTTAATTTACGCCAGTTCGAGAGCATTTTGTCAGTGTAAGGAAAACTCGGCTGGTGGATGCTCTGGATGGTCTGCTGACATGCCGCACAGATGATATCGATCGAAAAACCATATTCGGAACGCCATTTTTTCAATATAGTCTGTCTCGGATGGAACCAGATTTCTTCCTGTAATGCCAAAGGAGCGCATCACCGCATAGTAAGCCGGACTGTGGATCTTTGCCTCCTGTTTGGCAGCGGTTACCGTCCGGATGCCGCTTTCTGCCCATTTTAGCGCCGTGGCTTCGATGTAGCGGATAGCGGTGTGGTTTTTGCTGACACAATATTCCACCAGATATGCGATCAGATCCGATGAAAATGAAAGCTCATCATATAAATAAATAAAAGTATTCATATCCGTCTGGCTGAGAGGGCGTCAAGATAACGTTCCGCGACAAAAGAAGTTCCGCAATCTGGTCATTTTCCTGAAACTGTTTTAATTCATCGCGGGTGTAATCCCTTTTTTTGGCGGGAAGGATTCTGTATTTACCGAAGAAATGCCGTCATCCGGGGAATGATATGTGTCTTCTAAAGAGGAGACACTGTCTGCTTCAGGTGTTTCCGCAGCCGTTTCATTTTCCGGAAAATCATCGCCTGTGCCGGTTTTATCTCTGGATGCAGAATCAATCAGGCAGATACCGGTCAGGTTGTGCTCAGTATCATATTCTAACCGTAAAAGATGCATACGTTCCCAGTAACTTAGGGCGCGTTTGACATCCTTTTTCCGTGTGTTCAAATTTATCTGCAATCGAAGAAATCGAAAAAGCGGAATCGGGGCATTCATCAGACGCAGCAGGTACAGGTAGATCTTTACAAATTCCCCGTTTGCGTCAGACATATATTCATCAATAAAAATATTCGATACACTCGTGGCAGAAGATGCACTGTCACTGTGGATTAGTATTTTAGCCATGAAGGAAACCCTCTTTCGATAATATATTCTAAAAGTATAAGTATAAATATTTGCTGCGCCACAAATTATAGCATAGGAAAAGAAAAAAGAGAAGAACATTTTTGAATACAAACGCTGTAAAATCAAGGGTTGCGGGGAATGTGGATAATGTGGATAAAAAAGTGGATTCATAAAAACGGAAGTTATGGCAACTGTGCCGGAATACAGAAAATAAGGGACATAAAAGAAAACGGAATCGAAAATGGATATGTGTTATGTTAACAAAAAAATCCACATTCGATGGTTGAAGTTTTCCCCAATCGAATGTGGATAATGTGGATAACTTATCGACCAAGAAGATGTTCACCCACGTTTACGATATCTCCGGCCCCCATAGTTATCAACAGATCACCGTTTATACAATTTTTCAGTAAAAATTTCTCGATCTCTTCAAAGGAAGGAAAATAATAGCATTCTGTTCCTTTTTCCTTTAATTTTGCAAGGATATCCCTCGAACTGATGCCGTAAGTATTTTTCTCACGGGCAGCATAGATATCAGCAAGAACGACCACGTCTGCCATGGACAGTACATCTGCAAAATCATCTAAAAATGCTTTTGTCCTGGAATAGGTGTGTGGCTGGAAAGCCAAGACCAGGCGCTTGTGTGGATAATTTTTGGCTGCGGTTAATGTTGCACGGATCTCTGTCGGATGATGTGCGTAATCATCAATGATAGTAACCCCGTCCACGCAGCCTTTGTACTGGAAACGCCGGTCGGCACCACCGAAGTCGGATAATCCGGCAAGAATCGCATCCGTTGAAATGCCAAGATCAAGCGAGAGTGCGATTGCTGCAAGTGCATTTGATACGTTGTGCATGCCCGGAACGTGAAGTTTTACATCCATGACCGGGGTACCGTGATGCATTGCCGTAAAGGAAGCGCATGCTGTTTTTTGTCAAAGGTAATATCAGAAGGATAATAGTCACAGGAGTCATTCAGTCCGAAAGTGATTACCTGCGGATCTAAGCCGCTGGTGAGCTCTGTGTAGTTTTCAATCTCTCCGTTTATAATGATCGCACCGTCTTTTTTGTATTTTCTGCAAATTTTCGGAATGAATGGCGGATGTCCTGAATATCTTTAAAGAAGTCAAGGTGTTCCGCTTCCACGTTTAAAATAACACTGTATCGTGGATAAAAATGGAGAAAAACTGTTGGTATATTCACACGCTTCGGATACAAAATATCGGACTTGCCTACTTTTATATTTCCTTCAATGGCTTTTAAGATTCCGCCGACGGAAATGGTAGGATCAGCCTTTGCTGCAAGAAGGATCTGGCTGATCATGGATGTCGTGGTCGTCTTGCCGTGGGTGCCTGCCACCGCGATGGAGTTGCGGTAATTGTCCATGATCTGTCCGAGCAGCTCTGCGCGGCTTAACATTGGGATGCTGCGCTTCTTTGTGGCCGCGTATTCCGGATTGTCTTCCCGGATAGCAGCGGTGTAGACGATAAGATCAATGCCGTCGGTAAGATTTTCAGCCTTCTGACCGTAAAAAATACGGGCACCCATGTGCTCTAAGTGTCTGGTCAGATCGGATTCCTTTGCGTCGGATCCTGAGATGGCAAAATGTTCTTCTAAAAGTATCTCAGCAAGA
>VOFH01002151.1_pt1 | contig 11662 bp, 15 predicted proteins | sample 5384091 | NCBI WGS metagenome assembly VOFH01 (sample SAMN12384727, study PRJNA508395) | human gut metagenome | isolation source: healthy gut G | host: Homo sapiens
GGTATTATATACTGCGTAAACTGCATATAGTTCTCAAGACCTATATAAGATACAAAGCGCACCGCCAAACAGCACAAACATAAACCAGCAGAATACAAAAAAAGATAAACTGCAATACTTCCTGTTCGTACCACCTTTCTCCAACCATTTACCCGTAAAAAGCTCCGGAACGAAGCTGTTTCTGATAATTTCTTAAAATCAATTGTGTCCATATTCGTATTATCTGAGAAGTTCGGCGACATTTACATTCTGTTGTTCCGGTTCGGGAAATATCAATCAGTTCTTCCTGATGGTGACCTTGCTGACGGGCAACAACGGAAGAAGGAAACATCTCGATGGTATTATTGTAGTCTGTTACTGCCGCATTATAGGTGCGCCGGATGGCTTGCAGTTGCAGTTCCATGTCCTCAATACTGTTTTGCAAGCGATGGAATTGTTCATTCGCTTTCAGTTCAGGGTAATTCTCGACCGACAACTGTAATTTGGTTAACAGACCGGACAATTCATTGCCACTTTTTATTTGTTCGGCTTCCTGTGAAGGTTGGAAAGAATGTGATCGAAGTTCCGTAATGCGGGTAAGAATTTCATTTTCATGACCCATATATGACTTAACGGCGGCCACCAAATTAGGTATCATGTCATTTCGCTGCTTTAATGCCACGCAAATACACATGACATTGCTTCACCCTGTTTCGCTTAGCGATCAAATTGTTGACTGCCCAAATATACCAAAGTGCGATTAGCAGTATAAGTCCCGATCCAAAAATATATAATTCCCCATGCTTTTACTTTTTTGTGTGTATATCAGTTTTCAATAGTTATATCCTATTTAATTTTGACACAGGCAAAAGTAAACAGCATCCCACAAATTAGCAAACAAAGAGGGGGTATAAATACAGGTAAGCAAAAACCAGATAATACGTTAATTAATAAAGCATTAGTTAGGCAGAAGACGGGGTATAGCAGGGTATATTTATAAAATTCAGAGGGTAATATTAGGCAGTAATGGTCAGGAGATGATGTCCATTTTATGACCATCATCTCCTGACCATTACTTAAGTCTATTCAAAGTCAGTGTCTACAATCCGCTGAAATCGACTCCCCTCAAATACCAGTGAAGGGATACGCCAGGAGGAGTTCAGACGCGGGTCGTTTCCGGTTGCAACCAACGAGTTCCACAAGGTAATCAGATTGCCGGTAACATTCATCTCGGATACCGGTTGCGTCAGTTTTCCGTTCTCGATCAGGAAGCCTTCGATGCCATAAGAGAAATCTCCGGTCGAACTGTTGTTGTCACCACCATTAAAGCCCGTAACGAGGATACCTTTTTCCACTCCGGCAATCAGTCCATCCAGATTCTTATCTCCCGTTTCCATGACCAAAATAGATGAACCGCTGATAGTCGGATCGACTCCCATCTTCTTAGCATTGTAGGTATCAATGAAATAGGTATTCAGTACTCCCTTGTCAAAGATGGAGCGACGTTCCGTAGCAATACCTTCGTTGTCGAAGTAGCGGGCGCCGGAGGCTTTCACCAAATGAGGTTCGTCCGTCAGAGTCAGCCGGTCACTAGCTATCTTTTCATTCAATTTATTTAATAAGAATGAGTTTTTCTGTTGCAAAGCCGAGCCGTTCAGCGCACTGATCATCGGACTTAGCAAACGGCTGGAATTCATCGGATCGACCACCATCGTATATTTGCCGGACTGTACTTTCTTTTGTCCCAGTTTGCGTAATACACGTTCCAGCGCTTTCTGACCGATTCCTTTCTTAATCAGATCGTTCATATAAAGCGACGACTCATACCAATAAGAAGAAGGACGCGCCTCGCCTTCCCCTCTGATCGTGATGTCGGCAGAAAGTGAGTACCACGTACTTTTGGTTTCTCCCTTCGAAACCATTGCTGATCAGGCGGTAAGCAAAGTCCTCGCCATCGCCATAGGAAGAACCGACAGAGATGATCCGTTCGTCCTTGCCTAGTGCTTCTTCCGCTACGGCTTTCGCCATCTCTATTTTATCGTCCGGATTTAAGGATGCGAACTTGGCATCATATAGCTTTAAGTCCGGCTTTCCACCTTTATAATAACGGGAAGGGTCCGCCAATACACGCGCCTCATCTTTAGCCAGATAGCGTGTAGAGTCTATTCCGTTTTTGATAAATGTTTCGAGCTCTTTCCGGTTCAGGCGGTTGGTAGAGATACTACCATAACGTCCGTCCACATACAGGGAAAAGGCTTAATCCGCCTTCCGATGCTTGTTGCAATCTGTCCATCTTGGCATCGCGTAGTTCGAAAGAAGTGTTCGAAGAAGAGTATAAAGGACTTTTGCTGCCTGGCAGCCATTCTTCAAGGCGTAGTCCATCGCCCACTGTGCCAGTTTCGTTATCTTATTTTCGTCTGATTTTAATCATAGGTTCGTCTTTTTAAAGTAAGCATTTACTTCTAGTTCTCTCCACCGACAGTCAGTTTGCTAACCAAGGCTGAAGGCATACCGCAAGTCACCGGACAGGATTGTCCGTCTTTTCCGCAAGTCCATGTACCGTTGTCGATCTTCGCATTGGTAGCTACCATCGTGATATCCGCCAAAGCTTTCGGACCGTTACCTATGATATTGATGTCCTTAATGGGTTGCGTCAGTTTACCGTCTTCGATCATGTAGCCCGACTTCACGAAGAACGTAAAGTCACCGGCTCCAATCTGTACCTGACCATTCGTAAAGTTATCTACAAAGATTCCCTTCTTTACAGAAGAAATGATATCCGATTCGCTCACATTTCCGGCTTCCATATGTAGCACGCATACGGGGAATAGGCAGGTTACGGAATGTATCGCGGCGTCCGTTGCCGGTGGGATTCACTCCGTAGTGCTTTGCACTGATACGGTCGTGCAGGTAGCTGGTGAGCACACCTTCCTTGACAGATACGTTTTCTGTCCTCTACGCCTTCATCGTCGAAATTCACGGAACCCCGATTGAAAGGTATCGTACCGTCATCCACCACGTTAATATGTTCGTTGCACACCTTCTTGTTCAACTGACTGGCAAATATGGATATATCCTTCCGGTTGAAGTCCGCCTCAAAAGTATGTCCGATAGCCTCGTGAACAAGATGCCCGATCCTCCGGCCCCCATGACAACAGGCATTTCACCGCCTTTGGGTTTGATAGCCTTGAACAGAAGGAAGTCTGGTCTACCGCTTCGCGGGCGATTACGTCCACTACCTCGTCCGACAAGAAGTCGAATCCTCTGCGGTAAGCACGGGCAGCGTAGCCGTTCTCCCGTCTTTCCGTCTTCTTCCATGATGCACACGGCACCCAGCGTCACCATCGGACGGTAATCGTAGAACATCACTCCCTCCGAATTGCAGAAGAAGATATGCGAAGTGGTATCGCTCTGACTTGCCTGTACTTTTATGTACCCGTTTGTCCAAAGCGAAAATCCGGTCGTTCAGTTTTTGCAGATAAGGCATCTTATCTTTCAGGCTGACTTCACTCCCACGGGCATAATATCATCATGGCCAATGCACTGACATGCCGGTGAGAACCCAAAGTCAGCAAGAAACGGCGTATCTCGTCCTGAAACAGTACGATCAGCGCTATCACGCCCACATTCATCAAAGTATCGAAGATGGAACCCAGCAACTTCATCTCCAAAACCTGAGTCACCACCAACCAGATCAGTATAAAAACCAGAATACCGGTGAATACCTTGATAGAGCCGGAAGCCTTCATCAACTTGTATGTATAATACAGCAAGAAAGCCGCCAACAGAATATCAATAAAATCTTTTATGCCAAATTCAAAAAACATCGTTCTCTGATTTTAATTTTTCAACAATGCGAACCGCTTCCACTGCTTCGCGTACATCATGTACCCGAAGGATGTGAGCGCCTTTCATTAACGCAACGGTATCCAATATAGTTGTCCCGTTCAACGAATCCTGCGGAGTGCCCCCCAACAATTTATAAATCATAGATTTTCGTGAAACTCCTACCAACAAAGGTAATTCGAATATACGGAACTCTTCGAGATGTGCCATTAGTTCATAATTATGCTCCAACGTCTTCCCGAACCCGAATCCTGGGTCGAGTATGATATCCTTCACTCCCAAATCACGAAGCTGCTGAACTTTACGCGCGAAGTAAAGGAAAACGTCCTTTATCAGATTATCATAATGGGGTTCTTTCTGCATATTCTGCGGGGTGCCCTGCATATGCATCATGATATAGGGCACTCCCAGTCCGGCTACTGTCTGAAACATCCGGTCATCCATTTCACCGGCAGCAATATCGTTAATGATAGCAACGCCATACTCGTTTACGCATTGCGCTGCTACATCAGCCCGAAAAGTATCTACGGAAATAATAGCCTCCGGATGATTGCGGTTCAGAATCTCCAGACCGGTGCGTAACCGGTTCATTTCTTCTTCGGCAGAAATATGTTCTGCATTAGGACGCGAAGAATAAGCGCCTATATCGATAATAGCAGCGCCTTCATCAATGATTTGTCGGGCCCGGGCAGCAATATCTTCTTCGGTCTGCATCCGGCTACCGGAATAAAAAGAATCGGGAGTCACATTCAGAATACCCATTACCTGCGGAATGGAGAGATCAAGCAACTGCCCTTTTACATTTATATAAATAGGAGACGTAGATTTCATCATTGACAACATTCCTTTTAGATCGCCTACAAATGTAGATAAAAAAAGCAAGTATTCGTATTAAAATTAGGAAATAAACGTATATTTGCAAACTATAGAAGAACCCGAAAAATTCATACCATGAGCCAAACAGCCCTATCTTTCACCCGATTTCTTTTTTTATTTTTATTCTTTACCGCTTCTGTAAAAGCCCAGAAAGAAGCTAAAGACTTTAACGTTGACTCTACCCTTTATGCCTATTATCAACGTTGTCAGGAATGCTTATTGCAACCCGTTGTACTTAGCATGTCCGATACCTTGTATCGAATGGCAGAGGAACGGCATGATAAACGGATGCAGGCAGTAGCTATTTCCACCCAACTGGATTATCATTATTTTCAGGCAACAAATGAAGACAGCATTATCTATTATACCAATAAGGTGAAAGACTTCGCCAAAGCAACCCAACAACCCAAGTATTATTATTTCGCATGGTCGAACAGGCTTATTCTATATTATCTGAAAAACGGTAGAACCAATATTGCACTTTATGAAGCGCAAAAGATGCTGAAAGAAGCACAAGAGGAAGACGACAAAACCGGTCTGTCCGCTGCTATAACATCATGTCGCAGATTTATACAGTCAAAAGACTGGATTCCATGGCTTTCGAATGGCAATTGAAAGAAATAGAACTGACGGAGAAATATGATCTGGAAAACTATAACATCTCGCAAACATACAGCCAGATAAGCAGTTATTACATCAATACCAACCAGCCGGAAAAGGCACTGGAAGCATTGAAAAAGGCGGATGCAACCGCATACTCCCCTACACAAAAATATCCGTGCAACTGGAATACGTTAATTATTACAGCAAATTCGGAGATATGCAGGCAGCCGAGAAAATACTAAACGAATGTAAAACAGCATTTGATCAGGATAAAAGATTATGGTCGATAAAGAAAAGACTATATAATATAGAATACGTCTATTATCTGCAATCCAAGCAATACCCAAAGGCACTGGAAGCTGCCGAGAAACAGGAAGCGGAGGAATTAAACCTTAGCGAAAGTATACAGAACAGTGTCCATTACCTGACGAAAGGAAAAATATACAGCAATATGGGTAATATGAGCGAAGCAATCAAATACCTGCAAATGTATATCGAAGCAGAGGATTCTTTAAAGATAGCCAATGAACAAATGGCCAGTAGCGAATTTGCCACTCTGCTCGAAGTGGAGAAACTCAATGCCGAAAAAAAGGAATTAATGCTCCAGGCACAGGAAAAGGAGATACGCAATAAGACGACATTAATCATCTCATTAATTGTTTTGTTAGGTATCCTATTCATGTTCTTATACAGAGAGAATTTCCTGAAACGTAAGTTGAAAGTTTCGGAAAGCGAACTTAAAATCAGGAATGAAGAGCTCACTATATCCCGGGAGGAATTGCACAAAGCCAAAGATATAGCCGAAGCAAGCAGCCGGATGAAGACAACGTTTATTGAAAGTATGACACATGAGATTCGTACACCGCTTAATTCGATTGTAGGCTTCTCACAGATTTTAAATGATCATTATAGCAATAGTCCGGAAACTCAGGAATTCGTCAAAATCATAGAGAATAATAGTAATGACCTACTCCGGTTAGTTACCGACGTGCTTGCTCTGTCCGAACTCGACCAATATGACAAGCTACCTACGAATATCACCACAGACGTCAACGCCATCTGCGAACTTGCTTACGAAGTAGCTAAAAATAAGAGCCAGAAAGGAGTTGAAGTATTCTTCAAACCTGAAAGAGAAAGCCTGTTTATACTCAGCAATCAGGAACGTATCTCACAAGTATTGAATAATCTGATGCACAACGCTGCCAAATTCACCTCGCACGGAAGTATCTGTATAGCGTATTCCATATCGGAAGCTGAAAAGAAGATTGAAATCAGTGTCACCGATACAGGAATAGGGATACCCGCAGACAAACAAAATTGCGTATTCGAACGTTTCTACATAAAGTAAATTCTTTCACACAAGGGACAGGACTAGGACTTTCTATATCCCGAAGTAGTGGAGAAAAACTGGGAGGCAGCCTCCGGATCGATTCTTCTTATACAGACGGATGTCGGATCGTACTAACCCTACCTTTAGTATACGCCTAAGCAAAAAACTGTCCGAACTCCCATCTAATCCGAAAGAATAGCCTATCTTTGCAACGTTTTAATAAAAGTTCAGGTTATGAAACTTTCTGCTCTTTACCAGATTTTTCTGGATTGCCAATCAGTGACCACTGATAGCCGGAACTGTCCTGAAGGATCACTGTTTATCGCTCTGAAAGGCGAGTCATTCAATGGAAACGCTTTTGCCGGAAAAGCATTGGAAACCGGTTGCGCATTTGCTATTATTGACGAGGCCCAATATGCCATAGAGGGTGATCGACGATACATACTCGTAAACGACTGCCTGCAAACATTGCAACAGCTAGCCAACTATCATCGACGTCAACTCGGAACACGGGTTATCGGTATCACCGGAACCAATGGAAAAACAACAACCAAAGAATTAATCTCCGCCGTTCTTTCTCAAACGCATAACATTCTCTATACCCAAGGAAACCTGAACAACCATATCGGAGTGCCAACAACTCTACTCCGGCTGAAACCGGAACATGACCTTGCCGTCATTGAGATGGGCGCCAACCATCCGGGGGAAATCAAGTTTCTTTGCGAAATAGCCGAACCGGATTATGGTATTATCACTAACGTAGGCAAAGCTCATCTGGAAGGATTCGGTTCTTTTGAAGGTGTAATCAAGACTAAAGGAGAGCTGTATGACTTCCTCCGCAAGAAAGGAAATTCTACAATCTTTATCCACCATGACAATCCCTATCTGATGAATATAGCCAAAGGATTGAATCTGATTTCTTATGGAAGCGAAGATGATCTCTATGTCAATGGCCGGATTACAGGCAATTCGCCTTATCTTGCTTTCGAATGGAAGGCAGAAAAGAATGGTGAAACCCACCGGATACGGACGCAGTTAATCGGAGAGTATAATTTCCCCAATGCCCTGGCTGCCATCACAATCGGACGGTTCTTCGGGGTGGAAGACCGGAAGATAGACGAAGCGTTGGCCGGATATACACCCCAGAATAATCGTTCACAGCTTAAAGAGACAGCAGACAATACCCTTATCATTGATGCATACAATGCCAATCCTACCAGTATGGCGGCTGCCCTGCAAAACTTTCGAAATATGACAGTTTCTCACAAAATGCTTATATTGGGGGACATGCGCGAACTGGGCACCGAAAGTCTGAACGAACATCAGAAGATTGTTGATTACATAAAAGAGAGCGACTTTGAAAAAGTATGGCTGGTCGGAGAGCAGTTTGCATCTGTCTGTCACTCTTTCAAGACGTATGCAAATGTACAAGAGGTCATAAAGGAACTTGAAACAAATAAGCCTAAAGGATATACCATTCTTATCAAAGGTTCCAATGGGATCAAACTTAGCTCAACAGTAGAATATTTATAATCACTGTTTCATCATTCTTGGACGCACCACATAATAAGCAACCAGACTTGCGAGCAATGCTCCGGTAGAATTTGCTGCAAAATCCAGCCAGTCTCCTCCACGGTAACTGGTACAGTATTCTTGCAGCAATTCTACACACCCGCTGAACAGCACGGGGCAGAAGAACGCTCCTACCCAAGCATGCCACAACGGTGCCTCGTCCCGGCGATGTGCACGCAAAAATTCCAGCCACAACATACCTGACATACCGAAATACATACAAATATGAACCAGCTTGTCTAAGTTAGGAATCTCACTCAAATCCGTCTTGGGTGGTTTAAAAAATGAAAGATAAATCACAGTCAGGATTATAAAAAGTGAGATCGGATATTTCTTAATATAAGATAGCATATCTAAATAATATTACATATTTCGTGCAAATATAAGTATCATTTTCTATATTTGCACTCTTATAGGTACATTTTATAACGATTTGTAAGATAAAACAAGATTTATGACAAAAAATGATAGAGCGAACTTCGGAAGTAAATTAGGCGTAATACTTGCTTCCGCCGGCTCGGCAGTAGGATTGGGAAACATCTGGAGATTTCCTATGAAACGGGTAATCACGGAGGTGCTGCATTTATATTAATCTATTTAGGTGTATTCTCCTTTTAGGGCTTCCTATTATGATTGCAGAGTTTCTGATAGGACGCCATTCGCAAGCTAATACGGCAAGGGCTTACCAAAAATTAGCTCCCGGCACACATTGGCGCTGGGTGGGACGTATGGGAGTATTCGCAGGTTTCCTGATTCTCAGTTATTATGCCGTAGTGGCAGGGTGGACGCTGGAATATATTCTCGAAGCTGCCACTAATGGTTTCTCAGGAAAAACCTCCGGAGAATTCATCACCTCGTTCCAACAATTCTCCAGTAATCCCTGGCGACCAGTTATCTGGTTAATAGCCTTCCTGCTGATTACGCACTTCATCATCGTGAAAGGGGTAGAAAAAGGAATCGAGAAATCTTCCAAGATCATGATGCCTACCTTGTTTATCATTATCCTCATACTGGTAGTTTGTTCGGTCACTCTACCGGGAGCTGGTGCGGGTATCGAATTCCTGCTCAAACCGGACTTTAGCAAGGTGGACGGAAATGTATTTTTGAGTGCTATGGGCAAGCCTTCTTCTCTTTTAGCCTGGGGATGGGATGTCTCTGCACCTACGCTTCTTATTTCAGCAAAGAGACCAACCTGACAAAAACGGCTTTCAGTGTAGGAATCATTGATACTTTCGTTGCGATATTAGCCGGATTTATCATCTTCCCGGCCGCTTTCTCCGTAGGCATACAACCTGATTCGGGTCCAAGCCTCATCTTTATCACTCTGCCTAACGTATTCCAACAGGCATTCGGCGGAGTACCTATATTGGCATACATATTCTCTGTGATGTTTTATGCATTGCTGGCAATGGCTGCATTAACCTCCACGATTTCCCTGCATGAGGTAGTAACCGCCTATCTGCACGAGGAATTCAACTTATCCCGTGGAAAAGCAGCAAGACTCGTGACCGGAGGATGCATCTTTTTGGGAATATTCTGTTCACTATCCCTCGGAGTGACGAAAGGATTCACGATTTTCGGTTTGGGAATGTTCGACCTCTTCGACTTTGTTACGGCTAAAATCATGTTGCCGCTCGGCGGGCTCTGTATTTCTCTCTTTACCGGCTGGTATCTTGATAAGAAAATCGTCTGGTCGGAGATTACAAATAACGGTTCAATAGAAATTCCTGTATACAAACTAATCATCTTTATATTAAAATATATCGCCCCAATCGCTATCTCACTGATATTCATCAATGAACTGGGACTAATCAAACTATAATGTGGAAAGACTTTTTTTATTTCACTAAAACCGAACGACAAGGCATTATCGTCCTTGTCGTTCTTGTTATAGGGGTATTCTCAATTCCCCGGCTCGTGCAACTATTCTCCACTCCTCAAGAAGTTACTCCTGAAGAAGATGAGAAATTCAAGCTAGAATATGATGAATTCATTTCATCGATCAAAGAAATAAAACCTCAAAGGAAATTCGCAGAAGGGGACCCTCCGAAAAACGATTCCTATTCACCAAAAGAAGTCAGGCTCTCTATATTCGATCCGAACACTGCCGATTCCATTACTTTTATATCATTGGGATTGCCTCCGTGGATAGCTAAAAACATTCTGCGTTACCGCAAGAAACAGGGAAAGTTCCGTCATCCGGAAGATTTCCAAAAGATATACGGGTTGACAGACGAGCAATATCAGACTTTACATCCTTATATCCGTATTACCGAACAGTCCTCAACAAAAGATACCGTCCGACTATTAATGAAACAAAGGATGCCGCAGGATACCCTGTTTAAATATCAGCCCGGCACCGTCATCAACCTGAATGAAGCAGACACGACCGAACTTAAGAAAATTCCAGGTATCGGAAGTGCCATTGCCCGTATGATTGTAAATTACCGGACACAGCTAGGGGCTTTTATAAAATAGAGCAATTACAGGAGAAACATTTAAAAGCAGAGATGCTCCGACCCTGGTTCTCTATCAACGCAACCCAAATCCGCCGTATTAACATAAATAAGGCAAGTATCGAACGGATGATGCATCATCCGTATATAAACTACTATCAAGCCAAAGTTATTGTGGAATACCGAAAAAAGAAAGGGATCTTGACAAACCTCAAGCAATTATCACTTTACGAGGAATTCAATACAGCAGATTTCGAACGGATTACTCCTTATATTTGTTATGAATAGTTCCTCGTTTGTCACAATAAATAAAAAAAGATGCATTCCTATCACACCAGACAAGAATGCATCACACACAAACAAAACAAACACTCTACTATCATCTTCACAGACTTCCGTAGAGAAGCGACTATAAATATATAGCTAAAAGATAGAACACTTGCAAGGTTCTACCTTTTTGGTATGCATTTTTAGAAGTTGAGTTCTCTTATTAATCTTTTTTAATCATGCCGTCAACCATATGTATCGTTCGGTCGGTGATTTTCGAAAGTCCCTCGTCATGGGTAACAATCACAAAAGTCTGTCCTAAACGCTCCCTCAGGTCAAAGAACAGTTGATGTAAATCTTCTTTATTATGTGTATCCAAACTACCGGAAGGTTCATCCGCCAGTATTACAGCCGGATCATTGATTAAAGCACGCGCCACAGCAACGCGTTGTTTCTCTCCTCCCGACAACTCATTCGGTTTATGGGAAGCACGCTCTGCCAATCCCATAAAATCGAGTATTCTAATAGCATGTTCGTTTGCCTCTTTCGAAGATACTCCTGCGATAAACGCAGGAATCATCACATTCTCCAATGCGGTGAACTCCGGCAGCAATTGATGAAACTGAAAAACGAAACCTATATTCTTATTACGGAATGCAGAGAGTTCTTTTTCTTTCATCCGGCTCACTACAGTTCCGTCAATCTGTACATTACCTGCATCCGGTTCGTCCAA
>VOFH01004181.1_pt1 | contig 11655 bp, 12 predicted proteins | sample 5384091 | NCBI WGS metagenome assembly VOFH01 (sample SAMN12384727, study PRJNA508395) | human gut metagenome | isolation source: healthy gut G | host: Homo sapiens
GGCACAGACCTCGCGCTATTCCAAGACGCTTTTGCAGCGCACGTTTTATTATGCAAAGCTTCTGGAGGACGGGACCGTTCTGCGTGTTTCGTGCACGCAGAATTCGCTCCCTGCGATGATTCTTATGCTGCTCACGCCGTTTTTGTGGGTGGCGACGCTGGTGCTGATTCTCTGCGGCGTGCTGTCTTACCGGCTGGCGCGGCAGATCACGAAGCCCCTCAACGCCATCAATCCTGACAATCCTGCGCCGCTGCCGAGCTATCCGGAGCTGACGCCGCTGTTTGACAAGCTGCGCGAACAGAACCGCACCATCGGCAAGCAGATGAACGAGCTGCAGCTGCGCCAGCGCGAGTTTACCGCAATCACGGAAAACATGCGCGAGGGCTTTCTGCTGGTCGACTGCAAGATGCATGTGCTCTCCAGCAACCACAGCGCGCTTGAGGTTCTGGGCAGGCGGGAATTAAAGCCCGGCTGTCTGTTATACGACGCCGAATGCAGTCAGGAAATATTCGACGCCGTGGATACCGCGCTCTCCGGCTCGCACGCAGAGCTGCTTCTCACCATCGACGAGACGAGCTGGCAGGTGCTTGCAAACCCCGTCGTCGCCTCCGGGCAGGTGGCAGGCGCGGTGGTTCTGTTCATGGACGTCACCGAGCGCGAGCAGAGAGAGCGCCTGCGCCGCGAGTTTTCCGCGAACGTGTCGCACGAGCTCAAAACGCCGCTCACCTCCATCTCCGGCTTTGCAGAGCTGATGAAGGAGGGTCTGGTGCCGCCGGAGAAAATCCCGGAGTTTTCGGGCGATATCTATAAGGAGAGCCTGCGGCTGATCGGTCTGGTCAACGACATCATCCAGCTTTCCAGACTGGACGAAAACAGCACGCAGTTCCAGCGCGCGCCGGTCGATCTCTATGATCTTTGCGCGCAGAGTCTCGAGCGGCTCTCCACCGTCGCCGCACGGCAGTCGGTGACGCTGGCGCTGACCGGAGAGCATGCGGAAATTATAGGCGTGGAGCAGCTGCTCAAGGAAATGATCTATAATCTGCTCGACAACGCGATCAAATATAACGTTCCCGGCGGCAGCGTCACGGCATCTGTCCGCAAAAGCGCCGGGCGGACGATTCTGAGCGTCGCGGATACCGGTATCGGCATTCCCTATGCCCACCAACCGCGTGTGTTTGAGCGGTTCTACCGCGTCGACAAAAGCCACTCGAAGGAGGTCGGCGGCACGGGACTGGGGCTTTCCATCGTCCGCCACGCCGCGCAGTACCACGGCGCAAGACTCGAGCTGAAAAGCCAGCCCGGCAAGGGCACCACGATCACCGTCACATTTTAAGCAGATCAGGTCCGGCAGAATCTGCCGGACCTGATCTGCTTGACATTTTGATCTACATGCTGTAAACTCAAGATAGTCTACAGCATGTAAACCGTCCATATGTCACGAAAAGGAGGCAATCTTTATGGCAGAAACCTCGCTCGGCGCTGCAGAACTGCGCTTTGCCGAGCTGATCTGGGCGAACGCGCCTGTTTCCTCGGGCGCGCTGGTCGGGCTTGCAAACGAGGCGCTCGGCTGGAAAAAATCGACGACGTATACGGTCCTGCGCCGTCTGTGCGAAAAGGGTCTTTTTGAAAACGACGGCGGCACGGTGCGCGCGCTTTTGTCGCGGGAGGACTACCTCGCACGCGAGAGCCGGAGCTTTGTCGAGCAGTCGTTCGGCGGCTCGCTTCCGGCGTTTCTTGCCGCGTTCACCCGGGGAAAGACGCTCACACGCGAGCAGCAGGACACGCTGCAAGCGCTCATCGACGAGGCAAGGAGGGCGCTATGAGCGAATTTTTCAAGGGCTTTTTGTCGCGCGAAATTGTCTCGCTCACCGTAATGCTGGCGGTTTTGCTGGCGCGGCTCCTGTTCCGGCGCGCGCCGAAGCGGCTGACCGTCGCTTTGTGGGCGGTCGTCTGCTTCCGGCTTCTGTGCCCCGTATCCATCGACGCGCCCGTGTCTCTGGTACCGAAGGCGGCAGAGCAGGCGGCAAACGCAGTGGAAGACCTGCCGGCATCCGACGAACTTGCCACTCTGCGCCAGAGATCTCGCTCTCATTATATTGTGAATCACAATGACCGGGCGCTGACCGCGCGGCAGTGGGGCAATCTCGCGCTCGAGCTTGCGCCTTATGTGTGGCTTTTGGGGATGGCGGCGCTGGCGCTTTCCCAGACGTTGAAGCTTCTACGGCTCAGGCGGCAGGTTCAAACTGCGCAGGAGCTGTCTCCCGGCGTGTACCGCTCGGACCGGCTCACCTGCGCGTTCGTCCTCGGGCTGTTTCGCCCGCGCATCTATCTTCCCGCCGGCTTATCCGAGCTTGAACAGCGCTATGTGCTGCTGCACGAGAAAACGCACATCAAACACTGCGATCATGTGTGGAAGCTGCTGGCGCTTTTGTGCCTGTGCCTGCACTGGTTCGACCCTGTGGTCTGGCTGTGCTGGGGGCTGTTTGGGCGCGATCTGGAGCTGGCGTGCGACGAAGCGTCGACCGCGTCTCTTTCCCCCGCCGAGCGGTGCGACTATGCGCAAACGCTTCTGACGCTGTCCGGCGAAAACCCCGCCTTTCCCCTGCCCGCGTTCAGCCAGCCCGAGCCGGAAACGCGCATCCGAAGGGTCCTGAACCGGAAAAAGCCCGCACGAATCGTCTGCGTGCTGGCGCTGGTGCTGGTTCTGCTGCTCGGAACAGGTCTGGCTGTCAATCCCCATCTCAAAGAGAGTATCTTCAATCGGCGCTACGCCATCTCGCAGCTGCTCTACTCTTCGCCGCAATATGACTACGCCTATCGCCCGGGCGATTATCTCGGCTTTGCGCTTTCTGGCGATCACGTTCTCTATGCGCGCCGCTCCTCGCGCATTTCCGCCGAAGGCTTTCCGGAAAGCGGCGAGCTGCGCGAGGTAACGCTCCCCGACTGGTATCTGCGCGGTCTTTTCTGCGACGGCTGGGTCGACAACGCGCTGTTAAAAGAGCTTTCCAAGGCGCAGACCGCGTGGGTCACGCAGCGCAAGGGAGAGCGGAATTTCTCCTTTTACCTTGTGCTGCAGAACGGAAAGACCGTCTATCTCGCCCTGTGCCACGGACTGTGGGATACGAATACCGCCGGCATCCGCTGGCTGTTTGAGCTCACGCGCGACGAGCGGACATTCGTCACGGAGGACCTGCAAAACCTTCTGCAAGAGACGATGGGCGAGTTTGACGAGGATGCGCCGCCGCTCATTCTGCGTCCTATCAGTCGGACACGCTGCCCGGCGTTCTGGTCGCCCGCTTCACGGGGGTACGCAAGGGAATCGATATCGCCGGAACTGCGATTTTCCTGGACGAGGGCAGTCTCTTCGGTCCTACGCTTCGTCAAGTCACCAGCGACGATGGCACACACACGACTTTTCCTCTCAGACCATCTGGCTCCGTGATGTCGGCAAGACCTTCACCGTCGTCACCGCCTCGCCCGACCGAACAGACCTCTATGAGGTGCGCGCCAGCTGGGACGGCACAACGCAGCGCAAATACGTCGTCTACCACCAGAGCATTCTGGTCGTCTTCGAGTGGGATGAAAAATTCTCGAGTCACGCATACGACGCGACCTCGCCCGATATCCGTTTTTACAATCTGGACGGCGAAGAGCTTTCGCGCGAATAGCACAAAAAAATCCCCCGTGCTTTGCTGCATTTAACAAAGCGCGGGGGAATTTTACGTGGTTTAACAAAAGCATCAAACATTTGACATGAATTTTACATTCGCCGGGACGCAGATTTTACGAAGCGGCGGTATGATGCCTCCTGTAAAAACGAGATCTGAGATTTGTAAGAAAAAGAGGAAGGTATCATCCATGAGTTTCTTTGACGTTCTGAATTTAATCGGCGGCTTGAGTCTGTTTTTATTCGGCATGCACGTGATGGGCACGGCGCTGGAAAAGCGGGCGGGCGGTCAGCTCAAGGCGCTGCTCGGAAAGCTGACGGGCAGCAAGCTGGCAGGCTTTTTGACCGGTCTCGGCGTGACGGCAGTCATCCAGTCGTCGTCTGCGACGACGGTCATGGTCGTGGGCTTTGTAAACTCCGGTCTTATGACGCTCAAGCAGGCAATCCACGTAATCATGGGCGCAAACGTCGGCACGACGGTCACAGCGTGGCTCTTGAGCTTAGCCGGTCTCGACGGGTCGAGTCTTTTCATCCAGCTGCTCAAGCCCTCGTCGTTTACCCCGGTTCTCGCGCTGGTCGGCATCGTTCTCATCATGGCAGGCAAGGAGCGCCAGAAGGACACCGGCTCGATTCTGCTCGGCTTTGCCGTCTTGATGTACGGCATGGAGGCAATGAGCGGCGCAGTTTCCCCGCTGCGCACAAGCGAAAGCTTCCGGAGCCTGCTGCTTCTGTTCTCGAACCCGATTCTGGGCGTGCTTGCCGGCGCGGTGTTTACGGCAATTATCCAGTCGTCTTCCGCCTCCGTCGGCGTCTTACAGGCGCTTGCGAGTACGGGCGCCATTACGATGGCGTCGGCAATTCCGATCATCATGGGTCAGAACATCGGCACCTGCGTGACCGCGATGCTCTCTTCCATCGGCGCAAACACGAACGCAAAGCGCGCCGCCGTGGTCCAACTTAAGCTTCAACATCATCGGTACGGCAGTGATGCTCGTTGTCTTCTGCGCGGTGCGCGCAATGCTTCAGCCCGCATTTTTGTCCCTTCCTGCCACGGCAGCGACCATTGCCGTTGCGCATTCGCTCTTTAACATTGTCTGCACGGCAATCCTGATGCCCGCAAGCGGACTGCTGGAGAAGCTCTCGATCGCGCTGGTGCCGGACAAGCCCACACACCACGCAGACGGTCCGATGCTCGACGAGCGTCTGCTGGCAACGCCTGCCATTGCCGTGGAGCGCTGCCGTGTGGTTGCGCTCGACATGGCGCAGGAAGCCTCGGACGCGCTGAACCTCTCCATCGAATCTCTCACGGACGCCTCGCCCGCGCTGGGTGAAAAAATCCGCGCGCTCGAAGACAGCACCGACCGCTACGAAGACACGCTCGGCACCTATCTTCTCACGCTGGCACAGCGCCCCATGACCGCGAACGACTCCGACGAGTCCGGACGTCTCCTGCACCTGATCAGCGACTTTGAGCGCATCGCGGACCACGCGGTCAACATTCTCGAGTCTGCCGAGGAGCTGCACGCCAAGAAAATCACCCTCCCTGCCGACGCGCAGCAGGAATTGACGACGCTCGAGCACGCCGTGCAGGAAATCATCCGTCTGAGTCTCACCGCCTTCCGGACCGGAGACCTGTCCGCGGCAAGCCGCGTCGAGCCCTTGGAGCAGGTCATCGACGGTCTGAAGGGCCAGCTGCGCACGCGCCAGATCGCGCGGCTTCAAAAGGGCGCGTGCAGTCTGGAAACCGGCTTTATCTGGACGGACCTGCTCACAAACTTCGAGCGCGTGGCAGACCACTGCTCCAACATTGCCGGCTGCATGCTCGAAACGCAGCACAAGAGTCTGGACCTGCATGAATACCTCGACGGCGTCAAGCAGAGCGCACCGGAGTTCCGCCGCGACTACGAAGCCTACAGCCAGCAGTATGCACTGGTCTGACGCTCCTTCCTGCATACAGCAAACGGACCGCCGGGTTTCCGGCAGTCCGTCTTTTTTCTGTTACAGCTTTCCGTGCTTATAGTCGCGGATGGCAGTTAAAAAATCGTCTCCGTAGCGGCACGCCTTCACCTCGCCGATACCGGACACGTCCAGCAGCGCGTCCATCGTCTCGGGCGCTTTTTCCGCCATATCCAGAAGCGCAGAGTTGGAGCAGACGATATACGCCGGAACGTTTTCCCGCTGCGCAATGTGCATGCGCGTCTCGCGCAGGACGGAAAACAGATCGTCCGCCGCGGGCATCTGCGCAGATGCCTTCTTCCCGCTCTTTTTTGCAGCCAGTTTCGGCTCGTTCTCTTCCCGCACGGGCATAAGCAGCTGCTTGCCCCGGAATAAAACATCTGCGGCATGCACGCCCGGTTCGAGCGTGTGATGCTCGGGGTCTGTAAAGAGATACCCGTTTTCCTCCAGAAAATCGCACAGCGCGTTGAGCTCCCGCGCCTTATCCTGCATGAGGTTGTAGGTAGACAGCTTGTCCAGTCCCAGCTCCAGCACGCGCGCGTCCCGGCTGCCGCGCAGCACGCGCACAATGAGCGTCCGCCCGACAAAATAGCCGAGCTTTTCATGCACGCGGTACACGCAGGAAAGCACCATCTGCGCCGGAACCGTCACGTCCCGCATGCGGAAGACCGTTTTGCAGTTGCCGCAGCAGCCGCAGCTTTCGGGGTGGCTCTGCCCGAAATACGAAAGAATGTAGCCGCGCAGGCAGGCGCTGGTCTTGCAGTAGCCGGTCATGTCGCGCAGCCGCTTTTCATCTGCCTGCCGCACCTGCGAGAGCACATCCGCGGGCAGATCCTCATTGCCGCCGTTTTCGATCGAATTTTTCGATCGCCATGACGCCGTCTCAAAGGGGAAATCGTCCTGATACGCCGCAACGATTTTGGCATATTGTAATGAATGACAAAGCTGACGTTGGATTTGTCGATGCCCATGCCGAAGGCGTTTGTCGCGACCATGACGCTCTTCCGGTGCGGCGCGTGGCGGCAATGCCGCGGTCGCACAGAAACTCGCACACCCGCTCGACGCCTGCGCGCGTGGCGCAGTAGACGATACCGGCTTTTCCCGCGCGCGCCTGCACCAGCTCCAGCGTTTTTGCCAGCTTGCTGTTCGGATGCAGCACCTCAAAATAGAGGTTCGGGCGGTCGAAGCCCGTGATGTTGCAAAGCGGGTTCGCAAGCCCCAGGTGCCCGATGATATCGGCGCGGACCTGCGCGGTGGCGGTCGCCGTGAAGGCGGCGATGACGGGTCTGTGCGGCAGCGCGGACAAGAACGCCGCGATTTTCAGATAGCTTGGGCGGAAATCCTGCCCCCACTGGGAGATGCAGTGCGCCTCGTCGACCGCGAGAAGCGACACCGGCACCCTTGCAGTCAGGGAAAGGAAGCTCTCCGTCTCCAGCCGCTCAGGCGCGACGTACAAAAGCTTATACTGTCCGGCGGACGCTTTTGCATAGGTGCTTCGCAGCTGCTCGAACGACAGCGAGCTGTTGAGAAACGCCGCCGGTATCCCTGCCTCCGTCAGCGCTGCTACCTGGTCTTTCATCAGGGAAATGAGCGGCGAGACCACAATCGTCAGCCCCGGCAGCAGCAGCGCCGGAAGCTGATAGCAGACCGACTTTCCCCCGCCGGTCGGCATCACGCCCAGCACATCGCGCCCGGACAAAATCGCGTCAATCAGCGCCTCCTGCCCGCCGCGGAACGCCGCGTGACCGAAATACCGCTTGAGCAGCGCCCGTTTTTTCCTCCATCGTTTACTCCTATCTGATGCATAACACAGGCTCACGCAGAGCGTGAGCCTGAAAAATTTGTTCCGGATCGAAAACGCTTATTCCTCTTCCGGGAGCTGCAGCTCGTCGAATGCATTTTCTGCATCGTCGAAGATCACCTGAATATCCGCCAGCGTCTCGGAAAGACGCGTAAGCCCCGCGGAAAGATCGGAGCTCAGCGCGGAAATTTCCTCGCCCGCGTCCAGATAGCGGTCCTTCGACTGCTCGCACAGAAGATTCAGCTGCTCGCGCAGCTTCCGCGCCCGCGCCATGGCGTTGCGCTCTGCCTGCTCGGCACGGCGATAAGCGGCAAGCTCCTGCGTCTGCAGATTCTCCGCATCCGCTTCCGGTTCCCCGTCCGGCATTTCCGGCTCGGCAGGCGCCGACTCCTGCGTCTCCTGCGCCGGTTCTGCCTGCGCGGCTTTCAGATCTTCAAGCTCCTTCTGCGCCCTTTGCGCCCGCTCGGCAAGCTCAGACGCCTCCTGTGAGAGCGTCACAATCTGCTGAGAAAGTGTGCTGTCTTCTTCCTTCAGCTTCTCCTGCGCCGCCTTGAGATCGGCAAGCTCCGTCGTCAGCCGGGCGTTTTCGGCAAGCAAATGGTCGTTTTCCTGCATCAGCTGCTGCTTTTCTCCTTCGAGCTGCTCGATTGCCTTCTGGTGCGCAGCGGAAGTTTCTTCAATATAGTTGACAACGTCGGTGCGGGAAAAGCCGTTGAACGCCGAGCGGAATCTGGAAAAGTCGGACATAAAAGCGCCTCCAAAGCCTGAAAATCTGGTGTTTATATTGCAGAGCCGATTATATCACAGCTTTCCCGAAAAAACAACATTTCGGTAACAAAAAGCGCCCGTCTCCCCGATCGGGAAACGGGCGCGGGGTTATGCATTCTGTTTGAGCCGGTTTCTGGGGAACGGACGATAGACGATCAGGCACAAAACAACGCTCACCGGAATGGCAACGAGCACATCGAGCATCGAGTGCTGCTTGACAAAAACCGTCGAGGCACTGATCAGCACGCCCAGCGTCAGCATCACCAGATGCAGCTTTTTTGCACGCAGCCGGGGCGCATCGAAGCACGCGAGCGTCAATGCCGCGCAGCCGATGACGTGCATGCTCGGAAGCACGTTGGTGTTGGTGTCTGCGGCGTAGACCATCCTGACCAGCCAGATGAAGAAATCGTTCTGCGCAAATTCCGTCGGACGCAGGTCCTGCCCGTTCGGAAAGAGCATGCAGAAGAGAATCGAGCCGCCGAAGCCGAGTCCGATGTAGACCACGAAACGCTTGAACGCGGGCGCGTCGGTAAAGAACAGATACGCCGTCATCAGAAACAGCAGCGGGTGCCAGGTGCAGTAGGGAATGATAAAGAACCGGCAGAACGGAATTTGATCGTCGATGGGAAGATAGGACACCCAGTAATTGTCGACAATCAGATGCTCCGCGAGCCAGAACAGCATCAGGTAGACAATCCAGATCAGAAGATACCAGACATGCGGATACGTCTCAAGAAACGTCCGGATCGGATGTCTGCGCGGGGGAATTGCCATAGTCAGCGTCTGCCTCCTTCTCGGTTTCTTCGAGCGTCGGAATGAAGGCGGCAGCAAACCTGCCCCCGCCGCGGCGCTTGAGATAGAAATAGCCGATCACACTGAACACTGTCGCGCCGATGAAGTTGACGAACAGGTCCTCCATCGTATCGTAAAGCCCGATGTCGAGATACCCGGAGAAGCCCAGGTCCTGTCCGTTGACCGCGACGGAGGTAATGCCGTCAATCGTGATGGGGATGTTGCTGTTCGTGGGGTCGAGCATCACGGACGAAATTGTGTGGACAATGGTGTCTTTCTGCATGTCCATATGGAAAAGTCTGTCCATACTGAACTCGAAAAACTCCCACAGAACGCCGATCGTCATGGAAAAGCAGAACGCCGCCAACACCACATATACAGGTGAGAGCGTGAACTTGATCTTCGCATTCCGGTTGAGGATGTCGATCAGCGAAAAGCCGACCGCCGCACACAGAAAGCCGTTTGTCGTGTGCAGCATCGTGTCCCAGTTCGGATACTGGATAAAATAGCTTTGCAGCTCGCCGAGAATCTCGGCTGCAAAGATGAACAGCAGAATGATGATTTCCAGCACGCCCGGCAGCCGGATGCCGAAGTTTTTCTGGATGAAAAACGGCAGCATGAACAAAACCAGCACCAGCACGCACACAAACGCGCTTTCATATTCGCGCCGGAGAATCGCCAAGACGAGCGACGCGATGACAATCAGACGCAGAACCAGATACACGGCAAAGACAACCGGCTCACGGCGGATGATTTTTTTCAGCTCTCCGCGCATATGAAGCGGCTGCGGCTTGGGCGGTTTTTTCATGGACGATTTCCTTTCATTTGATCGGTCTCCAAATTATAGCTGATCATACCGGAAAATGCAAACCAAAAAAAGGTTGCCCAAAACAACACAAATCCATACAAAATGCCAAGGGTGTATTCTTCCAACGCCCAATGTGACCGGCAGCGAAGATTTTTTGCGCTGAGCAAGACATTTTTTCGCAGGAATACTGACGTATTTCAAGGAAAAATGGTGCGGCGCAGCGTGAAAAGGCCCGCTGTCCGGGTGCGTTGGGAGTTGGAAAAATACACCCAAGGCAAAGCAAGACGCTGCCGGCGCGTTCTCAGGTGCTCTTTCTGCGGCGGAAGAACACCTTCTCCACGCGCTTATAAAGAAGCATCGTGAGAATCGAAACGAGCACGCCCTTTACAATATTAAAAGGAACGACCGCAAACAGGACCAGCGTTGAAAGGCTCGTGATGGAGGCATTGACGGCGGTACCCATGGCAATGATCGCATCGAGCGGCATGCCGAACAGTTCCGAGAACTTCGGAATCAGATACCAGGCGTTAAAGAGGCTTCCGAAGACGCTCATGACCGCCGTACCGAGCGCGAGCGACCACACCGCGCCCTTTTTGGAAAGCGTCGCCTGATAGCAGATTGCCGCAGGCAGCACAAACGAGCATCCGACCAGGAAGTTTGCAAGGTCGCCGACAAAGGCGGTGGACGTGCCCTTGATCAGAAGCTTCAGCACAATCTTCAAAAACTCGCACGTCACGCCCGCGACCGGTCCCATATAAAACGCGCAGACCATGACCGGCAGCTCGCTGAAGTCGAGCTTGTAAAACGACGGCGCAAAGAACAGCGGCAAATCCACGATGTGCAGCACCGCCGCGATTGCCGAAAACATGGCAATGAACGTGATGGCGCGCGTCCTTCTTAACCGGTGACGCTTTTTCATGACGAGATATTCCGAACCGAGCGCTGCGAGCAGAATCACAGCGACCAGCAGAATGCTGACGCCGACAAACGAGAGGTTTTCCTGGAGAAGCTGGAGGGTTGATGGTTTCATATGTATCACCTGACTATAAAAAATGAGCGTCCGGAAACGCATCTCCGGGCGCTGAACACAGCAGGCAGAAGCAGGAAATCACATTTCCCAAAATCCGCACCGCGATCTTCTTTCATCCAGACTGTACTGTCGGTACCGGAATCACACCGGTTCAGCTTTCGCTCGCGGACTTTACCGCCGGTCGGGAATTGCACCCTGCCCTGAAGACATGTTAATTTTCTTTGGTCGTATTATACTTCCGATATGGCGTGTTGTAAAGAGGAATTTTTTCTGTTAAGATAAATTATCCGAAATTTCTTCTCCGTCCGTCACCGGAAGCAGCCCCGTAGTCTGTGCCTGCGGCATGGCAAAGCCATGCATCACACCGTTCTGGCGGCTGGAAGCGACGTCTCCGCCGACGACGTTGTCGTTGTAGACCAGCAGCGTCGCAAAATACACACCGTCCGTGCCGGGGTAGTTGGTGATCTGGTAGACATAGCGCGTGAGGGTTTTTCCGCTGTAGGAAAGCAGGTCGTATCCCTGCGACAGCTGCAGATCGTTATACCGCAGGAACACCTCCGACGGATCTTCGGGCACGCGCACCTTCTGGGTCTGCACGGGCTCCTCCGCTACCGTCCAGCCGAACTGCTCCAGAAACGCCACGCGTGCCTCATTGGTCGCAACCTCGGCAATTTCCTCGGCGGTGTCCTGCGAAGTGTCCGGCGTATCCGCCCGTTTGAGGCACGTAATCAGCACGGCAGCGGCAAGGACGAGCAGCAGCAATACCAGCAGCATCTTTCGTTTGGAGACTTTGGCGGTCATGATTACCATATGGTTCCCTCCAGTTTGTCAGG
>VOFH01004111.1_pt1 | contig 11635 bp, 8 predicted proteins | sample 5384091 | NCBI WGS metagenome assembly VOFH01 (sample SAMN12384727, study PRJNA508395) | human gut metagenome | isolation source: healthy gut G | host: Homo sapiens
GAACGACGCGATGAAACCGCTCGGAAGCCGCGTAGACCGGCACCAGAGCCTCGGCGAAGGGACGCTGGGCATGACGGTATTCCGTTACATCGCCCGCGACAAGCGTTTCGACGACATGCCGCTGATCCTCGAAACGCCCGACGAATCCCGTTGGCCGCAGGAGATCGCGCTGCTGAAAGAGCTGGCCGAAGGATAACCGCCGGCGCCTGTCTCCGGCTCCGGTTCTCCGCCGACGTCGAATTCCTGTTTTTTTGTTACATTTGCGAAAAATTCGCCGGCGGCAGGACATTGCCCGTAACGAACGACGAACGAAACGGTTCCGTATGCACAACAGCATAAAAAACATACCTGTTCCCAAAAACCCGGATACGCTGCTGGGACTTTTGCTCGGCGGATGGTGGATCGTCAACCTGATCCAAGCCGGATGCACCGAACTGGCCAACGACGAGGCCTACTATCACATGTTTTCGGAGTCCCTGGCATGGGGCTATTTCGATCATCCGCCGATGACCGCGCTGCTGGTCAGACTGGGCGGTTTTCTGGGCGGGGAACTGGGCGTTCGTTTCCTGTTCACGCTGCTGCAACCGCTGTACCTGTTCGTCCTGTGGAAAATCGTCAGACCGGCTTCGGCCGACAGCCGCGAAGCAGGATTGTTCGCACTGATCGCCGCAGCCATGCCGATCCTGCAACTGTACGGATTCATCGCCGTTCCGGACGGGCCGCTGATGCTTTTCACCGCGCTGCTGCTATGGTTCTATAAAAAGTTTACCGAGGACGACCGCTGGTCGAGCGCCCTGCTGATGGGAATCATGATCGCGGCGCTGGCTTACAGCAAATACCACGGAGCGCTGGTCGTGCTGTTCATCGTGCTTTCGAACCTCCGGCTACTGAAGAATCCGAAATTTACGTAGCCTGCCTGCTGACGCTCGCACTGATCGCCCCGCACCTGGGTGGCAGTACCAGCACGACTGGATTTCGTTCCGTTACCACCTGGACGGACGCACCCGCGATTTCGAATACTCGTTCGTTACGGAATACCTGCTGAATCTGTTCGCTATTTTCAACCCGTTCCTATTCCCCGTATTTTTGAAAGGATGGTGGAAAACCAAAGGCCACACTCCGGTACTGAGAGCTCTGAATTGTATTTCGGCCGGATTCATTCTGTTTTTCCTCGCTTCCACGACGCGCGGATACGTACAGCCGCAGTGGGAAATCCCCGCCACGTTCGGCGTGATCGCCGTACTGTACCTGTTCACGCAGGGGCGCGAACGGCTGCGCCGCTACATCGTCCGCGTCGGATGGATTACGATCGCGCTGATCGCGCTGGTGCGCATCGAAATGATATTCAATCCGCTGGGACTGAAGTTCGAAGTATTCGACAACCGTGCCTCCTACAACGAAATAGCAGCAGCGGCCGACGGCCGGCCCGTTATTTTCGACGGCAGTTATACGGATGCCGCGAAATACGGTTTTTATACCGGACGAACGGCATACGCCCAACCGTCGATCCGCTACCGTACCAGCTTAAGCAGTACGAACTGAAGGACGATGACGACCGGATGGCCGGGAAACCGGCGATCCTGCAGGTCTGGGACAGCGTTCCCGGCAAACGACGCTTGAAACTGAGTAACGGGAAGCGGTTCGAATACATCGAAACGGAGCATTTAATCCCTGTCCGCAGGATCGACGTCGCCTACGACGCGCTTCCCGGACAGGTCGCGGCGGAGACACGCTACATCTGCGCCTGACGCTGCACAATCCTTATCCCTACGAATACCGAATCGACGGAGATTCGGTTTCGGTCAGCATCGTATGGCGTAACCGCAGCGAACCGACCCACCGATATAAGTTGCCGATAACCGGCACGCTACCCCCGCACGGCGAAATGCAGGGTTCCGCGGACTTCGTGGTACCGGCACTGACGCCTCGAACGTTCCAGGTCGGATTCACGATCGCCAACCTACCCGTAACCAGTTGGTTCAACGGCAAACCGTAAAAATAAACCTGAAAAAATAAGCGACATGTTCCTGCAATTATCAAAAATTCTGCGTCGTCGGCGGCACCGGAGTGGTGGTGATTTCGGCATCACTTTCCTGTTCAAAGAAAACTGAAACTGAACAAATACATCGCCAACTCGCGCTGGGATTCATGGCCGCCGCCTCGACCAATTACCTGTTGAACCGCTGGTGGACATTCCGCAGCCATGACCCGGAGGTGGCGCAGCAGTACGTCCAGTTCGTCGGCATTTCGGCCATTGGGCTGATCCTGAACAACATCATCATTTACCTGCTGAACGACAAAGCGCGCCTGAATTTCTACCTGTCGAAACTGATCGCCATCGGACTCGTCACGCTGTGGAACTTCTTTATGAATTATTATTTCACATTCACCGGAAAATAATAGCGGCATGACGGAAAAAGAGAAAATGCTCGCCGGAGAACCGTTCGAAACGATGGACAGGCAGTTGGCCGAAGAGCGGCGGCTGGCGTCCGAACGGCTCGGCAGGCTGAACGCCCTGTCGATCGATGCGGAAGGATACCGGAAAGCCGTGACCGAACTGATGCCCAACGCCGCAGCCGACTGCCTGGTGCGGCCGCCGTTCCACTGCGATTACGGCTACAACCTTTATATCGGTTCGGAAGGTTTCATCAATTTCGACTGCGTTATTCTGGACGGAGCCCCCGTCCGAATCGGAAACCACGTGCTGATCGGCCCTGCCGTACAGATCTATACGTTCACCCATCCGATGGACTACCGCGAGCGGCGGCAGGGAATCGAGCAGTGCAAAGAGATCGCCATCGGGGACGACTGCTGGATCGGAGGCGGGGCGGTTATCTGTCCCGGAGTAATCCTCGGACGACGGGTGGTCGTCGGGGGGGCAGCGTCGTCACCAAATCGTTTCCGGACGACGTCGTCGTCGCCGGCAACCCGGCGCGGGTGATCCGCCGGCTCGACTTCTGAGTTACCGCCGGCAGATTTCGCGGAAATCGCAGAAAGCGCAGGTCTCCTGCCTACTGCACTGCACGAACGGCTTCGAGAGATCGAACAGTTCGATCAATACGCGCCGAAGCAGACCTTCGAACTCCGCGCGGTACTCCGAAAAACGGACGACCGGCGTATTCCCCTCCAGCAGCAGCGGCGAAAAATCCGGTTCCTGCATATTTCTGACATAGTAAAGCGCCGGCTGCACGTCGCACTTCTCCGAACGGGTCAGCATCAGCGAATAAAGCAGCGTTTGCAACACGGCCGCGCTCCGTTCGCGGATATCGCCGAAAAACAGCGATTCGAGATCTTTGAACCGGATATGCCGTTTGCCCGTTTTGTAATCGACCACGCGCAGCAGGCCGTCGGCGAGCAGGTCGATCCGGTCGGACTTTCCTGCGAAAACGACCGTATGCTCCCCGTTCCCTTCCCCGAATCCGAACGGACAGCTTACCGGCACTTCCAGCCCCCGCATCACGAAACCGGTCTGCGAAGCGTCGTACGGCAGAATGCAACTGTTGACGTACTTGGCGACCACATCCCGCACCAGAATCAGGTTCCCTCCGTACTCCTCTTCCCCCGCTCCTTCGTCGCGCAGGTACTCTTCGTTGATCGCCCGCTGGACGGCGGCCTTCACCGCCGCAGATCCGACAAGGGCTCCGATCTTCGGCCCGGCGGCAGGATCGCCCAGCAACGGCGCGTACAGCAGCTCCATCGTCCGGTGTAGGATGGTGCCGAACATCGGCAAATCGACCTCTTCGGCAATCTCCTGCTGCGGCGACAATCCGGCGACGCTGCGGAAATAGAATTTCAGCGGACATTCGACGTAATGGTAGAACGACGTCGGCGAAAGACGCTTCTGTCCGCCGTCCAAGTAAGCGCGCAGCGCATCGGCCACCCGCCCGGTCTTATCGACCGAAAGCGGCTGCCGGGCCGAAAGATTGACCCCCAGCCGGATCGGACGGTAAACGGGCTTGTGAGGCGACTCGTATTCGAGCTGGTAAATGTAGCGACTGGGCTCGCCGGTGCGTTTGTCGTCGCTGCGCGAACAATAGACCAGATGCACCCGCTCGGCGCGCTGGATCAGCCGATAGAAATAGTAGGCATAAACCCCTTCGTGGTGCTGCGGCGTCGGCAAGCCGTAAGCGTAGCGCAGGTTGTAAGGAATGAAGGAGGACGAGACGGCCCGGTTGCCGGGAAACGTATCGTCGTTGACCGACAGGATCAGCACGTTTTTGAAATCGAGGTTCCGGGTCTCCAGGATTCCCATGATCTGGACGCCTGCCAACGGCTCGCCTTCGTACGGAACGCGCAACGTTTGCAGCGTCCGCCGCAGCAGCGAAGCGAACACGGGCATCGGAATTTCCAACCCGGAATCGGCCAGTGAATTGACGATCCGCACCAGGTGTTCGTCGATCACCGTGAAAAACTCGCGCCGTTGCGCGGCATCCTCCTGTCCCTCCCCGGCCGGTTGCGCGACGACATGCGCCAGGCAGCCGCGTATATAGTCCGACAGCGACTGCCATGAACCGGTCGTCCGGAACACCTGTCCGATCGTCCCCCCGACCTCGAAAAGCCCGGAACGGACGTACACCGACCGGCTGCGCCGGATACCGTCCGCCAACGCGGAAGCGATTTCGGGCTGGCTCTGCCGGATGTACGGATGCTCCAGCAGGCCGAGCGCGTCGTTGTGATAAAACCAGGTATTTCCGCTCCGCACCCGCTTGCGCCCCTGCAGCCCGATCAGACGCTCGACGAACGAATAAGCCGTCGTCTGCCGCAGCGGATACCCCATCGTAATGTTCAACTGATCGACCGCGCCGGGAACGGCGTACAGCACCGGCAGCAACAGCGATTCGTCGGTCAGCACGATGGCCGTCTCCTTATCCGGCGTTTCGCCGCGGTCGATCAGTTCCTGCAAAAAAGTATGGACGTACTTGCACTGCAAAGCGTCGGAAGGCGCGGGAACGACGACCGTTTCTTTGGGAGCTCCGAAATGGTCGTGCCCGATCCGCGCCTCCGGCGGCGGCGGATAATCTCGGATATTGTCCCGCAGGAACATCCCCGCCTCGTAATCTTTATGATCGACGTAATACGAATCGTAGTCCCAGTAGAACTCGGCGCGGCCGCTTTTTTTCAGTCGGTTGAACAATCGTTTCTCACAGGCCGACAGCGCATTGAATCCGACCACCACATAACGGCCGTCCGCATCGCCGGGCAAGGCGACCGCTTCGTCGTCGAGCAGTCTCTCGGCAGCCGCCCGGTAAACCATGCCTTCATAAGCCAATCCCTGCGCCGAAAGCGACTCGCGGAACCGGTGGTAAATATCGGCCAGCGACTCCCAGATCGTCAGGAAGTGCCGTTGTTCGTCGGAACAGGAACTCCCGGAGCCGAAACTTTGCCAAAACTGCCGAATCACCCGGATCTGATCGTCCGTCAGATACGAATGATCGCCTTCGAGCGCTTTCAAATCGCCGATGTTCGAGAACAGCATATCCGCATCGATCAGGTATTTGTCGATCTGGTCGAAATCGGCCAACAGCATATCCCCCCAGAAATAGAAGGTATCGAAACTCTCGTCGTGAACACGGGAATAAACCTTGTAAAGTTCGGTAATCAGCTTGACCCGGTCGCTGCCGCGCAGGCCCGACAACCGTTCCATCAGTTCGCCGATGCTAACGAAAGCGGGCTGCCACAGCGGCCTGTGAATCAACGAACTCAACGCATCGCAAAAGAAAAGTTGCGCCCGGCGGTTCGGGAATACCAACCGTAGGGACGATATGTCGTCCCCGTAGCGCCGGTACAGCGCATCGGCCACTTCCGTTATGAATCCCCGCATCGGATCGTATTGTTAAAAAATGCCGCCCGCAAACCGGACGGCACCGTAAATTCCATTCGGCAACCGGAAATATCCTTATTGCCCGATATTGTTGATCGTTCCCAGCATTTTCGACGAAGACCGGAGGATCTCCGGAGAACCCTTGTAGAAAATCGCGGCCCCGGTATCGGCAGTCATCTGAAGACGTTCGGTCACGTTCACATAAACTTCGGCAGCCGATCCGGCTTCGACGCGCACATCTTCGGCCGTCAGCGCCCGGCAATCCACCTTCGACCTGGCCCCGGCCACGAGCGTAAAATATTTCGTCGTTCCGGTCACGTTGGCGACCGAATTGCCGGCTACTTTCATATAAGTGTCTTTCGTCGCAAGCTCGGCGCCGAAAGTCGCTCCGGCCGACAGGTCTATGTCCAGCATAACGGCCGACAATACCCCCGCAACCGATACGTTGGCTCCGGAAACTTTCACCGACGACAGGCTGTCGTAATAGAGCGTCACGTCGGCGCTACCCTTGCCGTTCATCCCGGGTTTCAGCCGAACGGTCAGCAGACCGTCCTTAACGCCCCAATTCAACCGATTGATCTCCGCATCCTGCAGTTTGATCGCAATCCGCGCCGTGTCGGATCGAATCATCTTCACGGTCAGGTTCCCGCTCAGATCCGCTTTCGAAAAATCCAGCGATCCCTCGCTTCTAATCTCCTGTTGTGCAAAAGCCGGCAACACTGCAATTCCCATCAGCACGGCCAGCGCCAAAAACTTTTTCATGGCATCCGGTTTTTATGATACAAAAATACTATTTTATGCGAGATTATCAATCTTTTCTATACCTTTAACGCATACAAGCGTTTTTTTGTTACATGGGAAATGTCAAAATCCTGAAAGCTTCGGCCGGTTCCGGTAAAACCTACCAGTTGGCCTACGCCTATATCCGCAACGTGATTCGCGATCCCGGACGCTACCGGCATATCCTCGCCGTCACCTTTACCAACAAGGCTACCGAGGAGATGAAACAACGGATCATCAGCGAGATCAACCGCCTGGCCTGCGGCGCGCCGGACGGATACCTGCCCGAACTGGTGCGCGACCTGGAACTGCCCCCCGACACGATCCGTCGGCGGGCCCGGGAAGCGCGCACCCGAATACTGCACGATTACAGCCATTTCACCATCGTCACGATCGATAAATTTTTCCAGCGCATCATCCGTTCGTTCATCAAAGAGCTGGGCATCGACATCAACTTCAACCTCGAACTGCAAACCGATCCGCTGCTCGATACGGCCGCCGACCGTCTGATCGAAGCGATCGCCACGGACGACAAACTGCGGAAATGGATCGTCCGTTTCGCCGAGGAGCAGATCGACCGGAACGGCAAATGGGACGTTCGCAGCGAAATCGTCGCCTTAGGCAGGGAACTTTTCAGGGAACAGTACAAAACACTGCAAAGCGAACCGGTCACGCCGGAAAAGCTGACGGCCGTCGTAGGCGAGGCGATCGCCCGAAGCCGGGCCGTCAAAGACGAAATGCGGCGAACCGCCTCCGAAGCGCTGGCGGTGATCGCCGACGCGGGATTGCGTCCGGAAGATTTCGCCTACGGCCGCCAAGGCTGCACCGGCTACCTGACGCGGATAAACAACGGGGAGATCGTCCCTTACGGTAAACGCGTGCAGGACGCCCTCGGTTCGGACGACAAATGGGTCAGCGCCAAATCGCCGCACCGAGCGAAGATATTGAGCCTCGTTCCGCAACTGCGCGGACTGTTCGGGCGGCTTTGCGAAACGTTCGACCGCAATTTCCGTTTTCTGAACACGACCCGGCTGCTGCAAACCAACTATCGCAGCTTCGCGCTGCTGAACAACCTGAACGAAAAGATCGCGGAAGTCTGCGCCGAACAGCACCTGATCCCGATCTCCGAAACCAACTCGATCATCAACAAGCTGATCGCCGGCAACGATACGCCGTTTATTTACGAAAAAACGGGCAATACGTTCTCGCACTTCATGATCGACGAATTCCAGGACACCTCGTCGCAGCAGTGGCAGAATTTCGTCCCGCTGCTCGAAAACGCCGTGGCGCAGCAGGACGAATTTCCCGTCCTGCTGGTAGGCGACGTCAAACAGTCGATCTACCGGTGGCGGGGCGGCGACTGGCAGATTCTGGGACGGAAAGTCCGCGAAGCGTTCGGGCAGATCGCCGAGCAGACTCTGGACACGAACTATCGCAGTTCGGGAACGATCGTCGCCTTCAACAACAACCTGATCGAACGGTGCGTCCGGTCGGCCAACGAATCGCTGAACCGGCTGCTCGACGCGTCCGCCGGGGAGGGAACCGTATCGGCCTCCCTGCGCCGCGAACTGACCGACATGCTGGCGGAAGCTTACAGCGACCTAAAACAAAAGCAGCACCGCGCTCCGCAGGCCGGATACGTCCGGATCACGGCATACGATCCGCCGGAAGAAGAAACGGCGCGAACGCCGGTCATCGAAACGGTCGAAGAACTGCAACGGCGCGGTTACGCGCCCGGCGACATCGCCGTACTGGTACGCACCAACGCCCAGGGCGTAGCCGTAGCCAGGCAATTGCTCGACTACAAGGCCTCCCGCCCGGACACGCCGTACTGTTACGACGTCGTTACGCAGGAAGCCCTACAAATAGGCAACTCCGACACCGTCGGCTTCATCATCGCCGTACTGCAAATCGCATCGTCTCCGGACGACAGGATCCGCATAGCTTTCTACAACCGCTACCTGGGGCGCAACCTGGACGAACCGCCGACGCCGGACGAGAGCGCATGGATCGGCCGGTTGCGGCTGCTTTCCCTCGAAGAAGCGTTCAGCGAAATCGTCCTTTTCTACCGGCTCGCGGAGAAAAAAGACGAGATCGCCTACATACAGGCGCTGGAAGAACAGATCCACGCATTCGGAACTTCCAGGATCGCCGATATCCCGCTTTTCCTGCAATGGTGGGACGAATCGGGACGCACCCAATCGATCCACCTGCCGCGCAACCGAGACGCCATCAATATCATCACGATACACAAGTCCAAAGCGACTGCAGTACAAAGCCGTATGTATTCCCTACTGTAACTGGAGCCTGCAACCCAAAACGGGCAGTTTGCTGTGGGCCCGAAGCCCCGAAGCTCCGTTCGACACACTGGAGCACGTTCCTCTCGAATGGAACAAAGCGCTGGCCGAATCCTACTTTTCGGAAGCCTATTTCCGCGAAACGGTTCTCGCCCAAATCGATAACATCAACCTGTTCTACGTGGCGGCGACCCGCGCCGAAGAGGAACTGCACATCCAGTTCCCCCGGAGCGCGCAGGAGAACACGGCGCGCATTCACCAGTTGATTCTCGGTTCCATCGAAACCGACGGCGAGGGCAATGCGAAGATCGGAACGCTTCAGGGACATTTTTCGGAAACGGAACAAGGACTGACCTACGATTTCGGCACTCCCGCCGTCTCCCTGCAGAAGAACATGCCGCCACCGGTTACCCGGCCTCCTACCCGGTAGAGAAAAACCACAGCAAACTGGAAATTCAGGCTGAGTTCGCAACGCTATTTCGAACAGGACGATCCTCCTGCCCCGTCGCTGCGCGACCACGGCATCCTCATGCACCGGCTGTTCGAACAGGTCGCAGACCGCACGGAGATCATGCCCCGGCTGCAGCAGATGCGCCGAAACGGTCTTCTGTCGGACAACGAAGCGCAGCAGGTACAGGCCCTGCTTGACAAAGCGCTGGACGATCCGTTGATCGCGTCGTGGTTCGACAGCCGTTGGAGCGCCGTACGGAACGAAAATACGATTCTCGTCCCGAACGCCCCGACCGTACGGCGACCCGACCGGGTACTGACCCGGGGAACCGAAGCCGTCGTGATCGACTACAAATTCGGACGCAAAAAACGAACGGCACACACCCGGCAAATCGAAGCCTACATGCGGCTGCTCCGGGATATGGGATACCGTTCCGTAACGGGATACCTGTGGTATGTCGAACTCCAGGAGATCGAACGGGTCGCAGCAAACGCGGTAGGTTAGAAGGGCCTAAAGCAACCGCTCCTACGCCGGCAACTCCTCCCAGCAGAACCAATAGCGACAAGGTACGGAAACGGCTTCCCCCTTGCCCACCTCTTCCCGATCCCACCTACAAATCGGAAATCGCCCGAAACGGTACCGTTATGCTCTCGAAGGTCTTAATCATGATGATCGAAGCCGGCTTATATCCGATAGGATTCCTTGCAAACGTTCGCGAACTAAAAAGAAAGCGCTGCGACAAATGCCGCAGCGCTTTCTTTTGAATATTAACGGGACCTCCGGTCCGAACTATTCGTAACTCTTTTGACCTATTCTCAGGTTACGAACGTAAATAGGTACGTTAGCAATCATTCCGCCGCTATGATCTTTCAGGTCTTCCAAGTCGAAGCGGAACGGAGCTCCCGCATCCCCGGCCGTCGGATTGGTCGTAAAGATGCTCTTCACCTGATCCGTCCAATCCATATGAACGGCAACCCAAACATCCGAAACGGGAAGCATATACCCGGCGCGGCCGCTCCATGAATCGGCTACTGCCTGCCAGAACAACTGTAGTTCGAACGGTGATTCGCTCTTGTATTCGAAATAGATCTGATTGTCATTGATCGTTACCGCTTTTTCACGACTCTTCGCAGAAACATACGGATCGGAAGTGCCGCTCGGAGTGAACTTATAGGTAAGGAATTGTTCATCCGTAGTCACATCGTTCACCTTCAAATTGTTTCCGGTCTTGCCGTCTTCAAACTTGAAGTAATAAGCGTTGTCGGCGAACATCTGTTCCTCATAGTTCTTTTCGCGTACCTGGATATCCTTGATCTCGATCGTTACGCCGGATTCGCTGCCCAACGAGAGCGTTAACGGATAACCCGGTGCAAGTTCCGATCCCATATCGAAGTAAACGCCGCCCAAATCTACGGCATATTCCGTCCAATCGTCAGCCTGGTTCATCTCGTAACCGAGCATCTGCAATTTCTTATTATTCACATCCAGACTCAACCTCGGGCGACCGATCGCTTTGGTTGCCTTGTACGAGAACGAAACCACAGAACCGGCCGATACCGGGAACATCGACGTAGAGACGGTCGGAGCCGTACCCGTCGTATTCAGCGTATAGCTGCCGCCGCCGTTGTCGGTGACTTCCACGTCCGCACTCCGCTTAATCGCAAGATTGTTATCCGAAGGATCGTTCCAGCAGATCATCTTGTAGGTAGCCGTACCCACCAGGTCGTTCTGAACCTTCACATAAGTCGTATCGGCCGACAGATCCATCGTTAGATTCGTGCTCGTAGGATCGACCATCGACGAGATCGCCGAAATCACGAATTCCACCTGAACCTGCGTGAAGTCCACGGGATCGCTGCCGAAATAAACATTGATCAAACGAGACTTTTTGTCGAGACTCGTTACGGCTTCGACTCCTCCGTAAGACGCCTTCACCTCCTTGATCGGGCTGTCCACTTCCGCTACGATCTTATAGCAAACAATGTTGTCGCCCGTAAGGATATTTACGCCGGTTACGTCGCTCAGATCCATCTCGACAGGATTCGTAACGCTCGGCGTATAAAGAGACGCACCGTTGACCAGGTCGAACGTACAGAGAACATGACTCAGATCGCGCGCTTCCTGGCTGAGCGAAACGGTCACGAGGCGGTTGGCATGATCGATATTGATCCGTGTCGAAACGGTACTGTCCGCCGCAGCCAGTTGCACGGACATCCCGATCAGCGGGCTCGATGAGCCGGACTCGTCGTCTTTGCAGGAACTGAAAATGCCCGCCGCCAATACGAC
>VOFH01002035.1_pt1 | contig 11629 bp, 16 predicted proteins | sample 5384091 | NCBI WGS metagenome assembly VOFH01 (sample SAMN12384727, study PRJNA508395) | human gut metagenome | isolation source: healthy gut G | host: Homo sapiens
ATGGTATTGATTGCATATTGTGTGAACGTGATTCTGCACCTGATCATTGCCGAGTTGTCCTTATAACAACGGTGGCGTCCAGCTGGTAAAAAGTTTGAAGGAGAGCTGTTCCACGGCACAATGAAACAGATCTTCAGCTGGGGCGTATTTATTGTCTACGGGCTGGCCATCATGATTGGTGTCAGCGGTAATATCAACGGTGGCGCCCAGATTTTTGTGAACTGGTTCGGAATGCCCTTTGTGGCGGCGCAGGATTTTGTACTATGTGATCGCCGGAGGTGTGGTGTTTATCGGTATGAAAGCCGTAGGCATCGCGCAGAATACGCAGTCATTGTCCTCATGGGAATTGTGGCAGTGATGACGGTAGGAACTTTTCTGCATCCGCTGAATTCTTTGCAACGGGCACAGTTCCACTGGAATAATCTGCTGGCGCTGTACAGCATGGTGGTATTCGCCACTTCTGCCAATCAGGCAGTGATCCAGGTGGTGAAAGGTCTGGATGGCAACGCGAAACAGATTCGCCGCTCCATCTTCATCGGTTTTGGGCTTTCCTCAGTGTTTGTCCTGATCGTAACGGGCACGGTTCTCCTGGGAACCAAGGGAGCGCTGGAAAAAGAACTGGCATACATGCAGTTGGGAGAGAGCATCGGTACCTGGGCAATGATCCTGGCAGGGGTATTTTCCCTGTTTGCTTTACTTACCACGTTCTGGAGCAATACTCTCGCCCTCCGCGATGTGGTTCATGAGCAGATCGGCAGCGGCAACCGCATCAGCTGGCTGATCGCCACAGTCCCCTGCATCCTGTTTGCGGTGTTTGGCGTGAACAGCTTTATTGTTCTGACCCGGATCATGAGTGGCGTTGTGGTACTGGTGAGCATCATGCTGGTGCTGACTTATGGAAAGTCCAGGAAAAAAGGCCGGCAGCAGTCCTATCTGCGGTGTGATCGGCACGGTGCCTTTTCAGGTGCTGATGGTGATTTCAACAGTACTTTCTGCAATAGGAGCATTGATCCCGTTGAGTTAATCCCCAAAAGAAAAGAGATTCTTATGTATACTTCCAAAAACTTTCAGATTCCGGGACGAAGAGACTTTTTCCTTTGCATCCCGACGGACAGAGATTATAAAATATTGCAGCTGACGGATCTGCACCTTGGTTTCGGCATGTTTTCCGGGAAAAAGGACAAACTGGCTCTGGAAGCGGTGACGGAGCTGATCCACCGGACGGAACCGGATCTGATGGTCCTGACCGGAGATTCTGTTTTCCCGTTTTTCCCGAAAAGCGGTACCATGAACAACCGAAAGCAGGCAGAAAAACTGCTGGCATTTCTGGATGGTTTTCAGATTCCCTATGCTCTGGTCTTTGGTAACCATGACTGTGAAATGGGCTCCACCTGTAATAAGGAGCAGCTGGCGGAGATTTTCACTACGGGAAAATATGCGGTTTTTACCAAAGGAAGATATGAGCACAGCCCTCAGAATCCCATTACCGGCGTAGGGAAATTTTGTAGTAGACCTCACAGATGATCAGGGAAAACTGTTACTTCCGCTGATTCTGCTGGATTCCAACATGTATGGTGACGGCTGGTTTTTCAGCGGTTTCGACCGGATCCATGAGGATCAGACGGACTGGTGCATGGAAAAACTGAACGAGAGAAAAGTGCCTGCCATGGCATTTTTTCCACATGCCGCCCGCAGAATTTAAGGAAGCTTATGAGAAAATGAAATTGGGCGATCACAGAGTGATTTATGAACACGGCAGTATCGGAGAAAAGGACGAGTACTTCGGAATATCGAATCAACCGCCACATTTTTTCGAAAAAGCGGTGGATAACGGCTGGCTGAAATGGATATTCTGTGGACACGATCATCTGAATACGTTGTCACTGACCTATCAAGGCATCCGCATGACCTACGGAATGTCCATTGATTATCTGGGATATTCCGGCATTGCGAAGCAATATATCCAGCGTGGAGCCACGCTGATCACGAGGAAGACAGACGGGAACATAGATATCACTATGGTACCGTTGAAAACGGTTGTTTCGACACGAGTAAGGGGAGCCTGATGAAAGGCTCCCATTTGTACGAGAATGATTAGTAATTGATACCGCTGATGCCGAGTACTCCGTTCTGGACATTGAAGGTGATGTTGGGGCCGTCACCGGTGCTGTAGAGGGTGAAGCCTGCCATGCTGGGGCTTAATTCGGACAGATCAGCATTAGCCATAGAGTCTTTCAGCTCAGGGGTGAAGATTTTGTCTGCACCTAAGGCAATCAGGTCTTCCCTGGTTTCGATCACACTGCCATCGCCCAGAGCAACATAGACCGGATAATTGACCAGATCAGCGAGAGCATTCAGGTCTTCAGCGGCTACGGCATCCTGGATCTTTTTAGCGAAAGCGGTAGCATCCTCTGTGGGAACTGCAAAGTTGTCTTCATATGAAGTACCATTGGCCGCATCAGCAGAAACTTCTGTAGTTGTCTCAGCACTAGCTTCAGCAGCAGAACTTTCAGCAGTAGAAGCCTCCGCACCGCTTTCGGAAGTCACCGTACTTTCCGCCGAAGCTGCTCCATTTCCCTGACTGCCACAGGCAGCAAAAGACAATACCATCACAGTAGTTAAAAGTGTACAGATCATTTTGTTTTTCATAAGTAAAACTCCTCTCTTAAATAAAACCATATTTTACAGGTCTCTGATGATTAGACTATGCATCTGCTGCAAAAGTTTCAAAAATATCAAAAAATATCAAAAAATATCAAAAACATCCACCCAAAAGAAAAACCTTCTGTTAAAATGTAAAAATAAGACAGATGAAAACAATAGAATAGGAAACTACCATGGAAGCATATTACTATCAGAAAATGAACAAGCCCCAGCAGGCCGCCTATCACGCTATGCAGCAGGGAGTGCTGGCGCTGGCAGACGAGATCCAGCTGCCGCGGATCCCGGCGGAAGAATTGTATGACGTATTTTTCCGACTGCGGCTGGATCATCCGGAGATCTTCTGGGTGGTGAGTTATCGGTATAGATATTATCAGGACTCCCCCAACATCATCTTTGTGCCGGAATATCTGTTTGAGAAAAATAAGATCAGAGAACATCAGAAAGCCATGCAGTCCCGGGTGGAAAAGCTGGCAAGACCTGCCGCAAAGTTCACAGAGTGGGAAAAAGAGAAGTACATTCACGACTTTATCTGCGAAAATATCACCTACGATAAGTTGAAAAAGCCCTATTCCCATGAAATTATCGGACCGCTGGGACAGGGCGTGGGTGTCTGCGAGGGCATTGCCAAATCGGTGAAGGTGCTTTGTGATGCGCTGGGTGTGTGGTGTGTAATCGCTATCTGCGGCAACAATCCGGAGAAAGGGATCAAGTACCGTCACACCTGGAATATTGTGCGGATCGGCGGGCAGTATTACCATCTGGATGCCACATTTGACAATACATTGGGAAAACATCAGGGCAATGCGGAAGCACCCGGAGAGATCCGCTACGACTATTTCAATCTGGGAGATAAAGCAGTGTTCCGGGATCATGAACCGTTGATCGCCCCGGCACCCGGCTGTCCGGACAACGATCATTTTATTACAAGGAGAAAAACTTTCCTTTACGAAAACGGAAGAAGTATATAAAAGAGCACAGCAGATGGCGAAAAAAGGCCGGGCCATGACGTTCCAGTGGCGGGGAGGCTATCTGACCAGAGAAGTCTTGCAGGAACTGTTGGAACTGATCCGCAAGGCAGGCGAGGAGCGGCAGAAGACCGCCCGGATCAGTCTCAACTGGCCACAGGCGGTCATTCATTTCAGCTATGTGGAAAATGCAGGCATCCCGGGGCCGGAGGTCGTCATGGAAGACGCCAACGAAGGAGAACAGTTCGACACCGGTGAATAAAGGTATGGGATGATGTCAGGATCAAGAATTCTCCGACTGCAATGTGCACTCCCGGAATAACGCATTGACGGCCAGCTTATAGTCGCTGGCATCTGTGGCTTTGCGGATCTTTTTTACGTATTTGTCCGGAGATTCGAAGCTGTGGCTTAAGAAAGTCCAGAGATCCTTCATCTTATAGAGCGTATTGGTATCGCCGGACATGATCTCCTGATAACCGGTCAGGAGGGAAGTGTGGAATTCCTTCAGGACAGCCAGCCGCTCTTCACAAGACGGCAGCGCAACACTCTCCGTGGAGGCAGCCTTCAATTCCTGCAATAATCCCGGATTCTGCAAAATTCCCCGGCCGATCATGACCGTATCGATACTGGGAAGCTTCGTAAGAATCTGCGTTAGCGACTCCGGAGAGGTAATATCCCCGTTATAGCACAGCGGACATTGCAGGGCTTCCACCGCCTCTGCGAAAGCTTCCAGATGGGGTGTCCCCTTGTAACCTTCCTTTTGCAGTCTGGGGTGAATGATCAGTTCCTTCATGGGGAATTTTTGATATATTTTAAGCAGTGGAGCCCATTCATTCATGTAGTCCATGCCGATGCGGGTCTTGATGGAGATTTCCAGTGGACATTTTTCGAAGATCTCGTCCAGAAAATCCTCCAGTTCCCGGGGCGTGCCTAAGAAGCCGGCACCACGGTTTCTTGCCACCACCGTCCCGGAAGGACAGCCCAGATTCAGATTGACCTCGTGGTAGCCATATCCGGCCAGCTGTTCTGCCAGCGACAGGAATTCCTCCGCCTTATTGGTCAGAATCTGCGGTACGGTGTACATGCCCACATTATGTTCCGGAAGCACATCGTTGCGTTCTCTGCTGTTCATGTGCCGATTGGAGATAAAAGGGGTAAAATATTTGTCCATGCCGCCGTAACAGCGGTTCCAGTTAGTGCGGAAATTATAAGTGGTCAGTCCCTCCATGGGGGCAAGATAATATTTCATAAAAAATGTATGCCTTTCCGTAACCTGCAAGCGTTCCACTGCATTTCCGGCGTATGCTTTCGCAGATTGTACTTTGTATCGGTGTTTTGCCAAATCCCTTATTCAGAGATATTCTCAATAACGGATTGCCCTTTACATGATTATAAACAATTACTATTATAATAGAGATAGTAAAAATTGCAAAGAAAACCGCAAAGATCCAAAAAGAAAGCGGCTGGAAGAAGGAATAAAGATCATGACTGAAAAAACAGAAAATAATACCATAAACCTAACCACCAACGAACGCACCCAGCAGGAGATCACCATTTCCGGCAACCCCGGGAAACCGGTCGGGGAGGATGGGGAGAAGATGCTGTGCCGCATGAACGAAAGCCACTACGCAGTGACCGGCTGGGCGCTGGAACACTGGAAGATCCGGGAAAATGACCGGATTCTGGACATCGGCTGCGGTGGAGGAGCAACTCTGAAACGCATGAGTGAAGAGGTGCGTGACGGACATCTGACCGGAGTGGATTATTCCGCCACTTCACTGGAGCTTTCCGGGAAAACCAATGCAGAAGCACTGCAGCAGGGAAAAATGGATCTCGTGGAAGCCTCAGTGGAAAAACTGCCCTTTACGGACAATGCTTTTGACAAGGTCATTACGGTGGAAAGCTTTTATTTCTGGCCGGATCCCGCGGAGAATCTGAAAGAAGTCTACCGGGTATTGAAGGAGCAGGGAACCTTTTTACTGGTGGCCGACATTTACCAGAAGGAGGATCTGACGGAACAGGTGCGGGAAAACATTCAAAGATTCCATCTGTTTAGTCCCACACCGGAAGAATTCCGGGAACTGCTGGAAAATGCAGGATTTGAAGAGGTACGGATTCACTTAAAAGACGGCGAGGACTGGATCTGCGCGGAAGGGCACAAATAAGCAGTAGAACCCTTCGGAAAAGCGCAAAAACCGGGTGGACGTCCGAAACGGAACACGTTAGAACCAGAAACGTAGAAAAATGTGAAAGTATCCATGAAAATATTCAAAGGAGAAAACAATAACCATGTATAATCAGAATTATAAAGTAGAACTTCCCCAGTTCCCGGACCGGGAGGTGTCCATAGCAGAATACGGCGCGAAGAGCGGCGATTTGCAGATCGAGACCGGCAGACACAATGCGGAGGCCATTAACCGCGCGATCTGCGAAGTGTCGGAGCAGGGGGCGGTACGGTAAGAGTTCCCGCAGGCATCTGGGCGGTGGCTCCGCTCCGGCTGTTAAGCGGTGTCAATCTTCATCTGGACAGTCAGGCTATGTTAAAATTCATCAAGTCCAAAGAGGACTATCCGCTGCGGATCACCAGCTATGAAGGTCAGGACTGCATTCGCACCGTATCTCCCGTTACCGCGAAAATGCAGAAAACATCGCCATTACCGGAGAAGGCATCATTGACGGCAGCGGTGATAAATGGCGTCCGATCAAGAAGTTTAAGATGACGGAAAAGCAGTGGGATGCGTTGTTTACCATCAGTCCTTATGTGTTAGAGACGAAAGAAACAGCGATCTGGATGCCCACAGAGTCGATTTTAAAAGGAAATCACCACAATATTCAGGGAAACACCGAGGAAGCACTGGCCGCCGCGGCACCCTATTACGATTTTACCGCCCGGTGATGATCAGTCTGCGCCATTGCAAAAATGTGCTTCTGCAAGGCGTAACGTTCATGAACTCTCCGGCATGGAATATCCACCCCTATTTCTGCGAGAACCTTACGGTGGAGCATATACAGGTCCGCAATCCTTATTATGCCCAGAACGGTGACGGCATTGATGTGGAGTCCTGCACTAATGTGCATATTCATCACAGTGTTTTTGAGACCGGAGATGATGCCATCTGCATGAAGTCCGGCAAAAATGCCATTGCCCGCAAGATTCAGGGGCCCTGCAGCAATGTTTACATCCATGACTGTCTGGTGAACGAAGGCCATGGCGGTTTCGTCATCGGCAGTGAGATGTCACGCGGAGTAAAAGATATTCTGGTGGAGAACTGTACTTTCGTGGGAACCGATGTGGGTGTCCGCATGAAGAGTGCGCTGGGCCGCGGCGGCGTGGTAGAAAATATCACCTCCGCAATATCCATATGAGCGAGATCAAAGGCGAGGCAGTGATCCTTACGATGTCTTATGTCCTGAATTCTCTGAACCGTAATGAGACCGTTGCCATGGAAAATGAGGAGGACATTCCGTATTTCAGAAATCTGCAGATGGAGAATATTGAAGTCACCGGCTGCAGACAGTTCACAAAGATCGAGCCTTTACAGGGCAGGCCGGAGACAATTCAAAATGTAGTCATTAACGGACAGAAGCTGGCATAAGTGCCAGGACTGGAACACAGATTTCCGGGGTCGGAGAAGAAAATTTTGAAACACAGTATCAGGAGGTAATGATTATGCCATGTACAACCATAGTAGTAGGAAAAAAGCATCTTATGACGGTTCCACCATGATCGCCCGGAATGACGATTCTACTTTCGGGGCAGTTCACACCGAAGAAATTCGTTGTGGTGCATCCGGAAGAAAAGCCGAAAAAATACGAATCCGTGCTTTCCCATGTGGAGATCGATCTGCCGGAGGATCCCATGCGTTATACCGCAGTCCCCAATGCACTGGACGGAGAGGGTATCTGGGCAGCGCACGGTGTCAATGCGGCAGGTGTGGGCATGACGGCCACAGAGACCATCACTTCCAATGCCAGAGTTCTGGGAGCGGATCCACTGGTGGAATATGTTCCGGCGAAGGATGGTGTGGAAGAGATCTCCGGCGGCATCGGCGAGGAGGACATTGTGTCTCTGGTGCTTCCTTACATTCACAGTGCCAGAGAGGGTGTCACACGTCTGGGAAGCCTGTTGGAGAAATACGGTACCTACGAGATGAACGGTATTGCTTTTTCCGATAAAAACGAGATCTGGTGGCTGGAGACCATCGGCGGCCATCACTGGATCGCTCGGAGAGTGCCGGACGACGCTTATGTGGTGATGCCGAACCAGCTCGGAATCGATGCCTTTGATCTGGAAGATGCGCTGACGGAGCAAAAGGAGCATATGTGTTCCGCGGATCTGAAAGAATTTATTGAAAAGAACCACCTGGATCTGTCACAGGACGGCAGTTTTTCCGCCAGAGATGCCTTTGGAAGCCATGACGATTCCGACCATGTATACAATACCGCAAGAGCCTGGTATATGCTGCGGACCCTGAATCCCCGTACAAAGGTCTGGGATGGCCCGAATGCAGAGTACACACCGTTTTCCGATGATCTGCCCTGGTGCATGGTGCCGGAGAAAAAGATCACGCCGGAGGATGTAAAGTACGTACTGTCGTCCCATTATCAGGGAACACCCTATGATCCTTATGCTTCGTATGGGGATAAAACTATGTGTGGAGCCTATCGTTCCATCGGCATCAACCGCAATGACGTCATGACCCTGATCCAGATGCGTCCGGAGGGAGAGCCGGTTCAGTGGCTGGCGCTGGCCTCTAATGCCTTTAATGTACTGGCACCTTTTTATACCGGCATCGATAGGACACCTGAGTACCTGTCAGCGACCACCGGAAAAGTATCCACGGAGAACTTCTACTGGATGAGCCGTATGATCGCCGCCATGGCCGATGCTTCTTACAGTAAATCCGTGTTCCATGTGGAGCGTTATCAGGAAAAGGTGGCAGCGAAAAGCCACGAGATCCTGAACCGTTACGATACATTGCTGGAGCAGGAGAACGAAGAGGACAAATCGTAAGAAATTGCAGGAAGAAGCCAACGAAAAGACGGCCCAAATGCTTCGGGAGGCGGCAGCCGACACGCTGGACAAGGTCCTGTATGAACTCAGTGGGCAGATGAAAAATGCCTATGCCAGATCGGATGCGTAAACAATCATCCAGGTGGAAACTTTATGATCTGAATGAAAGAAAAAAAGCAAAAAAAATGGAAAAAACAGCAGATTCTCCAAAAGAGTCTGCTGTTTTTTTCGTGTTTATGAAAATATCTCATTGACAAATTGAAATGTTTACATATAATTACCAAAGATAATTACTAGTGGTAACTATAAAGACAATTAAAGATAGAAAAAAAGATATCAGAGAGGAAAAAGAATGACGATTCAGACGATAAAACGAATGTTGGATGCCTGCTATCAGGCAAAACGGATCGGGAGATGCTTCCCGCGCTGCCCTCGGGCGTGACACCTTCTTATATTCATTTTCTGGATGTGATCCAGATCATGGAGAGGCAGGGGGTTGCTGTGAAGATTTCAGATATCAGTGACTATCTGAATATCCCCCGTCCCGGCGTGACACGGACAGTAAAAGAAATGGAAGAAAAGGGGTATCTGCGGAAAGCCAATGCGGCGGAAGACGGTAGGATCACCTATATTTCCCTGACCGAAGAGGGACGAAAGCTGTCGGAAAAATATAACGAGAATTATTTTTCCGGTCTGGCACCGTATCTGGAGAGCATTTCCGAAGCAGATGCGAAAGTGATGATACAGACCATAGAGACCTTTTATCAGGTGATGTGCGAGAGGAGAGAGTATTTTGAAAAATAAAGAAAATGACATGATGGATTTTACACAGGGAAGTATTTTGAAAAAAGTTGCTTCGCTTTATGGTTCCTATTTTGGGAGCACTGATCTTACAGGCGGCCTACGGTGCAGTGGATCTGCTGGTAGTGGGACGTTTCGGCTCCACTTCGGGATTGTCCGGAGTCTCTACCGGTAGTCAAGTGCTGAATCTGGTAACTTTCGTGGTAACGCAGCTTGCCATGGGTATCACCGTGCTGATCGCACGGTATCTCGGAGAGAAGAAGGAGGAGCAGATCGGCAGTATCATCGGCGGCGGAACCGTTGTATTTGCAGTGATTTCACTGGTGCTGTTTGTAATTATGGTGGGCTTTGCCCGTCCTATTGCGGTTCTCATGCAGGCGCCGGAAGAGGCGGTAGAGCTGACCGCAGCTTACATCCGGATCTGTGGTGCCGGAATCTTTTTTATTGTGGCATATAATGTATTGTCCGCGATCTTTCGAGGACTTGGTGACAGCAATTCCACCGTTGCTGTTTGTCTTCGTGGCATGCATTGTCAATGTCGTGGGTGATCTGGTGCTGGTGGCAGGACTGGGCATGGATGCCATGGGAGCAGCGCTGGCTACTGTTTTTGCACAGGCATTGAGCGTAGTGTTTGCAATTGTACGCCTTGTGAAAAAGGGACTGCCCTTTACCATTACCGGATACGATTTCCGTTGGAATCCCCAGTGCGGTAAATTCCTGCAGATTGGTCTGCCGTTAGCTTTGCAGGAGTGTCTGACGCAAGGCTCTTTTCTGGCTCTGTGTGCCTTTGTCAACCGCCTGGGCCTGGCTGCATCCTCCGGCTATGGCGTTGCCTGCAAGATCGTTAACTTTGCCATGCTGATCCCCAGTGCACTGATGCAGTCCACTTCTTCTTTCGTGTCACAGAATGTAGGTGCCGGAGAACAGAAGCGGGCGAAGAAGACCATGTTCACCGGTATCGGCATCGGACTTTGGTGGGATGCTTTGCCTTTTCACTGGTGTTCTTCCGGGGGATCTGCTGGCAGGTATCTTCTCCGCGGATGCGGCAGTGGTGCAGAGAGGGTATGAGTATCTGAAAGGTTTCGCACCGGAGACACTATTGACTGCTGTGCTGTTCAGCATGATGGGATATTTTAACGGTAATGGCAAGACCGTGTGGGTCATGCTTCAGGGACTGATCCAGACACTTCTCGTCCGACTTCCTTTCGCTTACTATATGAGTATCCAACCGGACGCAAGTCTCACCAATATCGGCCTCGCAGCCCCCATCTCTACTGCAGTGGGCATTGTTCTGAATGTGGCTTTTTTCTCTATTTGGAACATGCTGCCAAGCGTAGTTAATTGAGAGTTACGCGGGCAATGAGCCGCGCATAGGCATAGTGAGGACAGCGATGGGCGCTTGCGCAACAAATCGCTGTCTTATTTTTCGCTACGCGGGGCGTAATCATTAAATTTAGTCAATTAAGCCCTACGATACGCGGGGGCGTAAATCAAATTTAGTCAAAATCCCCGATAGTTCCCGATACGCGGGGCGATACACATGTCTCGATGTCAATTAAGCCCCGGCAGTTTTACGATAGCGGGGCTTAATTGGTTCTCAAATAGGGCCGCGTAACGCCCCATCCATGGTCGACAAGGATACAGAGACATCTTGTTCCTTTCCCCTGTCTTTCACAGTTTTCTGGGAAGGTATCAACAGAGAAAAGGACTCTTCGACATGGCGTAGATGCGGCGGAGACTGTGAGATTTTTGGAAAGTGGTTGAGTTGCAGGGGCAACGCGAACACGATGTTCGCGTTAGAATAAGACATGGATGGCAGCGTAAAGGCGACCCCGTCATGATGAGAAACATTGACCACTTTCCTTTAGAAAATCCACAGTTGTAGCTAGCATCCGAGTCGGGGGGAGTCCTTTCTGCGACAGGGGGCATCGCAACTAAACGTTACGAGCCATGCCGCGTTTCTTAAACCCTGCCAAGGGCACTCCACATTTGTTCACTAACTTTCTGCAATGAGTCACGCATTTCAAAATGTCAGCAAAAGATCTGCAAAATCCTATGATCAATTTTCTGTTTTCATTCGTCGTTTCGCCTCATACATTTTGGCATCGGCCTCCCGGACCATATCGTCCATGGAACGAGGCATAGTATGGGTCAGTACGGAATATCCCATGGCTACAGTAATGGG
>VOFH01004252.1_pt1 | contig 11584 bp, 21 predicted proteins | sample 5384091 | NCBI WGS metagenome assembly VOFH01 (sample SAMN12384727, study PRJNA508395) | human gut metagenome | isolation source: healthy gut G | host: Homo sapiens
CTGGTTCGATTGAGAAGCTGTTGGCGATCAATCCGGATCTGGTGGTTGTGGGCAGTCTGGGCGCGGCCGCAGTTCCTGAAAGAAATCGTCAACCAGCCGTTTCAGTCGATGCCGGCCAGGGAAGATCAGATTCTGGATCTCGGGCGGGAAAAACAGCTGCGTTTTATCTCAGCGCCTCATCTGCATTGGCCAGATACGATGTATACACTGGTGCAGGAAGACGGCATTTTGTTTTACCTGCGATTCCTTTGGCGCACATTACTGTTTTTGCGGGTTTGCGCTTAAGCGAGGTTCAGGATCGGCGGCTATCAGCGTGCGCTGAAATATTACTACGATCATATTCTAAAGCCATTCCGGCCATTTATGCAGAAAGCGCTCGATAAAATAGCTTCTTTGGAGCTGAAGCTGATCTGTCCCGGACATGGCCCGGTTCTGGATGGAGAGCTCGATGAAATCATCCGTCAGTACCAGGTGTGGAACGCGGCGCCAACGCTGGAGAATTGTTTTAGCATCAACAGGTATTTATTTATAAAATCAGCTTTTTTTGTTCGCTATGCTTAAGAAAATAATCAAGGAAGGAAAAATTAAAATCAGAAAAGAGCGTAGGGAGCTTGCGTTTTCCCACACTCTTATGCTAAACTGAACAAGCTTAATGTTAGATTTGACTAACTGTTTAGCTGGATGATCTGGAAAAAAAAGAATCGATAGCCGGTCGGCTCTTTTCTTTTCCTAAATGAGTTAGATAAACTAACAAATGCTTGCGAAAGGAGATCGCTATGTTTTCGACGATATAAAAAGCACGCTGGTTTTAACGGCGGTCCTTTTGATTTGTTCAGGAATTTGTTGTTTCTGGGGTTGTGGATTTTACGCTGACGGATGTGCTGAACGGAAATTGGGAAGCGCTGGAAATCCTGATTCTTTTCCGTGCCCGCCGCGGCTGACTGCGATTTTATGTACGGATGGGCATGACGTCGCCGCTGATCATGCCAGCCTGTGCATGAACAAGTTTGTTTCTCCGACGACTGGCGCGACAATTTCCTTCAGCACAGCTGGGAATTCTGTTGGCGCTCTTATTTCGCCGGGATCGACGCTGTGGGTCCGGGCGGGCTTCGCCTTTGCGGCGGCGATTGCCGGAACCTGGATTTTTGTGGCGTTTGTCCAGCGGATTCAGTTCAAAGACGTTGTGATGGTGCCGTTAGTCGGCATTATGTTCGGCACAATGTGATCGGTGGGATTACCAATTATCTGGCGTATAAATACGAGATGACCCAGGCCCTTTCCTCCTGGCTGGTCGGACACTTTTCTCTGGTGATGAAAGGCCGCTACGAGCTGGTCATGCTGGTGGTGCCGCTGATCCTGGCGGCGTTTGTGTTTGCCAATCATTTCCCAATATCGTCGGGATGGGACGGATTTCTCCAAGAACCTCGGCGTCCCATACAACGCCGTGCTGTTTCTGGGGCTGACGCTGGCGGCGATGATTACGGCGAGCATCGTTGTGGTGGCCGGAAGTATTTCCTATATCGGTCTGATCGTTCCCAATCTGGATCACGATGTTCAAAGGCGATCAGCTGCGCGGAACGCTGGCGGATACGGCGCTGTTCGGCGCGCTGTTCGTGCTGGTCTGCGATATGATCGGCCGGATCGTAATCGCTCCCTATGAGCTGCCGATCAATTGATTGTCGGGATTCTGAAGTCTTGTCTTCATTGTCCTGCTGGGCATGCGGCTCAATGGCAAAGGCCGGCTTGTCGGCAAACCGGAAGCGGGAGCTGCCGCGGATGAAAATACAGCGTTCGCTTCAAGTCAAAGCAGGGATTCTGATCGGTTTGACAATTCTATGATGATCGGCTATCTGACGCTTAACATCAATCCTAAATACGCGCAGTTCGCGATGAGTCTGCGGCCGAAGCTGGGCGTGATGTTGGTGACGGCCGTGTGCATCGGCGGCGCATCGATCGTCTTTCAAACGCTGATTCGCCAACACGATCGTGACGCCGTGTCTTTTTGGGAATGAATTCCCTTTACGCCCCTTGATCCACACCGCGGTTGTCTTTTTTTGGGTTCCGGCAGTTTGATCGCCCGGCATCCGCAGCTGGCATTTCTCGTCGATTTGACAATCATGGGCCTGGCGGCCATGCTGATCTACGGGACGCTGTTTCGGAAGATGAAGCATCAGATTCTGTATGTGCTTTTGCTGGCAGGGACGGTGATGTCGACATTGTTTACCAGCCTGCAGACGACGCTGACCCGGATCATGGATCCCAACGAATACGACGTTCTGTTAAGCTCGCTGGTCGCCAGCTTTTCCAACGTCAATTCCAGCCTGCTGCTGATTTCCGTCGGTTTGATCGGTATTGTAATTTTCGTGCTGCGGCGGGAAAACCGCGGTCGCTGGATGTGATTGCCTTGGGGAAAAGTCCGGCGATTAACTTAGGCGTAGACGTAGATAAAAACCACGCGGCGTTTATTACTGGGAGTAACGATTCTTATTGCGGATCGCCACTGCCCTGGTGGGTCCGATTTCTTTTCTCTGGGCTTGATCATCGCCAATCTCCCGGCAGCTGTTTAAAACCTACAAGCACACATGGCTGATCTTTGGCTCGAGCTGCTGCTGGGGATGATTGTGCTGATCGGCGGACAGCTGATCGTAGAACATGGCTTTTCTTACAGCCTGCCGGTGAGCGTGCTGATCACCATCGGCGGCGGTTTGTTTTGATGTTATTATTCGGCAAAGGGAGGCGGCCGTAGTATGTTAATTCAAGGACTGACTAAGCAGTATGGCGGCAAACGGGTTGTGGATGAGGTGAGCTTTTGAAATTCCTGCGGGGCGGGTGTTGTCCTGATCGGGCCCAACGGCGCGGGAAAGTCGACCGTCATGGGCATGGATCTCTCGGCTGGTCGCCAAAGACGCGGGTCTGATTCATTTTGAGGGGGCAGGATCTGGCGAAGTGGAATAGCCGCGGGTATCAAAACGCCTGGCGATCCTCACGCAGACCAGCAACATTTCCATGAAACTGACGGTGCAGGGAACTGGTCAGCTTCGGCCGTTTCCCCTACTGTCGGGGAAGGCTTCAGAAGGAGGACCGGCAGAAAGTGGAGGAAGCGCGCTGGCCTACAGGGAGCTGGAAGCGATCGCGGATAGGTTTATCGACGAGCTGGCCGGCGGGCAGCGGCAGCGGGCGATGATCGCCATGGTGATCGCGCAGGATACGGATTATATCCTGCTGGATGAACCGACGAACAACCTCGATATCTACCATGCATCGAACATGATGAAAATGGTGCGGCGCTTATGCGATGAATTGGGGAAAACCGTGATCCTGGTCTGCATGAAATCAACTACTGCGCGTTTTACTCGATTATATCTGCGCTTTTGTCGATGGCCGGGTAGCGCAGTTCGGCGGCGCAGGAAGTCATCACCCAGGAAAATCTGACCGCGATTTACGGCGTGGATTTCAAGATCCAACAGGTCGCGGGCCGGCCGCTCGATTTATTATTAACGGTGCCGGCAGGCAATGCAGAAAGCTCAATGACCAGGCAAACCATAAACAAACAATCAAAGGAGAAAAAATGAAGAAAATTACCGCTTTAATCGCAATGGGTTTATTGATCCTTGCGGGATGCGACAAGCCTGAAAACAACGCAGTCCAGCCAGGAAATCAAGCACACCGTAACGATCACAACACTCAACGGGAATCAGGAAAGCAATCGCTGGAAGTTCCGGTCGATCCGCAGACGGGTGGCGGTTCTCGATATGGCCGTCCTGGATATGCTGGATAACTGGGGGCTGGGTGACCGTGTCGTCGGTATGCCGAAGGCTTCCGTCGTGGATTACCTGAAAGCCTACAATGAAAAGGAATCGATCGCGAATTTAGGAACGTTGAAAGAAGTCGACTTGGAAGCGCTGATGGCCAGCGAACCGGATCTGATTTTTATCAGCGGACGCCTGAGCTCGCAGTATGACAAGCTGTCTGAAATTGCTCCGGTCGTGTATTTAAGCACGGACAGCGAGCTGGGAATCGTTGAAAGCGTGAAGCAGAACGCGATGACGGTCGCTTCCCCTCTTTAACAAGCAAAAGAAGGCTGAGGAACAGCTGGCGGGTTTTTGACAGCCGGATTGAAGCCGCGGCAGGCGGCGGAAGGCAAAACCGCCGTGGTCGGTATGGTGACTTCCAGTAATTTCAACACCCTGGGCAACAATGGCCGCTGTTCGCCGATCGGCCGGGAAATCGGCTTTACCAATCCTGGCGGACGACGTCGATTCCACCCACGGCAACGAATCGTCGATGGAGGCCGCTCGTCAAGCTGAATCCGGAATATTTGTTTGTATTGGACCGGGATTTCCGGATTCAAACGGAAGGCGCGCAAGCTGGCCGAAGAAGTCATGAACAATGAACTGACCGCGAAGACGCTGGCGGGACAGAATGGCAATCTTGTCTATCTGACGCCGTCGGTCTGGTATCTTATCTGGAAGGCGGAATTACCGCGCTGGATCTCATGCTTCAGGATCTGGAATCTGTTTTGTTGAAATAAGCAGGAAAAAGGATGAAGGCTATCTTGATTAAAGGTCAGCCGATCATCCTGTTTTTATAGGTAAGCGTGGCGGTGAGAAAAGGCTGGAAAGGGGGACTGATTATTGCGGCGTTACATATCCGTAATAAGGCGTCGTTCCTCCGAGTCGCATTTTGTATTTTTCAGTTTTCAGAATCGGCGTGTTGTAGCTGAACAGCACGGGATGATATAGGCCTGATCTTCTATCAGATATTCCTCAATCGCATGCGGCGCTCATGTATTCCCGTGTGATCGACCAGCACCGCCGCATCCTGGACCACGATCCGTAAGCCGGTCTTCCACAGCCGGAACCACCTGCTGACCGATTGTCCACAATGTCAGAAACTGAGAGGATCATCGCTGGCCGTATAGCCGTACCGTGAAAAGCTCAAAGTCGCCGTTGTCGATCTGATTATAGAAGACGCCGGATTCCACGACTTCAGTTCGCAGTCGATCCCGATCGTTTTCCACATCGCTTCAAAATCTGCGCGACGTCGGCATGGATGAAAGAGGAGGAGTATTTGTATTTGATCTTTAACGGATGATCCTCGTCATAGCCGGCTTCCTTCAGCAAGGTTTTTCGCTTGTTCAGGATCATAAGCCTGCATGATTCCCGACGCGTCGGCTTCTTTGCGGAAATCACCGTTAATCCCGTTCAGTCCGGACGGAACATAGCCGCCCAACGGCTGGTAGTATTCTACGGGTCCCAGCGTGGCGGCCAGCGCCTGCTTATCGATGGAGAGGGCCAGCGCTTTCCGAACCCGGCTGTCTTTTAAGCTTTCCGGTGCGGTGGAACCGGAATTCAGCGCGATAAAGTATGACGTTGGAGAGGGATGTTCAGACTTCGTTTTGATTTGGATAGTTTACGCCGACATCCACCGGAACATTCAGCGCAATATCGATCTCGCCGTTTTTTGTAAGCGAGCGACTGGGCGTCGCTGTCAGGCATGACCAGGAAGGTAATTTGATCGAGCGTGATGGCATCTGCATTGAAGTAGCTGTCATTTTTGACGATAACGGCTTTCTCATTTTCGTTGCATTCCGCCAGCTGATAAGCGCCGATGCTTGGATAGCCGGGCTTCAGCGCCCAGGCGGAATCATGTGGATCCGCAAAGTCCGCCCGGCGCAAAAATATTGCCGGCCAAAAGGTTCAGGAAAAAGGCGCAGGGTTGTTTCAGATTCAGGACTAACGTTAATTCATCCGGTGTTTCCACTCCGTCTATATCGATAGCCAAAGCGTCCAGATCTGTATTCGACGCGATTTCCTCAGCTCCTTTCAAATAGGTGGTCAAATTGTAAATGGACAGGGAGTTTTCAGCACCGTAGGTCAGATTCCGCAAGATCGCATATTTGAAATCCTGGGAGGTCAAGGCTTTTTTCCATCACTCCAGATCAAGCCTTCTTTTCAGCTTGAGGGTGTAGGTCAGTCCGTCGTCGCTCACGGTATAGCTGTCGGCTAATTCCGAAATGACATTGCCGTTTTCATCCTTCGTCATCAGACTGGAAACGGTGTGCGCAAGAATGTAGTTGTTGACGGTTTCCGTGTTAAAGCCGGGATCCAGCGTTGTGATCTGGCGCCGACGGCGACGACGATGGCATTTTGTTTTGTTTCCGGGGTTGGGGAAGCTGTGGGATCAGAGGAGCAAGCTGTGTTTAAAAAGCAATAAGCCTGCGCAGAGAAGCATATTCAATTTTTTCATATTTATTTTCCTTTCTCATCATGGTTTTGGTCAAGAAGCAGAAGCGTCGTCGGTAACGCTTCTCAGGATGCTGGGTTTCCATTTGACATCGTCGATCATAAAATGGGTCTGTCAGAATCATCAAGCATCACTCCTTTCCAGTAGAATTTTAGAAAAATAAAAAATCGCCTCTAGCCAAGCTAGAGACGATGGTTTCGCGGTGCCACTCTAATTGCCGGTCAATCCCGGCCTCCTCAAATCCTTAACGCGGATGAACGGATTTTCCTACTTTGTTCAGAAAATCATCTCCCAGATGCGTTTTCACCGGAACAAGTGCCGCTGACCTTCCACTCTGTGTCAGCTCGCTGATGGATTCTTCCGCTTACTTTTTCTGTTCTTTGATTTTATGGTTCTTAGTTTAAAATGATAAATGAAAAGTTGTCAACAGGAAAATGAATAAGTTTTCAACAATAAAGAAATAATTTTCATAAGATTGAGAAACACCAATTCATAACTGTTTTATAAAGTCCAAAGAGTTCGTCTTTATTCCATCAATAAGAAAAAAGAGGAAGTTTCATCCTCATGTCTGCGCAAAGATTGTGCCGTGTTGTGCTTCTTAACGAATGCGGCAGGGGAAGTATGGGGATAAGCCGTAAAGGATAGCCCATGATGAAGCGACAGGGTATTCCCTGAATCTACATTCTGTTCCAAAGCCATTCGATCTGCGGAAATGCCAAATGAGCTAAGAATGCGGCAAAACTAAGAGCACCAAAACGAGCGCCGCATAACGACGAAGGTGAACGCTTTTTTCAGCGCCTTTTTCCCGTTTTCAAGGTCAAGATAGATTGCCGTGACTTTCTCGTCAGTCCGATTCTTTTCTCTGACGTCTTGAACATCGATCCCTTTAACCAGCTCGTCAAAGTCATATTAAAATAATCGCTGAGCATCACTAATCGTTGAAAGTCGGGATAAGACTGACCGCTTCCCACTTGGAGATGGTTTGTCTTGATACTTGTAATTCCGCGCCTAATTCTTCTTGAGATAAGCCTTGCTTCTTTCTGATTTCCAATAATCTTTCATGAAATTTCATTTTAAATCCTCCTGCTTATTGAATAAGCCAAGTATATTGAAAATGTACTCCATCGACAAGCAACCTTTCTTGGCAATTTGTCCACGCTCGATAACATTTGCCGAACTTCCTGACTCTTTGTTCGGCAGGGGGGATTTTATGATGATTCTAAAGGAGTTCTATTTCCTTGTTTAGATTTCTTCTTCCGATAGCGGCTTTGTTGGGTCATAGCGAATAAGATTGGAATCCCTGTTGCGCCTTCTCAATAGAGGTCCTCTGCGTTCACGTCATCGATCTTTAAACATACCGCTAAGATCGTGATCGCCGTTAAACTAAATCTAACGTTTCCTTCTGTTTGCCGCAAGGCATAAACAGTTCCTTCAACAACCTGAGATTACTCAATTCTAACTTCTATACCTTGAACTTCTACATAAACAAGGATATCTGCATCCGTTTCATTTTGCATCGCTACGCCGACTTTAAACCACGCTCCCTTTTCAACGTCCATTTTCACTGGCATGCCGGGCGTAAGATAGGTTGGTTCATAGGCGTTTTTTTCCTGACTTCAACGGGCTCTAATACGACTTCGGTATCTCCTAAACCCTCGCTGGAAGAAATAATAATCGTATTGCTGATTGGAGATATTTCTTCATTCGAATAAACGAATGCCTCTTTGCTTCCCGGGGAATCGTAATTTTATCTTGTATGTATGGCTTTTCCACAGCTTGTCATAACTAACATAAAATTAACATCCAAATCAACGCAGTTATCTTTTTTCATTACATTTCTCCTTCAAATTCAAATTAGTCCAACTCAATAAACTGATATTGATAAATCTAAGTTACCACGGAAAAATAAAGTAAAGTGCCAACGAACTGATTATTACAGAAATTAGATAAAGCTCTTTGCTCTTTACTCTCCTGTAAAACATAAAAGAAAAACGATTGTGCCCCAATAATGTCCATCAACAACTGAAACAAAAATGTATGATGTTCCAAAAATAAAAAGAAATTGCGATTTGCTTCTGCAACTAAAGCCCCCTACCAGGGAAGAATATAGTATCAATTAAAAATATGTTTTTGATTCAATAATACAGAATAAACGCCGCTATTGCGCAAAGGGATTGAAAAGAAAAGTAAACATCACAAATAGGCGAAACAGGCTTAGGAATGAACACATGCCCTGCAAGCCATAAAGCTTAAAGTCATTTCAGACATATATAAAAATGAACTGGATTCCTGCACAAATATTTGAGGTGCTTAACAACATAGGAATGATCCAAAACCCATTCAATGTATCTAAGCCAATACAAATGCCTGCAAGCCATAAATTTTCCTACCCAACAAACTTGATTTCACTTAACGTAAAAGATTTGGGATTGTCGTTTGGTTCTGTCTGCAGGTGTCTTTAATGTGATTGCATAAACCGTTCCAATTTGTAACGGGTCTGTTTCCATTGCCTGTCCATCGTAATATACTACAATTTCGTCACAACAGCTATATCTGTATAACTATCTTTGTTTTCTGCTAACGGGACACTCCAATGGCTGCCATTCGGATACCCTTCTGCTGTATCGGGTACATGAGAATATAATCATCATACTTCCTCTACAATTCCTGTTACACTTGGCTCATTCTCGATTATATAATTCATGCTTCGGTTATTGCAGCCTACCAAACTTAAATACACAAAACCAATGCCGATATGATTTGCTATTATCTTTTTCATATCACACCTCCGTCCATTCAAATCTGTCCAATTCTTCAAATAGTTATTGTTATTCAATTTACCTTCTTTTCATTATGATCAAAGCTTTTACCACTCTCTGTATTGAACAAAGACATCGCTGAGATCTGCAGAGAACGGCCAATTCTATCAATAAAATCCTCAAACTTTCCAACAACTGTTCATCGTGAAACTTAGGATTCAGGAAAATCTTAATTTTGCAGTAAAAATGGCAAAAGCCTTGATTTTTAACGACTTCAACCCCTCTGCATTATTTATTTGCTTGGATCATCTTTAGAATTTTTGTCATTATGTTGTTCGTCTGTTAAAAACTTTCCATTGTAAAACAGGGCATAGGTAGTATTATGGCTGGGGTACAGCCTGCGCCTGTTCTTTTGTATCAATACGAATAGCTGTAAAAGGAATTTTTTAAATGCAGTCCTTTCAAGGATAGGAACATATTTTCCATTGAATGACACTGGTTCGTATAATATAAAAAACCCCTCGACATCATGGGGATGTTTCGCGGACTCCTTAAACTTCAGATGTCTGACTTTTCATCAAAGCGAAAGGAACATGAGATTTATGCCCACGTCCGATTCATCTGCGATCTTAAATCCTTTATAAAGCAAAAATTTAGGATCGGACAGAAAGGGTTTCTTCTTTGCGGATGAAATACAAATCGGATTTTTCCTTGCACTTTAGCACATACATTCGTTTAATGGAAATCGTTGAAAACATCCTTTGCCCTTTCCAAAACCGGATACCCAAAAAGCAGTCAATATACATATAATGATCGCAAGTATTGGAACCCAGGCATCATTTTCTGAGGAATATACAATAAAACATTTTCTTCCCTCTTTCAAGTGCTTTTCAGAAAAACAAGACATCTTCAAAAGCATTTTCATCATCCCTCTTTTTGGATGAAACCTGAATGTCTTTGTTATTGAAATCATAGCGAATATGTCCCTGATCAATGTTTTCTTTCGTTACTCGAATATACTCCATCACGATTCTCCTTTATTTCTAATTTTGTTGCGCTTAGTTTAAGGTTGAGTTTGTGCTGAGATTTTCTGGGATCGAACGATCGATGAGCTGTTGGACTTCTTAACTTGAAGTGAATGTTGTAATCTTCAGGATCACAAAAAGGAATCTAATGATTCTTATTCATTGTACTCGACAGGTTTCCATTTATTTTTTCCATTTCGTGTTTTACTTCTGACCAAGACTGATTGGCTACCGATACCCCCTTTTCCCGTATACCATTTGCTTTCGTCGGGATCATAAATGAGATTGACACTGGTCCATTACCATTCGATTCATGGTAGATGCATAAATGATGGCATCTTCTTCCGTCGGATTATCATATGCACCATAATGATTAAAACAAATCTGGATCTTATAATTCCCTTTCGGCAGTTTCGCCGCGTCGACAATTCGGATCTAAAGTTGGCCAGGAACCGCCGTAAACTTCGTTCTTCATAAAATCCCGAATTCTGTCATTGTTCAGTGTTGTAAAACCTGTTAATTCTTTTATAATGTTTTTTGTCAATTTTACTTTGTTCATTTAGATATTTCATAAATCCCAACATTGCGTTCTGAATTCCCTTGGGTGTGGTATCCAGATTCCCGCTGGCCAAACTTCCGTGTTCTGAGCAGCGGATGAGCGTTACAAGCCCTTTGATTTCAACAACGCTGAACTTTCCGCCTGACGCATTTCGGAGTGGAAATAAAATAAGCGTCATCCTTATTCTTTAATAAATCCGCGATCGGTACCGGCTCGCCCTTGATTTGATAGGCGCTGTACATCTCCATAACTTTTGACGTGTCTGCTGGCACTGAACCTGCGCAGTTGTGGTAGTAAACCCCGTTAATTTGGGAACCAGAATCAGCAAAGCAGGCAACCAGGATGGCAACGACGACGATGAGCTCAATCAATGTAAAAACCACGCTTCTTCTTTGGCATGATTATAACCCCATTTCTTTGATAACCATTATACCATGCTTTGAACATAGGAATACAATAGAAAACAATCGTGAAAAGTAGGATCCAGCATGATTAAGGCTTTACATCGGCGATTTCTATGACTATAATAGGACGTAAAGGTAGAGAAAAGAAGAGTAGCTTTTCCATTTTCTGAGTCAGAGAGAGCCTGGGCAGGTGAAAGCAGGACAGAAAACAAAAAAGCGAACATGGTCTTGGAACTGATTATCCGAACAGCGTAGGATAAGACGTGACTTCGCGTTAAGAAGCAAGCGCATATCGAAAAGATATGAAGTAAGGTGGTACCGCGCGAAATCTGGCGTCCTTTCAGGGACGTTTTTTTATTATAAAAAAAGGAGGAATTCCTCATGAACGAAAAAATATTACATTACAACGGCGATCGCTTACACTTCCGGCAAGCCGCATATCGGCAATACGTATGAAATCGTTCTGGCTGACAGCATTGCCCGTTATAAAAGAATGCTGGGATACGACGCTTCTTTCAGACCGGAACTGACGAACACGGTCAGAAGATCGAGGACAAAGCGAAAGTCAGCGAGCGTAGAACCGCAGCAGTT
>VOFH01000166.1_pt1 | contig 11576 bp, 17 predicted proteins | sample 5384091 | NCBI WGS metagenome assembly VOFH01 (sample SAMN12384727, study PRJNA508395) | human gut metagenome | isolation source: healthy gut G | host: Homo sapiens
TTCAAACTGACCGTTACGGTCACGTGGAATAGATATGACAGCTTCCCCATGTTCAGTTTGGATTTTCTTCGGATAGTTACCGTTACGTGAATTACCAGTGTTGTTCCCTGCCACAGAATTCTTTTCATAACCCAAATGGGCATCCATTTCGCCTTCAAGCATCTTTTCCAATACTTGGGCATGCAACTGCTTCAGAAACTTGCTCACATCGGCTTCTGTCTTGAACTGGCTAAGGAACTCCTTGCTTAATACCTCATTAGGCACTACTTGATAGGAATGATACCATTACTGATAATGTTCCAAAATAAATAATCCCATGAGTTTTTTGCCACATTCAGTCTCAGTTTGCATCAGGTTCGCACGATGGAAGTTGGGGCCCCATCCCAGAAACCAACACCCTTAATAGCTGCCTGCCCCAGGAAGAAAGTTCCAAAATAAATATCAGTTTTGATATTTCCTCGAAAGTGCGCCCCATTTGCGCCAACTGGGAAAAACCTGGTTGGAACAAGGCTCATTCTGAACATGGATACATTCCAGCGGTAATCCTTCGGCTTCATAAGCTTTAATAAAACGCGCAAAGTAATCGGCATACGTTTTCAGATACCCCTCTTCCATCCGGAAACCGGTACTGAATTCAGCTATAGCTTCACGCGGTAGCAATCCATTCACGTCTTTCTCCGGACGGACGAACCGCAGCAGCATAATGATTATTCGTCTTCATCCAAGGCGGAGGACACCAGGGAGAAGCCCAAATGCGCAAGTCAGGATTTATCTGACGGGCAGCTTTAATATAAGGAATCAGAATATACCTGTCACGGTCGATATTGAAATTCACCAGATTAAAGTCTCCTGCAACATCCGCCGAAGAGTAAAAACTCATGGCAAAGTCATTAGCTCCCCATCGGAAGACGACAATAGTCGAAGCAAGCTCCATCTTTGCCAAAGATAGCTTGAAGAACAGCTTCACGATCTTCAGCCGACAAGGCATTCAGCGCATCCCAACCCATTTCATTGAAGCATCCACCTATACCCGTAATCAACTGTAAGCGTTGAGTCGGGTCAAGCACAATTTCTGCTTCAGTAGTTGCACGTTCCGGCTTTACCTTCTGCTTCACCCACGGAGAAGTCTGAGTGGTAGCATACCACTCGACCTTCTGCGCTGAAACAGTTCCACTTAGCAGGAACAGTAAAATCAGACTTATTAACCTCATAAGCTATCTTATTTTCTTTGTTTCACCATCTGGATAGTTCCGTCTTCATTGTAGTAAAGTTTGTCTACACAAATAGAGCGCAACCAGTCATGATTAGATAAAGCACAGTTGTGGTAGAATGCAAACCACTGGCCTTTATATTCTACGATAGAACCGTGATTGGTATAGCTGTCTGTAGGCTCCATATAGATACCCATAGATTTCCAGGGACCGAGCGGGTTATCACTGATAGCATAGCGCATACGGTTGTCACCTTTCACACCGTCATTCCAGTTTTCATCGTGATTATCGGAATAAGAGATAGTATTTTCCATTATATTTATGAATCCATGTAGCTTCGTGGAAGTCTTCCAGACCTTCCATTTCCTTCATTTCTCCATCCAGTTCCACCATATTATCTTTCAGTTTGCCACCTTTACAAATCTGGCCACCACCGTTATAGATATAAGCCTGACCGTCATCATCCACAAATACACAAGGGTCGATCAACGGGTCCATTCCTTCGATATACCCCTGCACAGTAAAATTAGCAGCCGGTTCTTTGCTGGTAGCTACACCGATCTTCCAACTATCATTCCACTTCGTATCACTGGGATGCGGGAAGTAGAAATAGTACGTACCATCCTTGTAAGCACAGTCGGGAGCCCACATAAATCCACCTTCTTTGCGTCCCCAGGGCACTTGTGACGAATTCAGAATTTCACCATGATCTGTCCAATTCACCATATCATCCGTAGAGAACACATGATAACGATCCATCAAATCGCAACCACGCGGAGGATCTATATCATGCGAAGCATATACATACAAACGTCCGTCCGCCCATACATGTGCCGAAGGATCGGCGGTGTACATGTGCGTGATAAATGGATTGGGAGCCATACTGTCAATTCCCGCCGCTTCTTCTTTCGTCGAATTGCTTTTAGGCGACTGACAAGAGAACATAACTCCCACCAGGAATAATGCAAAAATAGGATAAAAATGCTTTTTCATAAGTAATGTGTTTTATATTAGTAATTAATAGCACTGTTTCTGTCATTTCTGCAATACCGAAACCACTTTCTGTAAACGAATATCAGCAGAAGAAGCACCTACCATGATCGTATAATCACCGGAAGGACAGACAAACTTATCTTTCGCCTCATCCCAATAACGCAACAGATCTTTACGCAGTTTCAAAGTCACCTTCTTGTTTTCACCACTCTTCAATGTGACACGCTCAAAACCTTTCAGCTCTTTGATAGGCATTATTTCATCCCGTTCAGGCAACTTCACGTATACTTGAGCAACCTCATCACCTGCATATTTACCTGAATTCTTCAGTTGGAAAGAAACATTTATCTCCTCTTCACCATCTGCCACTTGCAGGTTGGAATACTTAAACGTGGTATAACTTAAACCATAACCGAAAGGATACAGAACATCCCCTTTGAAGTATTTATAAGTACGTCCCTTAGTTATATCATAATCATCAAACGGAGGGAGCTCATCCAGACTTCTGTAATAGGTCAACGGCAGACGGCCACCCGGATTATAATCACCAAACAAGACTTCCGCTACAGCTTTACCTCCGCTTTCACCGGGATACCAAGCATTCACGATAGCCGGAATATGCTCATCCATCCAGTTGATAGCCAATGAGCTACCTGCTACCAATACAACTACGATATTCGGATTTACTTTGTAGATTTCCTGCAAGAACTCTTGTTGGTCCGCCGGAAGCTGAATATCATATCTGTCTTGCCCTTCACGTTCTATTGACTTATTAATGCCCAATACGGCAACCACTGTCTCACACTCACGCACCGCCTTTCCGGCTTCGCCGTACAAATCCAGTCGCGTCACTTTTTCCTACCTGTGGAACACGCCATTGCAGTTTGGCAATAGCATAGTCACGGTTATCGTAATATTCAGCCTTCAACTGATAATCTTTTCCGGCTTCCAGATAAATAGTAGCGGTATCAGTCCGGACAGCATGTCCCGGCCACGCATCAATCAGCATCTTACCGTCAATGCTCAGGCGACAACCGTCATCCGATGTGAAACTATGTATATTGTCCGGTAACCGTAGGACGCAATTTTCCGGTCCAACGGACAGACAAAGGAGATTTAGGCAAGAAGGGATCCGGCGCCTGGTTGGCAGGCTCAAAGTTGATCCATTCTTCTTTACGCACTTTCGGAGTTCCCTGCAACTTGGTATTGTCAAAATACTCGGCCTTCAATCCTTCCGGAAAACTGGCACCCTGTATAAGTTCCATTCCGTCTACAGCAGACTTCCATGGGGCGTATACCACTTTTACATCATCGCCTACCCTGTCTTTAATACCTTGTAATACAGAAATCGGAGCGATTACCGGCAATCCGCTATAATCACCAAACTCACTGCTACCCGCATTGATGCCTACCACTGCTATGGATTTTTACCTTCCTGGCGTTAAGCGGCAACATTTTCTTTTGATTCTTGAGTAATACAATACACTCACGTGCAGCATTCAAAGCCACTTCCTGATGTTCTGCCGACCCTATTACAGCAGGAGATATTTTCGTATAAGGATTCTGTTCTCCACTATCGAACAAGCCTAATTCCATACGCGCTCTCAACACCCGATAGGCTGCGGAGTCGATGTCCGCATCCGTAACCATATATTGACGGTATGCACTCAGCAAAGGCTGGTCATATACATCATCTCCACATTCCAGATCCAAACCTGCTTTTATGGATAAAGCAGCGGCTTCTTTAGTCTTTACGTATTTATGTGCACTCACCAACAAAGAAGGTCCACCGCAATCGGAAACCACATATCCTTTAAATCCCCAGTCCTTACGAAGTACTTTCGTCAATAACCAAGCGTTCAAGGTACAAGGCACATCATTCAGCGCATTGTATGCTGACATGATGGAAGCTGATTTACCATCCTTCACGCACGCTTCAAAAGCCGGAAGGTAATATTCACGTAACTGTTTTTCTGAAATCTGCGGATTACATACAAAACGATTGTGTTCTTCATTATTAGCCGCAAAATGCTTGGGAGTCGATACAATCTTCAGATAACGGTCATCATCGCCTTGCAGACCTTTCACAAAAAGCAGTACCCATGATACCACTTAAATAGGGTCTTCTCCGTAAGTTTCCGGAGTACGTCCCCAACGTGGGTCACGCGCCATATTCACTGTGGGGAGACCAGAAGGTCAGCAAGTCACTGAACTGGCTTTTCTGCTCCCGTCCCTGATCCATCATTCCAACGGGCACGGGCCTCATCAGAAATAACCGTAGCTACCTGCAATTGCAGCTCCGGATTCCAGGTTGCCGCCAGTCCGATAGCTTGCGGGAAAACGGTAAAGCGTCCCGGTCGAACCACTCCGTGAAGCGCCTCGTTACCGTGGTAATACTTAGGAATATCCAGACGGGGAATTCCGGAGAGGTGGCACGCAACAGGCTGATTTTTTCTTCAACCGTCAAGCGTGATAATAATCCATGATGCGCTCATGCATCGGTGCTTTCTCATCCTTATATAGCTTTGAGCCTGTGCCACTCCGGCACAGGCTATTAGAGCTAATAATCCTGTAAATACAATCTTTTAAGTGTTTTCATGGTTTTTTCCTATTGACTTATACCTTATTGTTTTTCTGCGGATGGGGGCACTGCATCACCTGCGCTACCCCATGCCTTATTGGGTCTGCTACCCATCACCAATACCAATTTTCCACCTTCTTTTTATGTCGTCATGACTAAACCAAGGCTTATTCCATTCTTTTTCCGTTCAATGTTGCAGATTGGATGTATTTATTTTCATCCGACGCACCTTGTGCTTCTATTTCAAATACCTTTCCGTTGCTCAACATCACCTTAGCCTTAGCAAACAAAGGGACTACCGATATTATAAGCCGGGAATCCCGGTGTAACCGGATAGAAACCTAAAGAAGAGAATACAACAAATGCCGACATACCGCCACCGTCTTCATCTCCCGGTACCCCCATCAGGTCGTTACGGAACCAAGTCTTCAGCAACTGACGGATGCGTTTCTGTGTCTTCCAAGGCTGACCTGCATAGTTATACAGATAAGGAATATGCAAAGAAGGTTCATTGGCCATTGAGAATTGTCCCACATTTCCCGTATGATCCGGTATCTGTGCATAGAAAGCATATTTGCCACGTCCCAGCGGTTCACGGAAAGTCTGATCCAGATTTGCTATAAACTGTTGGTTACCACCCATCAAATCAATCAGATCGGCTACATTGTGAGGAACGTCCCAACGATAAATCCAACCATTATTCTCACCATAATATTCACGGGCACCCATACCTCCGGAGAAACGATAATCGAATGGTTCGATCCACTTACCATTCTTATCCTTCGGATGGAAGAAAGCTGTTTCTGCATTATACACGTTACGATAATTATGAGCACATTGCAGATAGTGAGCAGCATCTTCTTTCTTTCCCAACATATCGGCTATACGCGACAGGCACCATTGGTCGTATGCTGTTCCCAGTGTAACTGCAATCGGCTGACGCTTTTCGAAATGATGTACATTCGATCTGTTTCTTTTTCTCCTTCCTGAAGTGCAGGGATATATCCGTTCTTCTTATAGAAATCATCAATCCAACCGGGCGGCAGCACCCGACCACGGAGCCAATGTTTTTCTTCTCAGCTACTGTTGCTACGGCATGATTGGAATTCATACGGCGGGAGTCACCTGTAATTTCAGGGAAGGTAGGCATCCACATATTACCCATTTGTTCAGCCATACGCAGATAAGAGTCAATCACATTCTTTTTTCCGTACCTTCGTCAATCAGGAGACGCAGGGATGAGCTGCGCGATAGGTATCCCAAATCCAGTCGTCCGTATAGAAAGGTTCGCCATTATCCTCGTGCACCTTTCCGTCAAACGCACTGAAATAACGACCGCCCTCACTGATACAAACGGGGCGTTCGAATATGCGATAGAGTGACGTATAAAGAATTTGCTTATCTGTATCACTGCCACCTTCTACTTGAATATCGCTCAATGCTTTATCCCAGATTTGGCGTCCCTTTTCTGCCAAAGCCTGTAGATTATAGTCCGGCAATTCACGTTGCAGATTCTCTTTAGCCTGTTCCTCACTTATAAACGAAATACCATAGCGCAGATTTACCGTTTTCGTTCCGTCGGCAAAGTGCAAAACAGCACAGGCATTGCGACCTTCAGCTTCCTTCGTGCCTGCATCTATTTTACCATCAGCCAGAATACCCGTTTCTATAGGAGCAATATCCGATTCTATATACAAGTACACACGCGTATTATTCTCCAATTGCTGGTAACCGCTCACAAATCCGTCACCTGCTTTGATGGCACCGTTTCGTGAATTAATCATCATGTATACAGGTTTATCCTGCTGACTATAATCTATCTGATAAAGAGCCGACTGATGAGAGGGTGCATACTTCACTTTAATTTCCTCGTCATCGAGGATCACCTCATAATAATAAGGTTTCAACTTTTCATCATCATAGCTATAAGCTACAACCGGACGAAGATTCTCTCCTGATACGGACTCAGGTTGAAAGCTGAACTTCCACGATGGCTGGTTACAATCAAAGGAAGACCGTTCAACTGATCTGTTGTATAGTCCGCCCGTTCGGGATAAACACGAAGCATACTATTCGGCAGATGAATAGTCGGGAAAGTAGGCACCAGCAAGTGACTGATATTTCCCATGTAAGGATTTACATAGTCAACCGGACCTTTCACAGCAGTTACTTGATTTTGTACTCCACTACAAGCGCCCAACATGGAAACTAAGGCTACAGAAGCCAGGCAATATGTAATTTTCATAATATAACAGTTTTAGTTTATATTTATTCGTGAAGGCAAATGTAAGAGCTTAAAGCTTTCCCTTTCGATTAAAAAAGACTTAATAGCCGATTAAAATTGAATAAATAGCTAATTTGTCTATTATTTAATCATCTTACCCCTTTTTCCGGCATTTTAGAATCTTCATTACGGGAGCCTGATACATCCATCATTCAATTACTCCCGACACCATTTTCATTAAAAGCAATGATAGAAAAATAATATTCTGAATCCCTATTGAAATAGCGGGCCTCGTATTGATTGTCGTAAACCACCATTGAATGAGTAAGTTTTTCTTTCTGTGTTCCCCAACGTAAAATGTATCCTGTTACATCTTCTTGAGAATCCCATACAAAACGGTAGATACGTTTGTCACTCTCATCGCGCGAGGCGTGGAAACCTGTTACAGCAACGGGTACTTTACCATCACCTTGTCCGAAGATACGCAAATCAAATAAGGAGAAAGAGCCTTCCATATCTTTTGAATTGCAGATTTTCAGGTATTGCATTTTCGCTGGTGTAGCCAGAGTATGTAATTTGTGAGGAGCATCTTGCTGATTCTTTTCTTCATCTACCAGACGAGTCCATTTATTTCCATCTACCGACCCTTCAATATAATATTGATATACCACTGGTCCATGAGGAGCATGGATATTGAAATTATGATTGCAAAATTAACCTGAATAGCCTTCACATCCATAGGCTCGCCAAGATCAATTTGTAACCATTCACCTTTGTTACCAGTCTGTGCAGCCCACCAGGTCTCGACTTGCTCATCATTAGCCAATTCCGGTTCGTAACCTTCAAGAGAAGAAGATGCAGCTACTTTCTTCTTATACGAAAGTAGGTTCCACCCCATGTTGATATCTTTTTTTCGAAGTCTACTTTCCTGTCAGGAATACAGAAGGGATAGTCTGCAAAAGTAGTAAGCGCATACATACCGTATTTATCAGAAACAACCACGGAATAATCCCAAACGACGTTCGAACCAGTGACGAACAGAAATAGTCATGGAAGCTACATGCCAGTAATTTCCATATTTATCCTTGAAGGTATGTCCATGTCCGGCACCACCAATAAAACCACCGGGTTTGAAAGAGAAAGGATTATCTTCTACATACTCGAAAGGTCCTAACGGATTATCGCCTACATAGTTACCATCACCATAAATACGGTATTGAGTACCGGGAGCGGCATGTAAGTAATACCGTCCATTATGCTTCAGCACACACGGACCTTCATTCCAGCCTTGGCGCGATTCTTCATTATTCTTACCGGGAACTTCCCAACCATATTTATCACAATTATGATGTATCAAAGCTTTAGGTTCACCGATAGCGCGGAAACCATCTTTGGGATCCACTTTACTCCCATTATCGGATCTACATCCGAACATCCCCAATAAAGATAAACTCTTCCATCATCATCTTTAAAGAATGCCGGATCATGTTGAGGATACTCAAATTTTGTATCTACTTCTTCCCAAGTATCTTTTTTCCGGATGGGCATTCTTATAAATTCGGGTATTTCCACTGAAGCGGTAAAGTAAAGTGTATCACCATAAACAAGAATTAGGCGCATAATCCTCCATAGTCGGAATAGTTGTACAAGGAATATATTCCCACTTTGCCAAGTCTTCAGAGCGCCAGTAACCACCGGACTTGGAAGCAAACATATAATAATATCCTTTGAAATATTCCAGTACCGGATCGGCAGCTTCACGCCGTGACTCTTCATTCGGTTGGAAACGATTCAAACCTGCCGGAATCTGTTTCTTGAAAACATCAAAACTTGCACGGATATCACCGCTCCATGAACCGGCACCATAACGTTGCGAACCTATATAGGCCGAACGAGTCAATATATATACACGTTTATCCAAGGTGGTAGCACGCTGATTATCCCAAATAGCCTTACTAGTGTACAGAGGATAAATATTACGGACATTTCTTAAAGCCCCTTCTTTCGTCTGAAAATTGAAATCAGACTGTTTGGCACCATAAAATTCCGGTTCTGTAGCATCCATCCACCATGCCGACATACCAAGCTGGAACATATACCTGTTCATATAATCCCATACTATCCCACGAGCTTCCGGATTAAAAGCGTCATAGACTCTTGCCTCACGGGGCGAAGAAACCATAGGATATAATGCCCCCTTTTTATCAAGTTCCTTGAAAATTTCCGTTCCATTTCCAAAACTCGGCCATACAGAAATCATCATTTTCACATTCATCTTCCTTAAACTGGAAAACATCTCTTGAGGTCTGGAAAAATTTGGATTGAGAAACTGAATCGCATTCCAAGAGGAATTATCCTCTCCCCAATAACGCCAATCCTGAATTATCCCATCAAGCGGTACGCCCAATTTACGATATTTTTCAGCAACCTCCACCACCTCATCTTGCGACTTATATCTTTCCTTACACTGCCAAAAGCCCAAAGTCCATAAAGGTACCATAGGAGCTTGTCCCGAAAGCTGTCGCAAAAGTGCTACAGTAGCATCTCCGTTTCCACCATAAAGAAAATAATAGTCTATCGCTTCACCAGCTTCTGATCTAAATGATGTCCCCATAGGCGTATCATCAAATGTCGTAATCGAATAATTATCCCACGACTGTTTTTCCGGCGCTTGCCCAAGAGGATACTTCTTCACACGAATAATGTAAAGAAGAGAAGCACTCCAGTTCCACACAGGCAGCTTTTGTCTCTACTTTTTTTACTCCATGTGAAGTTACAATACAGATTGTCTTATTATGGGGACAATCTGTATACACAGGCCTATAAATGCTAACAGTTTCTTCATTATATCAAGTTTATATAGACAACACTTTATATTTAGTGGTGAAACAGCACATCTCCGTCATTATTCTTATCCACACTGAAAGGTATCAGTTTCTCTTCTCCCCGGAGCCAGTTCATAATGCACATTCTCTCCTGTCTTCTTACCTCCAACGTACATTTCTATCTTACCAGTATCCATCAGAGTACCATTGTTCTTAACAGATACCCAGATTGTCTTCTGATTTTTCAGCAAGTTCTCTTCAACTTTGAACAATGACAAACCGAAATCTGCGGCAAATTCATGAGTATATTCAAGCATACCGGACAGTCCTTTCTTTGCATCCGCATAACCTACACTATCTTTTATACGGTCTTTGCCACATACTGAGGGCTAACTCCGCCGACTATATCTTAAACTCTCCTTTCTCTACTACTCTGTCCATACGATCATTGAGTAATGAGAGTTCATAAAGGTGTCAGTTCAAAAGAAACTGTCTTTGACTCACCCGGTTGCAGATGAACACGAGTGAAATTTTTCAGCTCTGTAATACGCGTTTTCACGCTGGCATACATATATCAGTTATATACAACTGAACAACTTCGTCTCCGGCACGTTGCCCCACATTCTTCACAGTTGCCTGTACTGCAACATTACCATTATCCTTTTCCTGTATCTTCAAACCGGAATATTCAAAAGAAGTGTAGCTTAAACCATATCCAAAAATAATAAAGAGGATAAAATTCCATGTCTGAATACTCATAACGACGACCGGAAGTCTTAAAAGTTATAATACAGAGGAAGCTGACCTACATGACGCGGGAACGTCATCGGCAAACGACCGGCAGGATTATAATCACCGAACAGCACATCAGCCGTAGCGGACCACCTTCTTGTCCCGGTAGCCAGTTAACAAGAATAGCTTTACACAGTTCTGACGCCTTTAGACAAGTTGTAAGGACGGCCTGCCTGAAGAATTAAGATTACAGGTTTGCCGGTTGCACAAACGGCTTCCAATAACTCCTGTTGCTTACCCGGTAAAATAAGAGTGGCATAATCATGATTTTCTCCGAAGTCTTGTAAACATCTGTCGTTGATTCACTGGTAGAGCAATCTCCCAAAACCAGCACTACTACATCCGACTGAGAAGCTGCTTTCACTGCCTTGGGAATATCCGTCCCATTCAAACTTGTAAAAATCACAACCTTGTTCATAAACCACCTTTGTCTGCTTACCCACCGCTTGTTTGATACCTGTCAATACAGATTTCAACTGACCGGGTAAAAAGTTTGGGAGTATAGTCACCCGGCTGGAGATCATCCGCTCCGGGACCTACTACAGCAATCGTACGCATATCTTTAGCCAAAGGCAATATGTTATCTTTATTTCCAGCATTACAATAGATTCGCGTGCTGCCTGACGTTTCTTTATGGCTGTCTGAGTTCCATCGGATATATCTTATTCAGTCAAAGGTTTTGTTGATGTCTTCTCCAAACAGTTCGTTACGGAACATCATACGCAGCATGGTGCGATGAAGCCTCATCCAAGGTTTTCCATATTGATAAATGTCTTTGCAGCTTGTATCACCTCTTTGTCATTGTAAGTATCACCACAATTGGTATGCCTGCCGCCCAGAGCCTGATTGGCAGCTTCTATCTTATCTTTGTATAATGTTTACGGAGCAGTTGTCTTGCAGTCCCCACTCACAGTAGCCGTCGTCCCCATTTCCTCACGAGCAATACGTAC
>VOFH01004351.1_pt1 | contig 11576 bp, 22 predicted proteins | sample 5384091 | NCBI WGS metagenome assembly VOFH01 (sample SAMN12384727, study PRJNA508395) | human gut metagenome | isolation source: healthy gut G | host: Homo sapiens
GTCTACCGGCTCCATCGGAACCCAGACTCTGGAAGTCGTTCGCAATAATCCGGAATTGCAGGTGGCAGCACTGGCTGCCGGAAAAAAGCGTAGAACAGATGGAACAGCAGATCAGAGAATTCCATCCTCTGATCGCAGGCATGTGGAGTGAGGAAGCGGCAGCAGACCTGCGGAGCCGTGTGGCGGATTTACCTGTGAAGGTTGTAAGTGGCATGGACGGTCTGTTGAGATCGCAACAATGCCGCAGTCCCAGGTATTAGTGACGGCGATTGTGGGAATGATTGGTATCAGACCGACGATCGCGTGCCATTGAAGCAGGGAAAAGATATTGCCCTGGCTAACAAGGAGACGCTGGTAACGGCAGGGCACATCATTATGCCGCTGGCGGCGAAGATGGGTGTGAAGATCCTGCCGGTGGACAGTGAACACAGCGCGATTTTCCAGTCACTGAACGGAGAACCGGCCGGAAGAATCGAGAAGATCCTGCTTACTGCATCCGGTGGACCCTTCCGAGGAAAGACGAGAGAACAGCTGCAGAATATTCAGGTAGAGGATGCTTTGAAGCATCCCAACTGGTCAATGGGACGTAAGATCACGATCGATTCATCTACCATGGTAAATAAAGGACTTGAAGTCATGGAAGCAAAATGGCTGTTTGGTGTGGATCTGGATCAGATCCAGGTCATTGTGCATCCCCAGAGCATTATCCATTCCGCAGTACAGTATGTGGACGGAGCGGTGATCGCACAGTTGGGAACTCCGGATATGAAACTGCCGATCCAGTATGCGCTGTTTTATCCGGATCGGCGTCCAATGCCGGGAAAACGTCTGGACTTCTATGAACTGGCACAGATCACATTTGAAAAGCCGGATATGGAGACATTCTTTGGCCTGAAGCTGGCTTATGATGCACAGCGCATCGGCGGCAGTATGCCTACGGTGTATAATGCAGCCAACGAGAAAGCAGTAGGACTGTTCTTAGACCGTAAGATCGCTTATCTTCAGATCCCGGAGCTGATTCGTGAGGCCATGGAGCAGCATAAGGTGATCGAGAATCCGAATGTGGAGGAGATCCTGGAGACAGAGGCATCGGTCTATGATTTTATTGAAAAAGTGTATTCTGAGAGGCAATAAATGGTTACTTTGATCTTGTTTGTATTGATCTTTGGGGTGGTGGTAATCTCACATGAATTCGGACATTTTCTGCTGGCGAAGGCCAATGGAATTCATGTGATAGAATTTTCCGTGGGTATGGGCCCGAATCTGTTTTCTTTCCAGAAAGGAGACACGAAATATTCCCTGAAGCTGCTTCCCATCGGTGGAGCCTGTATGTTTGAGGGGAAGACGGTCTGAATGAGAAGGAGGACGGTGAAGATCACAGCGGATCTTTCCTGAACGCCAATGTGTGGGCGAGGATTTCCACCGTGTTGGCAGGACCGATATTTAACTTTATTCTGGGCTTTATCATTGCTTTTATTATGGTGAATCTGATCGTGATCCGTGATCCCGTGGCGACGGAGATCGTTAATGGCGGTGCGCGCAGGAAGCCGGACTGCAGGCTGGAGACAGGATACTTTCTTAAATGGCAGTAAAATACACCTGTATGAAGAAATACAGTTATTTACTCTGCCTTAACGTGGGGAGAAGTAGCGGTGGAATATGAAAGGGATGGTGTAAAAGGGAACTACAACGCTGACACCGAAGTACGATGAGAGCGAAGGCCGCTATCTGATCGGCATCAGTAATGCGGATTTCGTAGAACTGTCCGGATTGGACAGCTTCCGGTATTCCTGGTATGAGATGCGCTACTGCGTGAACATGACCTGGAAGAGTCTGGCGATGCTGGTGCAGGGGCAGGTCTCCAGGCAGGATGTGGCAGGCCCTGTAGGCATCGCGGTAAATGTTGTTGGCAAGACCTACGAAAGTACCAAGGATTACGGTTGGCAGAATGTACTGGTGAATATGTTGAATATCACCCTGATGCTTACTGTTAACCTGGGAATTCTGAATCTTCTGCCGATCCCTGCGCTGGACGGCGGCCGACTGGTATTCCTGATCTGGGAAGCCATCACACACAAGCCGGTGCCTCCCGAAAAAAAAAAGAAGGCATGGTACACTTTATTGGACTGATGTTCTTCATGGTACTGATGGTGTTCCTGTTATTTAATGATCTGGTTAATATCTTTGGATAAGCCGGATAATTCAAGTCGTTCAATAAGTAAGATCCGTTGACAAAGGGCATACCGCATGGTATGCTCTTTTTTATATTTGTGCAAGGCACATTTCTTTGAAAAATTTCATGCCGATCGGCAAAAATTTCCTGATGTAGCAATGTAACACTGAAGTAAGAAACAGTACGGACAAAACAGAATAAAAAAGGAGGAATGCGTATGGAGCATGTGACAGCCTGTTATTGGCAAAAGGAAACACCTGCAGAACTGTTTTTATCTTTGCAGCAACGAAAATACCGTAGGCTGGGGATTTCCGCGGTATGCGCCTGTATCTCGGACAACGGGGAACTGGTAAGAAGTCTGCAAAACAAAATGGAGGAGGAACTGGAAGGAGAGAATGTCTGGAGGCCGTTTCGGGAAGAAATATTGCAGGAGAAATGGATGGACATTATAAGGCAGCAAAAGCAGGATGACAGTTATGCGGGAATCTTATGCGTGGGGAGCAGAGTATTGTTTTTCAGTCACGGGAGAATGCGGATCTGTGGATGTTTTCAGAGATTCGGCAGGACACAATGGAGGACGATGCAGGAATCCTGCATGGCGGGAGAAGTGGAACCGGGGACGGCCATGTTGATGGCGGACAATGGGGTCCTGAATTTCTGTGAAGAGGAACTGACAGCATGTCTGCAACCGCAGATTGCAGGAAGACCGGATGTACGGGAACGCATGGAAGGCGCTGCAAGACGGCTGAAGGAACTGGGAGAAAAGGCGGAGAGACACGGAGGAACACACATGGGAGCGGTGTGGATCCTGCCGGTTATGGGAGGAAAAGGATGGAGCAGAGAATAACAGAAAATATGGGCAGATCACTAAAAGAACATGGCTATCTGGATCCGGTATTTGTGGGCAAGGGGAGTTTCGCAAAGGTTTACCGCGTCCGGGACGAAAAAAGGGACTTTCAGGCATGTAAGATATCGAAAGTTACAGAACAGTGGGAACAGGAGTGTCGTAATAGCAGAGATCTGTCATCCTCTGTTTCCGGCCTACAGAGAACACTGGACAGACGAGGAATGGGGGTATCTGGTCATGGAATTCTGGGATGGCTGTGACTTGCGGAAAATGCTGGACAGGAGGGGAGACTGTCACCGGGACAGGCGGCCCGGATAGCTTTGCAGATTACAGAGGGATTGCAATATCTGCATGAACGGCCGCATCCGTTTCTCTACCGGGATCTGAAGCCGGAAAATATCCGCATCCGCGTGGATGGCAGAGCGGGGATTCTGGATCTGGGATGTCTGTGGAACCGGGAGCAGGACTGGTCGGGAGCGGGAAACCGAAGCTTCAGCGCTCCGGGCAGTTCGTGCCGGGGAGATTCCCGGGGAAGAGAGTGATGTCTATGCAGTGGGCAGACTGCTGGCAGTTATGTTGGGAGATGACACAGACGGTACAGTCAGACAATCTGTGGGAATAAGGAGGCGTAATGCGGAAAAACGTTGCGGACGGAAAAGAGCAAAGACAGGAAAAATGGCTTCGCAAAGTGATCGCCATGGCAACCTGTGAAGAGCGTAAGGATCGTATCCCGGAGATCAAAATGCTGCGTACTCTTTTGATGGTGACGGATGATTCCGGGAGGAGAGGAAACGTGCATGTAGGGCAGCTGATTTTACTATGTCCGGAAGTTGTACTGCCCGTAGTTGTACGCACCGTGCTCGAACACAATCAATAAAATTTATAAAAAACTACTTGCTGTTTTGGAGAGAAATGAGTATACTGTAACTAAAGGTTCAAAGAAGCGTATGAGGACCGGAAGCAATTAAATTTACATAGCAAAAAGGAGAAGAGTTATGCGTTTTTTTATTGACACTGCAAAAGTAGAAGACATTAAGAAAGCAAATGACATGGGGGTTATTTGCGGAGTAACTACCAATCCCTCCCTGATCGCAAAAAGAGGGCAGAGATTTCGTAGAAGTGATCAAAGAGATCGCATCCATCGTAGACGGACCGATCAGCGGTGAGGTAAAGGCTACCACCACCGATGCAGAGGGTATGATCAAAGAAGGAAGAGAGATTGCAGCGATCCATCCGAATATGGTCGTTAAGATCCCTATGACTGTAGAAGGTTTAAAAGCATGTAAGGTATTAAGCTCTGAGGGAATCAAGACCAATGTAACCCTGATCTTCTCTGCGAACCAGGCTCTGTTGGCTGCCCGCGCAGGTGCTACCTATGTATCTCCTTTCCTGGGCAGACTGGATGATATCAGCACCAGAGGTGAGATCTGATCCGTGATATCGCTGATATTTTTCGCAGTGACCGATCTGGATACCCAGATCATCGCAGCAAGCGTGCGCAACCCCATCCATGTGACAGACTGTGCACTGGCAGGTGCGGATATTGCTACCGTTCCTTACTCCGTTATCGAGCAGATGGTAAAGCATCCTCTGACTGATGCCGGTATCGCCAAGTTCCAGGCAGATTATAAGGCAGTCTTTGGTGAATAGTCTGTCAATGCATAGGCGGGACGACTGCTTGCAGTCAGGAACGCCTATGCATTAGACGGACAAACAGACATGAGCAAGTAGGGCGACAGCCCGGAATGCGAATGGCTGTAGCGGTTCGAGAGTGCGAAGCACGAAGAAGCGCGTGATTCACCAAAGAAGACGCACCGTGAGCAAGTAGGGCGACAGCCCGGAATGCGAATGGCTGTAGCGGTTCGAGAGTGCGAAGCACGGAGAAGCGCGTGATTCACCAAAGAAGACGCACCGTGAGCAAGTAGGGCGACAGCCCGGAATGCGAATGGCTGTAGCGGTTCGAGAGTGCGAAGCACGGAGAAGCGCGTGATTCAAAGAAGACGCACCGTGAGCAAGTAGGGCGGCAGCCCGGAATGCGAATGGCTGTACGGTTCGAGAGTGCGAAGCACGGAGAAGCGCGTGTGACACAGAAGCTGTACAGAGAATATCTCTGTACAGCTTCTTTTGGGTTCTGTCGATTCCGGCAGAGCTTATTTCATCTGCTCTTCCTGCTTCTTGATCATACGACGGACCATCTCACCGCCGATGCTTCCTGCTTCCTTAGAAGTAAGGTCGCCGTTGTAACCCTCTTTCAGGTTAACACCCAGCTCAGATGCTACCTCAGTCTTGAAACGGTCCATTGCAGCCTTTGCTTCGGGAACTTCTACTCTATTGGTTTTACTTGCCATTTCGTTCACCTCCGTTTGGATTTGGGTTTTCTTGTTTCAGATAAGCGCTTTTTGTGATCACTTATCTTGGTATTAGTATGAGCATCGGCTTTTTTTTCATGCTGGTAAGTTTTTCATTTTATGTTACACTCAAACAGCAACGAAGGATACGGAGACCGGAAAGCGTGACCAACGATCCACTGACCGGAATCCCACAGAAGTGACTGACCTTTGAAGCTACATCGTAACTGCGGAAGCTGAGAAGAGAAGGTGTTTTTTTGTTGTCAAAATGTAACTATTCAGAACCCCTTCGAATAAGAAGGCTGATACTTCATGCTTGCATGCAAGTAGCAGTTTTCTTATTCGCAAGGTGGCTTGAATAGAGTCATTGCCCCGTACATGAGCAAAATTAGCTGCCTTGCAGCGAGAAAGCACGATTTATCGTGCGGTTTTGCGAATGCTGGGGTGGGCTGAATAGTTACATTGTAACTATTTTATGATGCCAGGGTCAAAAGGTCTAAGCCCCATGAGCTTGCTCATAGGTGGGTGAAAGACCTAGGACCCGCCCCGATATGAGCATAAAAGTGGGATGATAATCCCACGATATGCGAATATTGGGTAGGGTGCTATGTGCCAGTGGCACATGTCTAGCACGGACCGAAGCGGAGCGGAGACGTGGGAGTGCGTAGCACGGAACAATCCGTAGGCATCAAAGTCGGGGGCTTTTGACCCCGACATCATTTTATGACAGAAAGGCGAAAAAACAATGAAAAAGAAAAAACCAAAAATCACAAAAACTCTGGCACTTGCACTGACTCTTGGACTGTTGTGCAGCGGTCTTGCCGGATGCGGACAGGCACAGAGTGTGGAAACAGTATCGGAAGATCTGGCAACGGAGAGCGTACAGCCCACTGAAACGGTGGAGAGTACGGAAACCGTTGCGGAAGGCACAGAAGCCACAGCAGAAAATACGGAGACCGCGGATGGCACGCTGGTACGTGTGGCATCCTTAAAGGGACCGACCTCATTAGGACTTTTATTTTAATGAATAAAGCAGACAAGGGTGAGACTGCTAATACCTATGAATTCCAGATGGCTACTGGTGCAGATGAGATCCTGCCGCTGATGGTAAAGGGAGATCTGGACATTGCACTGGTACCCGCCAATGTGGCAAGCGTTCTCTATCATAAGACACAGGGCGGTGTGGAAGTCATTGATATCAATACTCTGGGTGTACTTTATATGGTATCCGGAGAAGACGGTCTGACAAACTTTACCGATCTAAAGGGTAAGACCATTTATCTGACTGGAAAAGGAACCACACCGGACTATGTATTGCAGTACCTGCTGACAGCAAATGGTATGTCTGCGGATGACGTGATACTGGAGTATAAATCCGAAGCAACAGAGGTGGCATCTGTACTGGCAGAAGATCCCACAGCCATCGGCCTGTTGCCCCAGCCTTTTGTTACCGCAGCCTGCATGCAGAATGATGCACTGAAGGTGATCTTCGACTTAAACGAAGAGTGGAATAAGGTACAGGAGAGGACGGCAGCAGCATGGTCACCGGTGTAACGGTGGTTCGCAAGGAATTCCTCGAGGAGAACGAAGAAGCAGTGAAATCCTTTTATGGAAGATCATAAGGCAAGTGCGGAAGACATCAATGCAGACCCTGCCACCGGTGCTGCACTGGCAGTGGAAGCCCAGATCGTAGCCAAAGAGCCCATTGCTCAGAAAGCAATTCGAACTGCAACATTACCTATATTGACAAAGCTGAAATGAAGCAGGCACTTTCCGGATACCTTGACGTACTGTTCCACCAGGATTCCCAGTCCATAGGTGGCGGACTTCCGGAATCCGATTTCTATTATGACGCAGAATAAGGGTAAAATATACGTTAAAAAAATTTATAATACTGTTGTTCTGGCTGGGAGTATGGCAGATTCTGGCAATGTGTGTGGACAATTTCCTGCTGGTGGTGACACCTTTGCAGGCATTGCAGGCACTGCTTACTCTGGCCGGGCAGGTGGAGTTCTGGCGGAGTGCCTTTGATTCGCTGTGGCGGATCGCCTTCGGCTTTTTTGCTGGGGGCGGTATTGGCACTTCTTCTGGCGGCCATCAGTTACCGTTATCCGCTGGCGGAAGTCCTGCGCCCGTTCATGGTATTCTGCAAGGCAGTGCCGGTTGCGGTATTTGCAGTGCTTTTGCTGATCTGGTGGGGTTCTTCCATGCTGGCGGTGGCTATCTGCTTTCTGGTAGTATTTCCGAATATTTACCTGAATACGCTGGAAGGACTAAAGAGCGCGGACAGAGGGCTGTTAGAGATGGCGGAGGTATTCCGTCTTCCCCTTGGTACTCAGTTCTTCTACATTTACCGTCCGGCGTTAAAGCCTTTTTTGCTCAGCGCGTTTCAGCTATCTCTGGGAATGTGCTGGAAGTCCGGAGTGGCGGCGGAAGTGATTGGCACTCCCAGTCATTCCATCGGTGGAGCACTGTATCTGGCGAAGATTTACCTCGATACGGCGGATCTGTTTGCCTGGACAGCGGTGATCGTAGTACTCAGTGTATTTTTTGAAAAATAATATTCTACGGATTGAAGTCTTTTTCCGGTGGGAGCCTGCCTGTAAGGATCCCTCCATGCCACAGAAAATCGCTGGTAGAGAACAGCGCACCCTGTGTGTAAGGAATCTTGGAAAAAGTTTTCACAATCAATGGATCTTCCGACATGTGGATCACGAATTTCACAGCGGGAACCGTATGTACTGGATAACCCTTCCGGCAGTGGCAAGACCACTTTTTTTCCGGTGTCTGTGCGGACTGGAGCGGCCGGAGGAGGGAGAAGTGTCGGAAATGGATGCTTTTGCCATGCAATTCCAGGAGGATCGTTTGTGTGAAGACTGTAGTGCCGTGAAGAATCTGGAAATGATCCTGGGAGATGCTTCACAGGCGAGAACGGCATTGATGCAGTTGTTGCCGGAAGAAGCGTTGGATCAGCCCTGCCACGAACTATCGGGAGGCATGAAACGGAGAGTGTCTCTGGTACGGGCCATGGAGGCGGGAGCGCAGTGTGTTCTGCTGGATGAGCCTTTACCGGACTGGATGAAGAAAACCGCAAAAAAGGCCGAAGACTATATCCGGAGGAAGACGAGAGGCCGGATCGTGATGATAGCTACTCATATCAGAACCGGAGAAGAATTTTCGGAAATGACGCAGATGCAGATATAGAAACCACAGGAGGAAGACCGATATGGAAAAAGGTACGGAAAATACAAGAGTGACCCTGATCGGCATTATTGTGGAGGATCCGGAGGCGGCGATAAGGATCAACGGACTTTTACACGAATATGGGGAATATATCATCGGCAGAATGGGGATACCTTATCATGAAAAGCAGATGAACATCATCAGTGTGGTCATGGATGCCCCCAGGAAAAAGTCAGTGCCCTGTCGGGGAAGCTGGGAATGATCCCCGGAGTCAGCACGAAGTGCCTGTATGCCCCGGATGCGCAAAAAGCCCCAAAATAAAAAGGTTGTCAATTCCTCCAACTTATGCTATAATTGCAAAATGACTGCGACTGGATACAGACCCGCAAGGGTATAAAGGAGGAAATGTTATAATGAGTTTACAGGTAGAAAAATTAGAGAAGAACATGGCAAAGCTGACCATCGAAGTATCTGCTGAAGAACTGGAGAAGGCAATCGAAGGTGCTTACCAGAAGAATAAGAACAAGATCAGCATTCCCGGTTTCCGTAAGGGCAAAGCTCCCCGTCACCTGATCGAGCAGATGTACGGCAAGTCCGTATTCTATGAGGATGCAGCAAACGCACTGATTCCCCGATGCTTACGATAAGGCTCTGGAAGAGTGTGAGGAGCAGATCGTATCTTCTCCGAAGATCGATGTGACCCAGTTAGAGGCTGGCAAGCCTTTCATCTTCACCGCAGAGGTTGCTCTGAAGCCTGAAGTGACTCTTGGCAAATACAAGGGTGTGAAGGTTGACAAGATCGACGTTAAGGTAAGCGATGAGGATATCGATGCTGAGATCAATAGAGAGCGTGAGAGCAATGCCAGAACCATCAGCGTGGAAGACCGTGCTGTTAAGGACGGCGATATGACCGTTATCGATTTCGAAGGTTTTGTAGACGGTGTTGCATTTGAGGGCGGCAAGGGTGAGAACTATCCCCTGACCATCGGTTCCGGTTCCTTCATTCCCGGTTTTGAAGAGGCACTGGTTGGTGCTGAACTGAACAAAGGAGACCGAAGTAAACGTAACCTTCCCTGAGGATTATCATGCAACCGAGCTGGCAGGCAAGCCTGCAGTATTCAAGTGCACCGGTAAGGAGATCAAGGAGAAGCAGCTTCCTGATCTGGATGACGAGTTCGCAAGCGAGGTATCCGATTTCGATACTATGTCTGAGTATAGAGAAGATGTACAGAAGAAGTTGACTTCCAAGAAGGAAGAGGAAGCTAAGATTGCCAAGGAAGAGGCAGTTCTGGATGCAGTGATCGCAGACGCTCAGATGGAGATCCCCGATGCTATGTTAGAGACCCAGCAGAGACAGCTGTTAGAGAACTTTGCACAGAGAATCCAGGCACAGGGAATCACTCTGGAGCAGTACATGCAGTTCACCGGTCTGACCGCTCAGACCATGATGGAGCAGCTGAAGCCCGAAGCGCTGAAGAGAATCCAGTCCCGTCTGGTTCTGGAAGCTGTAGCAGCAGCTGAGAAGATGGAAGCTACTGAGGAAGATTTCGAAGCTGAGATCAAGAGCATGGCAGAGGCTTATCAGATGGAAGCTGACAAGGTAAAAGAACTCCTGGGTGAGCAGGGCGCTAAGCAGGTGAAGGAAGATATCTGTGTAAGAAAGGCAGCTGATTTCATCGTAGACAACGCTAAGGAAGCAAAGGCTGCAGCCAAGAAGACCACCAAGAAGGAAAAGGCAGCAGAAGAGAAGCCGGAAGAAGCATAATCTGTGCTTTAAGATACGATACGAGGAGAAAGCGGACTGCCAGGTCCGCTTTCTTTTTAAATTTTTATTAAATCTTCGGAATCTCGTTGAAAAAGCCTTACTAAGTAGGATACGATAGTAGTATTAATCAGAAAGCAATGGAGGTTTTAGAATATGAGTTTAGTACCTTACGTCATTGAACAGACCAGCAAAGGTGAGCGGTCTTATGATATTTATTCCAGACTGTTGAAGGACAGAATCATTTTTCTGGGAGAGGAAGTCAATGAGACTTCCGCCAGCATCATTGTGGCACAGTTCCTGTTCCTGGAAGCGGAGGATCCCGATAAGGATATCCATCTGTATATCAACAGCCCGGGCGGCAGTGTTACCGCAGGCATGGCAATTTATGATACCATGAAATATATCAAGTGCGATGTGTCCACCGTATGTATTGGTATGGCAGCCAGCATGGGAGCTTTCCTTTTAGCAGGCGGTGCCAAGGGCAAGCGTTTTGCACTGCCCAATGCAGAAATTATGATTCATCAGCCACTGGGATTGAGGAACACGTACCAAGGGTCATGCTGGCTACCGGAGATTGAGATCGAGATAACAGCTGAGGAAAAGCATATTCTTCGTACCACCTGCCGGGATGAACTGGAAGTGAAGAGACTGCGAGTGGAAGAACTGAAGATGAAGAAGTGGAAGACATTAACCTTCTGAGCAAAGGAGATCAAGAACTTCCTGGATGAATACGTCATCGGACAGGAGGAGGCCCAAAAAAGTCCTCTCCGTTGCGGTGTACAATCATTACAAAGAGTAACGGCTCCCAAGGATCTGAATGATGTGGAGCTGCAAAGAGTAATATTATCATGGTAGGCCCTACCGGTTCCGGTAAGACTTACCTGGCCCAGACACTGGCGAAGATCATCAACGTACCGTTTGCGATCGCAGATGCGACGACGCTGACGGAAGCCGGATATGTCGGTGAGGATGTTGAAAACATCCTGTTAAAGCTGATCCAGGCGGCAGATTATGATGTAGAGCGTGCACAGTACGGTATCGTATATATTGACGAGATCGATAAGATCACGAAAAGAGCGAGAATGTATCCATTACCCGTGATGTATCCGGAGAAGGTGTACAGCAGGCTCTGTTAAAAATCATCGAGGTACTGTGGCAAGCGTACCTCCCCAGGGAGGCAGAAAGCATCCTCATCAGGGCTGATTCAGATCGATACCACCAACATTCTGTTTATCTGCGGCGGTGCTTTCGATGGACTGG
>VOFH01002235.1_pt1 | contig 11567 bp, 14 predicted proteins | sample 5384091 | NCBI WGS metagenome assembly VOFH01 (sample SAMN12384727, study PRJNA508395) | human gut metagenome | isolation source: healthy gut G | host: Homo sapiens
CTTGAGAAGGGAAGAACATTTTACACATCTAATGCAGGTCTTAAGGAATTACGAGAAGAGATATGTAATTACCTTGCAAGAAAGATGAACCTTCATTATGATCCTATGAAGGAAGTACTTATAACAGTAGGTGGAAGTGAGGCAATTGATGTTGCATTAAGATGCATGTGTGACCCAGGGGATGAAGTGCTTATACCACAGCCAAGCTATGTATCTTATCTTCCATGTGCAATTATGGCTGATGCAAAGCCAGTGATAATAGAACTAAAGGAAGAGAATGAGTTCAAGCTTAATAAGGAAGAGCTGCTTGCCAGTATAACAGACAAGACTAAGGTACTTGTTATGCCATTTCCTAATAATCCAACAGGTGCTGTTATGACAAGGGAGGAGCTTGAAGAGCTTGTACCTGTCATAATTGAGAAGGATATATATGTTATATCAGATGAGATATATTCAGCACTTACATATAATGGAGAGCATTGCTCAATAGGAAGTCTTCAGGGATGAAGGAGAGAACTATTGTTATTAATGGTTTTTCTAAAGCATTTGCAATGACAGGGTGGAGACTTGGATATGCGTGCGGTCCAAAGGAAATTATAAGCCAGATGACTAAGCTTCATCAGTTTGCAATTATGTGTGCACCTACTAACAGCCAGTTTGCTGCAATAGAAGCTCTTAAAAACTGTGATATGGAAGTTAATAAGATGGTTGAAGCTTATGACCAGAGAAGAAGATATCTCATGCATGCATTTAAGGAGATGGGACTTGACTGCTTTGAGCCATTTGGTGCATTTTATGTATTTCCTTCAATTAAGAAGTTTGGCTTATCTTCGGAAGAATTCGCAAACAGACTACTCAGGGAGCAGAAGCTGGCTGTTGTTCCTGGAACAGCATTTGGTGACTGTGGTGAAGGTTTTTACGAATATCATATGCTTATTCAATTGACAACCTTAAACAAGGTCTTGAAAGAATAGAAAAGTTTATTAATACACTGAAGTAGGGAGATGAATGAATATGGCAGAGATTAATGTCAACCATATTAATCCATTTCTGATGGCAGCAGGCACAATATTGCGTGATGCCTGTCAGATGGAGATGAGTATAGGAAAACCATATGTTAAAACAACTGAATTTGGAGAGGATTCAGTTATAATTATGATAGGTATTACAGGTGAGATGAGAGGTCAGGTCATGATAGCCATGAAGACTACCAAGGCATGTGAGATTGCATCAAAGATGATGATGGGGATGCCGGTTCCAGAGCTAGATGAGATGGCAATGAGTGCAATAAGCGAACTTGGTAATATGATAATGGGTAATGCAGCGACTATTCTTTCAACTAAGGGAATTGGTATTGATATTACCCCACCTACATTATGCCGTGGAGCTATGAAGATTTCGCAGACATATGCCAAGAATATATGTATACCGATGTCTAGTGATGGTAGCATGGTTTTGGAACTTGATATTGCATTAAAAGGTGACTGATAAGGATATGATTAATATAGTTTTACATGAGCCGGAGATGCCGGCTAATACAGGTAATATAGGAAGAACATGTGTGGCAACAGGCGTAAGGCTGCATCTTATAGGACCATTAGGATTTCAGATTAATGATAAGATGTTAAAAGAGCCGGACTTGATTACTGGGATAAGCTTGATGTTACTGAGTATGATGATTATAAGGATTTTCTTGCTAAGAATCCGGGTGCTAAGGTGTATATGGCTACAACCAAGGCACATAAGACATATACAGAAGTTAATTATGAAGAAGACTGTTATATAATGTTTGGAAAGGAAAGTGCAGGAATACCAGAAGAGATACTTGTTGATAATGAGGATACATGTATCAGAATTCCTATGATAGGAGATATAAGATCACTTAATCTTTCTAATTCAGTGGCAATAGTTCTTTATGAAGCACTTCGACAGCATAATTTTTCACACATGAATTGCGAAGGACATCTTCACAGACTTAACTGGAAGGAATAATAATAAAACACACGGACATACAAGTTACGCATGTCCGTGTGTTTTTATTTTGCAAGTTCAAGTGTGAATATGAATTCTGTACCGACACCTACAGTACTTACAACATCGATATTCTCACCATGTGCCTGAATAACTTCCTTGGTTATTGAAAGACCAAGACCGGAGCCTTTCTTGTCACGGCCTCGTGAAGAGTCTGATTTATAGAATCTGTCCCAGATTTTATCAATATCTTCTTTGGCAATTCCGCAGCCTGTATCCTTAATGGATATCTGCGCTTTCTCGCCCTTTTCCTTGACTGTTATGTATATGTAAGAATTTTCTTTACTGAACTTAATGGCGTTGTCTATAAGATTATATATAACCTGCTGGATTCTGCCCTTGTCTGCCTTAACATTCTGTACACTGTTAGCATATGTAATATTGAATTTAATGCCCTTCTTCTTGCATGTTCCCTCGAATGTCTCAACAGTGTGTCTGATTATTGAATTAAGGTCAAGGTTGATATATCAAGTCTTACTGACTTAGGATCGAGTTCATTAAGAGTAAGAATATTACTTGTCAGCTTAGTGAGTCTTTCGGTCTCAAAAAAGCATTATACCTATATATTTATCAAGCATTTCAGGTGGAATAGTTCCATCCTGGATAGCTTCCAGATATCCCTTGATAGAAGTAAGCGGAGATCTGAAATCGTGAGATATATTAGACAGGAACTTCTGCTGGAATTTATCTGATTCATTAAGCTGTGAAGCCATGTAATCAAGAGACATTCCAAGACGTCCAATCTCATCATTAAGCATAGGTTTAACGTGGTAGGAAAGATTACCTTTACTGTATTCGTTAGTTGCCCTTGTGATTTCTTTAATAGGTCTGTGAACCTGAAAGAAATATAGAACAAGGAATGCAGATGACAGAATAAGTACAATTGCAAGTGTAAGATAATTTGTGTTAAATGTGTCATAAACGCGTTCAACGATGGCAGATTCAGGTATATTAATAACAACATAACCCTTAATTTCGAAGGAGTTCGAGATAGGCGAAAAAAACACTTAATGCAGGTTCGGAAAACAGTCCGTAAAAATCCCATAAAATATCGTGTTTTCCTTTGAGGTCACCATAGTCAAAATCATTGATTGAGAATAAAATCCTGTCCTCATTACTCTTGTCCGTGGAACTGTTGTTAGTATCAAGAATAACATCACCAGAAGGAGTAATGAACATAATTCTGGTGTCGTTAAATGTGGATAATGATTTCATTTCAAGTTCTATTCGTCTCAGCTTGGATTCTGCAAGATAATCAAGAGCATATTCGTTTGCTATTTCATTAGCCTGAAGATACAGTCTGTCAGAATAATAATTGTATATGTGCTTATAATCTGCTTTATAGCATATTGTTGATACAAGAATAAAACTGATTACACATATAGCTATATATATGAAAATGTGTTTGCTGAGTGTACTGAATCCTTTCAATGTTAGTCTGCCTCCCTTGTTCTGCCCTTTTTATTTAGTTACGAACTTGTAACCAATTCCCCATACTGTTTCAATATTCCAGTGGGCATGATCTTTGATTTTCTCACGGATTCTCTTAATGTGTACATCAACGGTTCTTGTATCTCCGATATATTCATATCCCCATATATTGTCAAGAAGCTGTTCTCTTGTAAACACCTGATTAGGAGCAGAGGCTAAGAAATATAAGAGCTCAAGTTCCTTAGGCGGCATCTCGACATTTTTGCCCATATAATTAACCGAATAATTATCGAGGTTGATAGAGAGGTCAGGGGTAATTGACACATTTGGCATTAGAAGAATCAACACCGATACTCTGAGGCATATGGTATCTTCTAAGCACAGCCTTTACACGGGCAACCAGTTCTTTGGTATCAAACGGTTTGATAATATAGTCATCTGCACCAAGCTCAAGTCCTAGTACCTTGTCAAATGTTTCGCCCTTACATTGTTATTCTTTCTTATCTCACGGCACACCTGATAGCCGTCAATACCGGGAAGCATGAGGTCTAAAAAGAATGAGATTGGGCTTGAATACAGAAAGCTCAGACAGAGCACTTTCTCCATCATACACAATCTTTGTTTCGTAACATTCTTTTGTAAGATACAAAGATATAAGTTCTGCAATATTTTCATCATCATCTACAATAAGTATTCGCTGTTTAGATGCCATAATAATATCCCCCAATAATAATTATTTGAAATCAACAATAGTTACACCAGCATCACCCTCGCCGATTTCGCCGAGGCGGAAGCTCTTTATATATGGAACACCGCGAAGATAAGCGGTTACACCGTTTCTTAATGCGCCGGTTCCTTTACCGTGAACGATACGGACCTGTGGAATCCTGGCAATGTAAGCGTCATCAAGATATTTATCAAGGCGGGCAACAGCCTCGTCAACTGTACAGCCGAGAAGATTAATCTCAGTTGATATTCCTGCTGACTTGCCCATCTTAATCTTACCGGAACCGCCAGCAGCCTTTGATGGAGCTTCCTTTGGCTCTTTATAGTCTGAAAAGAATTTCAAGATTCTTGATATCAATCTTAGTGCTTAATGCACCTACTTGAACAGTAACCTGCTTCTTGGCTGGATGAATTGCAGAAACAGTACCGGAAACATTCATAGTAAGAACTTTTACATGCATGCCTGTCTTGAATTCAGATATATCATGTGCCTTGTGTGCTTTAACCTTGGCAGGCTCTACCTTTAACTTTGCCTGATTCTTATTCATCTTCTCACGGACAGCAGTACGGTGCTTTTCAAGCTCAGCAACTGTCATTCCGTGCTTGTTCATGGCTTTGATAGTTTCATCTGCGAAATCCTTGGCATCTTTTAAGATGGCAGCAGCCTGTTCATTGGCCTTACGGATAATGTTGTCAGTTCTTTCATCAAGCCTTTCATTCTTAGCCTGAAGCTTTTCTTTAAGAGAGGCAATCTCAGCCTTATAGCTTTCAACCTCAGCCTGCTCCTTCTCAAGAGAAATTCTTGCATGCTCAAGGTCAGATACGATATCTTCAAAATGTACATCTTCCGCGTTAAGTCTTTCTGATGCGTCAGAGAGAATATAATCAGGAAGTCCGAGTTTCTTAGAGATTGCAAATGCGTTACTTTTTCCCGGAATGCCTATAAGCAGTCTGTAAGTAGGACGGAGCGATTCAACATCGAACTCACAGCTTGCATTTTCAACACCTTCAGTAGAAAGCGCATAAAGCTTGATTTCACTGTAGTGAGTTGTTGCCATGGTTGTAACACCGCGCATCTTAAGGTCATTAAGAATTGCGATAGCAAAGGGCAGCACCTTCTGTAGGGTCAGTTCCGGCACCAATCTCATCAAAAAGTACAAGGCAGTTTTCATCAGCTTCTTTAAGAATCTTAACAGTGTTGGTCATGTGTGATGAAAATGTACTTAAACTCTGTTCAATACTCTGTTCATCACCGATATCAGCATATATATTCTTAAATACGGCAATGTCTGAATGGTCAAGAGCTGGGATGAATAAACCCGACTGTGCCATAAGTGTAAGAAGTCCGACAGTCTTTAAAGAAACAGTCTTACCGCCTGTGTTAGGACCTGTTACGATAAGCAGGTTAAAATCTTTTCCCAGATAAATGTCAATTGGAACAACAGTATGTGGCTCGATAAGTGGGTGACGTCCTTTTTGATATTGATAATTCCTGATGTATTCATGACCGGACGGCTTGCATGCATATGTCTGGCAAGCTGCGCCTTTGCAAATATACAGTCAAGTTCGACAAGTATTTCATAATTACACAGAAGCTCCTCAGTATGTTCACCGGCTTTCACACTTAAGTCAGCAAGAATAACTTCAATCTCTGCTGCTTCCTTAAGCTCTAACTCACGGATATCATTATTCAGCTTTACAACTGCTGCAGGCTCAATAAAGAGAGTAGAACCAGTAGATGACTGGTCATGTATCATACCAGGAAATGCTGACTTATATTCAGCTTTGACTGGCAGACAGTAACGTCCCTGTCTTGTGGTAATAACATAATCCTGAAGATAAGTCCTGTAAGTAGGAGAATTAAGCAATTTGTTAAGTTCAGAATGTATTCTGTCATTGGCTATTGATTTGCTTCTTCTGATACTTCTTAAGTTGGAACTTGCGTCATCACTTATCTCATCTTCAGAGATAATACATTTCTTAATCTGGGAATTGAGAGTATCAACAGTTGCAAGGTTTTCAAGCATCCCTGATATAGAATCCTCACGATGCTCATAGTAATCCTTAACATGCTTTGCACATGAAAGGATGGCACTTATATTAAGAAGTTCTGATATATTAAGGGAGCTTCCAACCTTAAGTCTCGCAACAGAAGCACGTATATCCTTAGTCTGGCTGAAATCAACAGTACCTTTCTGAAAAATTCTTGAAAGTGCATCATTAGTCTCATCGAGACGTAAGTTGATGTCTGTTATATCAGTCATAGGCTTTAAGTTACGAAGTATTTTCTTAGCTCCGTCACAGCATGCATATGAAACAAGCTGGTCGGTAATTTTATAAAATTCCAAAGTGGATAAAGATTTCTTATTCACGAAAGACCTCCAAAAACTAAAAACAATCTTTTCATACTTTATAAGTTTACAGCATTTAAGGGAAAAAAAACTATATTTTGCTTATAAATATTTACATGTAAGTCATAAATTGTTCATAATCGTAATATAAACTATGATATAATTGTATTCATAAGAGACGAAAATTACATAAGGAGTCCGAAATGGGAACTAATGAAGATGATAAGGAAAAGTATGACCTGTATACAGAACAGGTAGTTCTTCATCCGGCTAAGAAATACAAGTGGCTTATAAGAATAGGCAAGTTGCTGCTTTTTGCTGTTTCTGTCGTAATAGCGGCAACTTTGTTTATGGTATTTTTATATCCGGTATTACAGAAAAGGATTGAAGAAAAGAATAAGGACAAGAATGTCATATATATCCAGAAGGATAATTACATACTTGCAGAGAACCAGACGGCAGAATATTCAGATATATTGACAGAGAAGGACCTGAAAGATAATTATGAGGCTGCTATGGCAGCTCTTCGCGCAAAAGTTGAGGATGTTAATAAATGTGTGGTTTCTGTTGACATTGAACAGCCATTTTCTAATGTTCCGACAATTGAAAGCAGTCAGACAGAGGTGGCAGGACTTGTGGTTGCCAATGTTAATTCAACATATCTTGTGCTTACAAGTTCAAGCCTTTTAGAACCTGGAATGAATTATATAGTAAGGCTTTCTGATGAAGTCAGACAGAAGCTGCATTTGTATGCAGAAATACAGCTTCAGGAATAGGAATTGTGAGTATTAATGCATCTAAGCTTACAGCTGAACAACGTAACAGTATCGCAGTTGCGCAGCTGGATAATTCTTATATGGTAAAGCAGGGAGATCTTGTGATTGCATCAGGAAAGCTTTATGAGACTTCGAAAGGCGTGTCATACGGAACAATTGCAGGTTCTAAGGTTGAGTATAGTAAAGACAGCGGTTATGAGGTTTTTGAGACAAGTGTAAGTATTACGGCGGGCGGTTTTGCCATATTGTTTAATTCTGAAGGAAATGTAGTTGGTGTATCTAAGGCTTCAACAGATACAAGTTCGAAATTCATTGGAATATCTGACCTTAAGGCACAGATTGAGACTATGATTAATGAGCATGGAATCATGTACTGTGGTATTACAGGACAGAATGTAACAGAGGAGCTTGCAGCCAAATACGGACTTCCGAGTGGTGTATACATATCTAATGTGGATATTGATTCGCCTGCTTATTATGCAGGATTGCAGGCAGGAGATGTAATTAGTGCAATTAATGGACAAAGTGTTTTGACAATTCAGCAGTTTAGTGAGAAACTATATCAGTGCGCTGATGGAGAAGCTATGTATGTGACAGCTATGAGGCAGGGAAAAGATGGCTATTCAGAGTAGCATTTTCAGTAAGTGTACAGCTAAAACAACTTAATTAACGGAGGCAGAAGGATTTATGCGTTATATAGAGACTCTTAAAGATGGTGAGAGAATTTCAGAGGTATATCTGTGCAAATCAAAATCAATAGCACTTACTAAGACAGGCAAGGAATATGCCAATGTAATGCTTGCTGATAATACAGGACAGATTGACTCTAAGATATGGGACCTTAATTCAGGCGGAATTGCTGAATTTGATGTTAATGATTATGTTGCGGTAACAGGACAGGTAACAAGCTATAACGGAGCATTACAGTTTAAGATAGAGAGAGCAAGAATTGCATCAGAGAATGAATATGTTGCAGCAGATTATGTACCATCTTCAAGATATAATATTGATAATATGTTTGCAGAACTGATGAAGTATGTAGACAGTGTTAAGAGTACATATATGAAGCAGCTGTTATATTCTTTCTTTAAAGATGAAACATTTGCAAAGAAGTTCAAATGTGTATCAGCAGCCAAGACAGTACATCACGGTTTCGCTGGCGGATTGTTAGAGCACAGCTTAAGTGTTACAAGATTATGTGACAAGATGAGCAGCAACTATGATTTTCTTAACAGGGATCTGCTTATAACATGTGCAATGCTGCATGATGTCGGCAAGGTTAAGGAATTATCTGAATTTCCTAAGAATGATTACACTGACGAGGGTAATTTCTTAGGACATATCGTTATTGGATATGAGATGGTTATGGAGAAGGTTAAGCAGATAGACGGATTCCCTGATATGCTTGCAATGCAGATTGGACACTGCATACTTTCACATCACGGAGAGCTTGAGTACGGCTCACCTAAGAAGCCGTCAATAGCAGAGGCTGTCGCATTATCTATGGCTGATAATATGGATGCAAAGCTTGAGACATTAAGAGAAGCGCTTGAAGCCAAGGATACCAACGACTGGCTTGGTTATAACAGATGGCTTGATTCTAATATAAGAAGGACAACTAATGAGTTTTAAGAAAGATGATAAAGTAACATTTGTAATAGAAGATATAGGAACCGGAGGAGAGGGTATCGGCAAGGTTGACGGATATACCCTCTTTGTTAAGGATGCGATAATCGGCGACAAGATTGAGGCAAAAATTATTAAAGCCAAGAAAAATTACGGCTATGCAAGGCTTGAAAAGATTATTGAGGCTTCATCTGACAGAGTGACTCCTGCCTGTCCTGTCGCAAGACAGTGCGGTGGCTGTCAGATTCAGCAGATGAGTTATCAGGCACAGCTTAGATTTAAGGAAAAGCTGGTTGACGATAATCTCAAGCGAATCGGTAAGATAGAAGGGTATGAGTTTTTTCCGGCAATCGGAATGGAAGAGCCTTTCAGATACAGAAATAAAGCGCAGTATCCGGTTGGAACTGCCAAAGATGGAAGCATTGTGATGGGCTTCTATGCAGGAAGAACTCATTCTATTATCTCATGTACAGACTGTAAGATTGGTGCTGTCGAGAACCAGTATATTCTTGCTGTGATAAAGAGCTGGATGGAGCTCAACGGTGTTGCACCATATGATGAACAGACCGGAAGAGGGCTTGTGCGTCATGTCCTTATAAGAACAGGCTTTCACACAGACGAGATAATGGTCTGTCTTGTTATTAACGGCACTAAGATGTCTGATAAGTTAAAGGAATCGCTTGTAGGGCGCCTTACAGAGTGTCGCTTGATTCAGATATAAGTACAGACAAATGCATCAGATCAATTATGCTTAATTACAACACGGAGAACACTAATGTTATTCTTGGCAGACAGTGTGAGACTCTGTGGGGAAAAAGCTATATTGAAGATTATATTGGCGACATTAAATATCAGATATCACCGCTTTCGTTCTTTCAGGTTAATCCAAGACAGACTGAGAAGCTGTATGGAAAAGCCCTTGAATACGCAAGTCTTACAGGCAATGAGACTGTATGGGACTTATATTGCGGAATAGGAACAATATCGTTATTCCTTGCCAAGAATGCAAGAAAGGTATATGGTGTTGAGATTGTTCCGCAAGCCATAGAAGATGCTAAGAACAATGCGGCAATTAACGGCATTGATAATGCTGAATTCTTTTGTTGGAAAGGCTGAGGAGGTCGTACCGCATTTTTATGAAGAAATGGCGCGGCTGGCAGCAGACACATCTGCAACCGAAGCTCAGCGTGAGGAAGCAAGAAAGAGCATTACTCCTGATGTTGTAGTCGTTGACCCGCCAAGAAAGGGCTGCGACGAGTCGCTTCTTGATACTATTGTCAAGATGTCGCCTAAGCGTATCGTGTATGTAAGCTGCGATTCGGCAACACTCGCCCGTGACTTAGGCCTCCTTGCGGCTAAAGGTTACAAGACTGTTAAGGTGCAGCCTGTGGATCAGTTCTCGCATACGGTGCATGTGGAGAGTGTGGCACTGATTTTGAAAGAACAGCCGGCAATTGATTAATGTTGTAGCATGAAGGTATCATTGCACAGAATAGATGCTCAAAATTAAAAGAGAAGTATGTGATTGAAATAAAGCATACGACAAAACAACGCATTGCGTAACATACAAGACTATGTTACAATAATAAAAATGCATTAAGAGGGGATATATTATGACTATAGCAGAGACAATAAAGCAGCTCAGAGAAAGCGTTGGAATGACTAGAAAGGTATTCCTGTGCGTACATTAGAGAACTGGGAGGCATCGAAAGAACTCCACCAGGAATACATTCACGGCTGATTGCATACCGGATTGAAGTATGAGGAACTGCTCAGAGAGAGAAAAATGACAATTTATAATTGAGTTTAATTTATAAAAAGTGTTCTGATCCGGGCACTTTTGCAAAATTTTAAAGTAACCAGTACAATTATTAGATGTTAATATATTACTATGTAACTTGAAACTACATTCTTTAAGAGCGAAGGGAGATTTTATTGAAGGCTGGATTATTAAGGACACAATTTAGTTACCAGAATATACAGTGGTAAGAAGATGAAGGAAAAAAGACAAAGGAGTCTGTTGGTGCGGTAGTACCGATAATGCTTTTATAGTGTTGCTTCTTGGCTTCACAATAGCACCTAGTATACTTTCTGTTGAGCCCTGGTATATTGGCATGGTGTTTTTTCTTTCAGGGGCAGAATTAACCATGACGCCAATGTAAGAAAGAGTTGGCGGAAGTATGTTAAGCACTAAGAAATTGCAGCAGTTCTTGAACCTTATATTATCTCATGGCAGTTAGGTGGGTGTATTTCTTGTTGCTGCACTTTTAAAATACTTTTGGAATACAATTACTTGCCACTTCTGCTAGTGTTTTATATACAATTGTTTTTGCCTTGCTTGCGATGTTTGTTCCCTGAGGCTTTCTTGGATTTACATTTGATTCTCGGGGGAGTAACAACTGGCGGTCCATTATTTCTTACCATTTATAATGGCTTGGTGTGGGTGTTTCTTCTATCGGGAAACGATAAACATGCAAGCAATGATAGTTTGGTCTTGTATCGTATGTTAGTAATTCAATCCTTGCTGTTCTTATTCTTGGAATGGTTTATAGTACAGGGTAATTTTACAACAACAGCAATTTCTGATAAAGCGATTCATTGAACTTTGGTATAAGCTGTTCACTGA
>VOFH01004045.1_pt1 | contig 11550 bp, 19 predicted proteins | sample 5384091 | NCBI WGS metagenome assembly VOFH01 (sample SAMN12384727, study PRJNA508395) | human gut metagenome | isolation source: healthy gut G | host: Homo sapiens
ATCTGATTGATCTTTTCATTCAGTCCTTCCACTACATCTTTTACTTTCAGTCTTCCACCTGTCACTTTCAGATAGGTCAGACGGTTTCCTGATTATCCCTTGCAATCTTATAAACCTTTGCCCCAAACTCTGCCGGATAAGTCTTATCTTTTATATACAGATCAAGTCCATCCAAAAGTTCTTCCACGCCTTGAGAATGTAGTGCCGAACCAAAATAACATGGAAACACCTGACGGTCTGCAACTGCTTTTGTACTTTATCCAAAGAGATTCTTCCCTCTTCCAGATATTCTTCCATCATATCATCTTCACAGACAGCCAGCTCTTCCAGCACCTCTTCCACTGCGCTCTCTTTCGTATGTAAATATACTTTTCCACCCAGGCAGTCGGATTCTGTCATGATATCCACAAATGGAACGACATTTTCCCAAAACGCTTGCGGAGTTCTTTCAGAAGTTTTTTCACCATCCGTTCCTTCCTGATCCATTTTATTCACAAAAGAAAGGTCGGAATGTGATGATCTTTTTAATAACTTCCATAGTGTGTCTGTGTATGTCCTTGCACACCATCTGCTCCACTGACAACAAGCACCGCGCAATCCAGAACCTGCAGAACGCGTTCCATCTCCGCAGAAAAGTCCACATGTCCCGGTGTATCAAGAAGTGTGATCGTGCGCTCCTTCCACCGGAATACTGCCTGCTTGGAAAAAATAGTGATCCTCACGTTCTCTTTCCATCTGATCTGTATCTAGAAACGCATCTTTATGATCCACTCTGCCAAGCTTCCTGATTGCTCCGGCATGATAGAGCATGCTTTCTGACAATGTCGTCTTTCCGGCATCCCATGCGCTACAATACCTATATTTATATATCTGTCCGGCTTATTTTCTGAGTTATTCCCCATAAAATCTGCCCCCTTTCATTGTTTTCTCGTTTTCGGTGTTCGGCGTGTCAATAAGTATAAATTGCTTATTTGTGCAAGCACAAACGCAATTTATACTTTTGACACTTACATCATATCATAAGAAAGAAAAGAGTCGACTGCTCTTCTTTACAGCCAACTCCTGCTTTTCTTTCTCTGTTATCTTCTAATTATTCACTGAATGATGCACAACCAGGCTTTTCCCGATCGATTGCCTTAAAAGAATATCCCAGATTTTATAGTACTCCATTACCGTCGGAAGTGCCTGAATGGTAGACTCCTTCGCCTCTGTGTCATGGAACAGGAGCATTACTTTGGTATACTCATCCGTTTCTGACTGTGCGATGATCTGATCTGCCGTAACCGTTCCTCCATCTCCACTGCTCACATTCCAGTCATAATACTGGTATCCCTTATCCAACACCTGCTGTGTCAACTGTGTCATAATTCCTGCCGAGTATTTTTTTGAAATAGAATTCGATGCGCCTCCGGAAAACGGATAAAGCATGGAACAAATCCAAGCTGTTCTTTTGCCACCCTCCTATTTTTCTCAAGATCATCAAAATAAGCATCCACAGATGCATAGACCTGATCATATTCATGAGTGTAACTGTGAAGTCCAACTGTATGTCCCTCATCATAAACCTTCTTGATCATAGGGGAAATAATCCGGCTGCTGGGCAGTAATGAAAAAGGTTGCTTTCGCATCATACTGATCCAGAATATCAAGCAGCACGCTGCGTATTTGCAGACGGTCCATCATCAAATGTCAGATAAACGACTTTCTTTCTCATCATCCTGCGGATCCATGGTTCCAACTGCAACTCCGGCTGAAAGACATGGACTTATCTCTTTCTGCCTTTGCTGCCTCTTCTGCTTTTTTCGCCTCTTCTTCGGCTTTTTCTTCTCTTGTGCTTCTTTCTCTTTCTGTATTTCTACCTGACGTAAAGCTGCTGCTTCGCGCATTTGCCACCATACATACACACCTGTTCCGACAATTGCAAAAAACACAAGTCCTACCAGTATATTGAAATAAATATTGTTCTCCTGCCGCATTCTTTTGTAACTGTGCATGACACTCACCATTGTATCTTTTATCTTTATCAAAATTTTCTTTATCTTTTGCTGCATTCTTTCTCCCATTCCCTCTGCATTACTGTAAAAACAACGCTCTTTTTCTTACGAATATTGCTGACATCATCATTTCCGGCATCTTTGGCATACAATATCCATATGATTATATTTATTATAGACCATATATCTTAAATATATAGTAATGATTCATTAAGAATTATTCGAAAATATTACATTTCTGTTACTTACTATCCTGTACTACTGTTCACACTACCACGAGATCAACAATGAATCCCTTTCATCTGCATTTGACCATTTTTCTTTACAAGTGTTAAAATAATTTGTAACTGTTCAGAGCCAAGCAAAATTTCATAAAACAGCTATAAAATGCTTGCATTTTTAAGACTGTTTTTGAAATTTTATTTGCGGATACGCCACACCGACGAAATGCGTAGCATTTTGAGGTTGGCTCTGAACAGTTACAATAATTTTACAGATAAGCAATCACAGCATTCGTATGATCTGCTATAGAACATAGAAAGGAGAATATCCGCAATGGAGGATAAGCGTATCACCAAAACAAAACGTGCTTTAAAGTCTGCTCTTTTGGAGCTTTTAACCACACAGGCTTTTGATGTAATTTCAATTACTGAATTATGTAAGATTGCCAATGTCAGCCGGATCACTTTCTACACACATTATAAAGATAAATTTGCCCTCCTTGACGACATTTTCAATGATATGCTGATTATTGAAAAGAAGGATACCATCGCAGACAAAGGAAAACAATCCTGAAAACAATCTCACACAGGGATATCTGAACGTTTTGGACAGTATTTTGTCTCTTTACTATGAACGTTATGATTTTTTCCAGCATGTCGTACCGGAAACAAATCCTTACCTGGCTTTTCGATTTTATCGGATCCTCTTAGACACGGTAGAATCTCATACAGATAAGCTGAAAGCTTCTTATTCTTTAAAATATTCTGCAAGACAGATTGCCGGATTCATCATCATATCTTTCACTTTCATTAAGCGAATCTGTGTACTTCTTTCATTCTCATCCAGCTTCATCGTAATATATTTTATACTTTGTTCCGTCTCCGGAATGATAACATGCTCCAGTGCATTTACACGACGTCTCGTCTTCTCAATCTCCTGCCGCCATCAGCTGACAGGCTTTCTCACATTCTGCAAGTCGGATCATATCCGGAAGAACATCTGCAAGCGATTTTACTGCTCCGTCCAAGTCTCCTGACGTAAAAGCAAAACCATAAGAATAAATATCATTTTCATCCGCCGTTCTTGTTTTATACTGAAATGTCGGAATATCCACGCTCATGACGTTTTTTCTCCGGCTTCCAGATTCACTTCCTGCTTCGGAGCCATAAGCGCCGTATTCAGAGCCGCCTCTGACATGCCTGCTTTTGCGATTACGAAGTTTTTATTTGCAGAGCGGATTCCCGCTTCTACTTTTTTACGAACTTCCATGTTTTCCCGCACGAGATCAAGGTACTGACGCATCAGCTCGTCACGCTTATCTTTCAAAAGCTTATGACCACGAATCGCCGTGATCCGCTTCTTTTTAAGCCGCGTCAGCTCCATTCTGGTCGGATTCACTTGTTTTGCCGCCAAAATTCTACCTCCTTTTCCTGCTGCCGCAGATTCTATCTTCGATCTTCCTCTCAGTTTTTTGAAGATATTTCTCCACTTTCTTTTGCGCGCTGTATCTCTGCGGCTGATTTGTAAGTATCGCAGATTGCCTTTGATAATTCTCTTACTCATCTAAATATTTATCATCAATACGTTTCAATTCGGTTCTCGGCAGCATTCTAAGCAATTTCCATCCGATATCAAGAGTTTCTTCAATACTTCTGTCTGCGTTATATCCCTGCGATACATATTCCGCTTCAAAAGCGTCCGCAAATTTGCGTACATCAAGTCGATCTCTGTCAACGCTGCTTCACCCAGAATGACCATCAGCTCTTTTGCATCTTTTCCTCGTGCATAAGCTGAGAAAAGCTGGTTCATCGTATTCGAGTGATCGGCTCTTGTTTTGCCTTCTCCGATTCCTTTGTCTTTCAGACGGGAAAGGGACGGAAGAACATCGATCGGAGGCGTGACTCCTTTTCTGTAAAGATCACGGCTCAAGATGATCTGACCTTCCGTAATATACCCTGTCAAGTCAGGAATCGGGTGTGTCTTATCATCTTCCGGCATCGTCAGAATCGGGATCATCGTAATACTTCCCTTCTTACCGTTCTGTCTTCCTGCTCTTTCATAAGTGTTGCGAGGTCTGTGTACAGATATCCCGGATATCCACGACGGCCAGGAACTTCCTTTCTGGCTGCGGATACCTTCACGCAATGCATCTGCGTAGTTTGTGATATCTGTCAGAATAACAAGGACATGCATATCCTTTTCAAAGGCAAGATACTCTGCTGCTGTAAGCGCCATCTTCGGAGTTGCGATACGTTCGATCGCCGGATCATTTGCAAGGTTAATAAACAAAACTGTTCTGTCAAGCGCTCCTGTCTCGCGGAAACTTTCCACGAAGAAGTTCGACTCTTCAAACGTAATACCCATAGCAGCAAATACTACGGCAAAGTTTTCATCTGTTCCAAGCACCTTAGCCTGTCTTGCGATCTGAGCCGCAAGCTGCGCGTGAGGCAGCCCTGACGCCGAGAAGATCGGCAGTTTCTGACCGCGGACAAGTGTATTCAGTCCGTCAATAGCGGAAACTCCTGTCTGGATAAACTCTTCCGGATAGCATCTGGCCGCCGGATTCATCGGCAGTCCGTTAATATCCATACGGGCATCCGGCAAAATTTCCGGGCCATCGTCAATCGGTCTTCCGAGACCGTCAAATACTCTTCCAAGCATATCTTCCGACACGCCAAGCTCCATGCTTCTTCCAAGAAAACGGACTTTACTGTTGGAAAGGTTGATTCCCGTCGCGCTCTCGAACAACTGGACGAGCACGTCGCTTCCGTTGACTTCCAACACTTTACATCTTCTTGTTTCTCCGCTTGCAAGCTCGATTTCTCCGAGCTCATCATAAGTCACGCCTTCTACGCCGCGCACAAGCATCAGCGGTCCGGCTACTTCCTGTATGGTTCTATACTCTTTCGGCATTTAGCGGTCCTCCTTTACAAATGCATTTGCAATCTGAGCGCTTAATTCCTCGTCTACTTTCACAAATTCCGCATCTAATGCATCTTCTTTCACATATTTAAAACGTCCGATCTGCTCACGAACCGGCATAGAGATCAGTTTCCGGAGAGACGCTCCTTCGCCAAGCGCGGCAACAGATCTTTCATAAAATGCATTTACTAATCTCATCATCATGTGCTGTTTCTTCAGAGAGGTATACGTATCTACTTCATGGAATGAGTTCTGATGAAGGAAGTCCTCTCGAATCGATCTGGCTGCTTCCATTTTCAGGCGGTCTGTCGGAGAAAGTGCATCCATTCCGACCATTTTTACAATTTCTTCCAGCTCTGCCTCTTCCTGGAGAAGTGTCATCATTTTCTGACGTCCTTCCATCCAGTCTTCCGCCACATTTCCGTTAAACCATTTTTCCATATCGTCAAGATACAGAGAATAACTGTTCAGCCAGTTGATCGCCGGGAAGTGTCTCTTATACGCAAGAGCTGAGTCAAGACCCCAGAATACTTTTACGATACGAAGCGTTGCCTGCGATACCGGCTCGGACGTATCGCCACCCGGAGGCGATACTGCGCCGATTACGGAAAGCGCTCCTTCCCTTCCGTCTTTTCCGAGAGAGATCACATGTCCTGCACGCTCATAAAACTGTGCCAGACGGCTTCCCAGATAAGCCGGATATCCTTCCTCGCCCGGCATCTCTTCAAGACGTCCCGACATCTCTCGAAGCGCCTCTGCCCAACGAGATGTAGAATCTGCCATCAGCGCTACAGAATAACCCATGTCACGGAAATACTCCGCGATCGTAATTCCCGTATAAATCGACGCTTCACGGGCAGCAACCGGCATATCAGACGTATTGGCGATCAGAACTGTTCTTTGCATCAGCGCCTGACCTGTCTTCGGGTCTTTCAATTCCGGAAACTCGTTCAAAACGTCTGTCATCTCATTTCCACGCTCTCCGCATCCGATATACACAACGATATCTGCTTCCGCCCATTTTGCAAGCTGATGCTGGATCACTGTCTTACCGCTTCCGAACGGTCCCGGCACTGCTGCCACACCGCCTTTTGCAATCGGGAAAAACGTATCGATCACTCGCTGTCCTGTTACAAGCGGCATCTTTGGCGGAAGTTTCTTTTTATACGGACGTCCACGGCGAACCGGCCATTTCTGCATCAATGTCAGTTCTCTGTCTCCGTTTTCCGTCTCAACGACAGCCACAACTTCTTCTACTGTAAACTCTCCTGCCTTGATTTCTTTAATTGTTCCCTTTACTCCATAAGGAACCATGATCTTCTGCTGCACGAGAACCGTCTCCTGCACTGTTCCGATCACGTCTCCCGTCTCGACTTCATCTCCGACTTTTGCAGTCGGAACAAATTCCCATTTCAGGTTTCGTTTCAAAGACGGAACTTCCACGCCGCGCTTTAAGCTGTTTCCCGATACTTTCATAATATCGTCCAACGGTCTTTGTATTCCGTCATATATACTTGTAATCAGTCGGTCCGAGTTCTACGGACATCGGCACTTCCATTGACTCTACCGGCTCTCCCGGTCCAAGTCCCGAAGTCTTCATATACCTGAATCGAAGCTTCATCTCCGTGCATCTCGATAATCTCTCCGATCAGACGCTGATTCGACACGCGGACTACGTCAAACATATTTGCATCGCGCATTCCCTCTGCAATAACAAGTGTCCTGCGACTTTCTTAATCACTCCTGTGCTCATTAGCTTACTCCTCCAAACAGAATATCGAACCGACCGCCTGTTCCACGGTCTTCTTTACACCGTTTACTCCCGCTCCCGTATTGCCTGACACGCCCGGTATCTGAATAATTGCCGGAAGCGTATTTTCACGGTACTGCTCTATCTCTTCTTCGATCTGTGCAGCCACGGCTTCGGTAATATATATAATCCCGTACTGACCGTCTGCAAGCTGTTTTAATTTTTTTCTGGCATCTTCCCGGGTCTTTACAGGGCAGATGCTAAGACCTAATGTGGCGAATCCGTAAATGCTGTCGTAATCGCCGATGACTGCTATCTTATACATACATCTCCCTTATCCTTTCCCTGATCGCCTCGTCCGAAAAACCGTTCTGTTTTCCTGTCAGTATAATCCGTACGGTCTTGATCTCCGTCTCTCTTGCGATCAAATATCCAAGCAGAGGTCCTACCGAAAACGCCTCGTACTTCTGCGGCTTCAACATCTCGATCATACGGTTGTCGCACCACCGTTCAAACGCGGAGGCTGACTCTCGAAGCGCCTGTGCGCCTTTTGCATACGCTGTTCCCTCCAGATACTGTGCGATCTCATCTTCTCCGGCAAGAGCCGCGCGGATGAGCTGTTCAACATTCACCCCATCACACTCCGCCATAGCGCTTCGCATGAAATCAGCGCTTTTTCCCGTTTTCCGGGAACGCACGGCAATCTTGATATCCGCAATAGCAACCATTGTATCTGCATAATTTTCAATGATCGGTTCACCGGATTCCTTTCCCGCTTTGCGAATAGCTTCAAGCGCCGCCTTATCAATCATAATATCGCACAACTGACCGTCTCTTGTATGAAGAAGCGTTTCAAGAGCTTCCTGCGCAACATTTCCCATATGAGACGGCAAACGCGAAAACTCTCTGTTCTCCACGATCCGAAGCATCTCTTCTCCCGGTATCGGGCAGTCATCATAAAAAATATTCGGATTACGCGCTTCCGTACAAACCTCTTTGATCGCAGCTTTCAGATTATGATACAACTTCGGATAAGAGAGAACATTAAATACGCTCGCATCAGGAGCGACCTCTTTGATCACTTCCCATGTTTTTCTCTTCTTCACGCCGCAGGACGACATCAGGATCATCCTGATCCGCCATATCACCCCAGCCTTTCTCGACAACAAACTGCAGCGCTTCCGCCGCCGTTTTACAGGACAAAAGCTGCTCGATGACTGCATCAGAGAACAGGGCGACTTCCAGCGCACGTATACGTGCGACTGCGTAAGTATATTTTGTAGTCCCCAATTCTAAACCTCCTTATGCTGTAACAATCCGCCGCATTAAAAATGCGGATTGTTATGCTCATTGCAGATCACTGTTTACGAAAAGAGCTGTCTCTTCACTACATCTGCCAGTTCTTCTCTTTTCGCATCAAAAACTGCTTTTATCGTACAATTTTCTTCGATGCCGCCATATACAAGGATAAATCCTCCGTCAATCTTTCTCGCCTCTTCGGAAATCACAAGTTTTCCGCCTTTTGCCTTTGCCGATGCATCGATTTTCTCTGCAAATGACTTCGGCATCCTGTCGAGATCTCTTTTAGAGAAGCAAATTGCTCCATCCTGGGCAAGCATATATTTATCAAGCATTTTTCCAAGCATTTCAAAATATGCCGCGTCATCCATGTTCATCACCTGACTGTACGCATCCTCAAGCACACTGCGGATCACATCCTGTTTTGCCGCCAAAAGAGCCTGTTTTCTGTTCATATCAGCCGACGATTCCGCCCGTTTTGCATATTCTTTCGCGTCAGCCGCAGCTTTTACACGGATATGTTCTGCATCCGCCCCGGCTTTTTCAACCGCATCTTTCACGATCTTTTCCGCATCTTTTTTTGCCTGATCGAGAAGTTCTGCCGCAGACTGCTCTGCCTCCTCGAAAATCCGGGATTTCATTTTATCTAATCCGCTCATTTATCGCTGTCTCCTTTTCATCAATTCCAAACCAGACGTCTTTTCCTTAAATCTGAATTCCGTTTACGGCAAGGAATGAGATCAGCAGCGCCAGAATAGCGTATGTCTCAACCATAGCCGGGAACAACATAGCTTTACCGAACTGCTCCGGTTTCTTTGCGACGATTCCGATAGACGATGCCGCCGTTTTCCCTGTGCAATTCCTGAAAGAAGTCCTACGATACCGATCGGAAGACACGCTGCCAATATCAAAAGACCTGAAGATACGGAAACATCCAATGCTCCGCCTCCGAGAATACCGATCTTTGAAAGTGTGATAAATCCTACAAGCAGTCCATACAGACCCTGTGTACCCGGAAGGAGCTGGATAATAAGCACTTTTGCAAACTTACTCGGATCTTCTGTCACAACGCCTGCCGCTGCCTGTCCTGCAATACCTACTCCGATCGCCGATCCTGCTCCGGCAAACAATACCGCAACTGCCGCTCCGAGCAGTGCATAAACAATTCCTAAATTTTCCGCAATATTCATGATAAAGTTTCCTCCTTAACATCCACGTATTTCGTAGTTAATTTAAATGGGTTAAATGGCTTTCCGCCGCCTTCATAAAATTTTCCGAAGAATTCCACAAACTGCAAACGGTTTGTGTGTACATAAGCTCCCAGCAGATTGATCGCCAGATTGAGCGTATGACCTGCGATAAAAATTACGACAAATGCGATCACGCCGATCACATTATTCGGAAGCATGCTTCCCATCTGGTTAATAACCGATGCGATTACTCCGGTTGCAAGTCCGAGCGCCAGCAGACGAGAGTAAGACAACACGTCGCTGAGCCAGCCGCTCACATTGTAAAGATCATATGCGCCAAGCGCCAGACGAAGCGCCGGGTTTTCTTCTCTCTTCCCGACATAAGCACGATTCCCACCGCTCCTGCTATCGCCAATGCCTTCGCTCCTGTATTGAGCCATGCCGGAAATACAATATTCATCTGTGCGATAGATGCAAAAATATCGCTCGGCAAAAGCATCAATATAAGACCGATCAAAAGCATAAACCAAAGAACAACGTCACAGAAGAAGTCCATCACTTTTCCGTCTTTCAGACAGAGATATCCTTTGATCCCCAGTCCCACAAACAGGTGGATGACACCGAATAACAGTGAGAACACAAGCAGTTTCATCGGGTCGTTCAACGGCACAAACCAAAGCGCCGGAACGGTGATCGTCGTTCCGAAAAACTTCTCCGAAACAACATCTACGATATTTCCGAAATATCCTCCGAATAAAATTCCCCACACAAGAGTGGATAATCCACAATAGAAGAATAATTTCATCGATTTTTTCATTCCCTGAGACATTCTCGGGAATTTCTTCACAAGCACAGCGCAGACGATTGCCACAATCGCTCCATACGCCGCATCCGAAAGCATCATTCCGAAAAAGAATACATAGAAAAACGACATGATCGTCGTTGGATCAAGCTCCCCTTTGTGAGGAAGTCCGTAAGACTCTACAACGCCCTCCACACTTGCCGAAAACGGATTGTTCTTTAAAATAACCGGAGCTTCTTCGTTTTCCTGCAGTTCCTCAACATCTACCATACAGTCATATTTTTCTGTCAGATAACCGGAAAGATGCGCCGCCTCACACTGAGGAATGTATCCGCTTATGACAAACGTTCTCTCCGACTGCGGGATCTGACCGAGCACTGCGTATTTGTCCGCGCGTACTCTGTAGTAATCCGCTAATATTTTTAATTTTTCTCTCTGATCCGAAAGGTCTTTCACCTCATTCTCGATCTGTTCAATCCGCGCTCTGCAGTCTGCGATCTCACTTTCCAGCTCTTCTTTTTGAAACTTCGGAACGTCTCCCCACATCTGGGAAGGTCTTGCAAACCCGGCGCTTCTAAGCGCATCTTCCGCTGCCTGCACATCTTCTTTCATGCAGACGACTGCTAGATATACCATGCCCGGTTCTGATGAAACAATGTTTACATCTGCTCCGGTTATATCCGGCGCTTTCTCTGCCAAAATCCCATATACCGTCTCCGCGTCAGTACCTCCCGGCATCGTTCCGAAAAATACTGCCGTCCGGTCTGTCTCTGCCGGTGTCAGCGGAACGTCCAGGCTGATCCACGGATTGAGACTCTCGATACTGTTGTTCAGTTTCGTAATCTCCGCCATCTGTTCAGAGCGCTCTTTATCCAGCCTTCCGATCTGTTTTGCCGTTTTCAGAAGATCTCTTCGCTCATTGCGAATCCGCTCTTCTTCTTCCCGCTCAATCAATGCCTTTCCTTCTAAAGATGCAAACATCGACTTCTTCTCAGGAACATATTTATCAAGAATATCGATCGCCTGTTCTGCCAGAGTCGACGCTTTCTCGAAACCGCCTTTTGCCCTGCAGTGTCCATCTTCTTAAAATCTTCATCTTCTTCGATTACATGATTGATCTCCACAACACCGAGGCTCTGTAATTTTTCGAGGATTGCTTTTCGGTCTTTCTTTAAGGCGCAGATGCTGATTCTCTGCATCTTAAGTACCGCCATCTGTCTATCCCTCCTTTACAGTCTTATTTCTGTTATGTCAATCTTTCCAACACAAGAGCAGCCGCCTCTTTCTTTCGTTCAAGAGCCGCCTTTTTTCATCTGTTCTGCTTCTCTGCGCGTTTCTTCCGCCGCCTGTGCCAGCATAACTTCTCCGTCT
>VOFH01002701.1_pt1 | contig 11545 bp, 21 predicted proteins | sample 5384091 | NCBI WGS metagenome assembly VOFH01 (sample SAMN12384727, study PRJNA508395) | human gut metagenome | isolation source: healthy gut G | host: Homo sapiens
CTTTAATCATCTTTTCATATCTCCATTTAAGTCTTGTATTTCTTCTCAAACGCTTGATATTTCAGGGTTTTCCGACTTTTGAGTTTTCCTTTCTTTTCAAGGTATCTTCTCAAATCTTCTCGTATTTTCTTGTGTTTTTCCCTGCAATCTTGGTAAATCCGTTGGTAAAGCAAGCGTCCTTACCAACGGGCTTTTTTAACTATTCGCTATCCGATATACTTCTTCCTTTGCATCATCAAAATTCACATGGGTGTAAGTGTTCAAGGTTACACTGATGTCTGCGTGACCCATGATATACTGCAAGGTTTTCGGATTCATCCCGGATTTTGCCATATTAGAACAAAAGGTGTGCCTGCATACCACCAAATTCCTGTTCATAATCCTGCTTTGTGCCTACCTCACTCCATAATACTTCTTCCAACATTGCAATATCTGTCGACGTTAACGGTTTATTTCTCTTTAATTTTGCAATTGCAATATTATCCTGATGCTGCCTGATATAATACTCTGCCTTCGCTTTGTAATTCTTGAGATCATCATTTTCAAGTTCAGACTCATTCCACTCGGTCGAAAGCACTTCATCCGTAAAAGTTTGTATCATAACGAATACTTGAATTCGGCCAAAATACTTCATCAGATTACGCAACTTCTCTCTGATTTCTTCAAATTCATTTATTCCCGCAGTATCAACATAATCTGTATTTAAAACCTTATTAATCAAAAATCTGTCTGTGCCTGAATTTCAGGAATATTTGCCACACTGGCAATTCCTGCAATCTTTTTGTGCAGATCAGAGCGCGCTCTTGAATACTTCTTACCCAGCCAAATACGCTAATTCAATTCCATACATCAGCGCATCAAACCGAACAGCACTTGCTTCATCTCCATCTGATAATATTAACGGTGCTACCTCTTCTTTCACAATTAATGTGTCCTCATATGTCAATGCATTATAATTTTCTTCCGACGAATACAAATCCACATATTTCAAATGCTGACGAACCGCAAAATTATCCCTCGGTAATTCTCGTACTTTCTCGCTCATTTGCATGACTAATGCTTTTCGATATGCAACCAGTCTGTCAATCTGATATTCTATATCCTGAAGTTTATAGGAAATTTCTGAATTTTAAGTTAAAAATCGCCCCTTGAGTGCCATCATATTAGCAGTTGCTTTTCCTTTGTTCATTCTGAAAAATTCAAAATTCCTGCAGAAATCAAATATATAAAATTTCTCTTTATCTTCTCCATCAAGCAATCCTTGGAAAAGCCTTGTACCACGCCCAATCATCTGCCAAAATTTTGCTTTGCTCATTACCTTTTGAAGAATACCAAATTCAGCACGTCCGGCACGTCAATCCCAGTATCTAACATGTCTACCGAAATCGCAATCTGCGGCAGCTTCTTTGGATCTGAGAATTCATCTATTGCACTCTGTGCATAGGTCATATAATTGTCTATTACATTTTGCATAATTCGTAAGATGCGGATATTCCTTATTGAATATTTCCAGTATCTTCTCCGCATGAGCATGATTCTTTGCAAATATGATAGTCTTACCAAGTTTCTGACCATAATCAATCTTAATTCCATCCCTCATCAATATATTCAAAACATGTTTTATCGTATCTTCATTAAATATCCATGTATTGAGAGCTGACGAACCTATTGCTTCCGGCAGTTCACCATGTTCGTCCTCAAATGTTTTCTCATACGCTTTCCTGTCTTCTTCTGACAGTTCGTCATATACGATTCCCTGTTCAATGAACTTAAGTTTCGATTCAACCGAAACGTAATCAACAAGATATCCATCTTTTACGGCCTGCGCCAAATCGTATCCATAAGTCGGAACACCATTTTCCAGTTCAAAAACTTCATATGTATTCTTATCGATCTCGTCCTTCGGCGTAGCTGTAAGGCCAACCAACGGAGCATCAAAATACGAAAAATATCTCTGTACTTGTTATAAATGGACCGGTGCGCTTCATCACATATTACTAAATCAAAATGACCACATGTAAATAATTTTCCTTCTTTATCACTTATCGTATCAATGCAATTGATCATTGTCTGATAAGTGGAAAAGACACAATGTGCATTATAATTATCTTTTTTCCTCAACAAGATTCGTACACGACAGATTTGGTAACATATTTACAAAGCTTCGTTTTGCCTGTGTTACCAGAGAATTTCTATCCGCAAGGAATAAAATATTTTTCACCCATCCTGCTTTCAGCAAACAATCACACAATGCAATTACCGTTCTTGTCTTTCCTGAACCTGTCGCCATAACAAGCAACGCTTTTCTCCGATTCTTTTCATCAAAACTGTTACATACTGCTTTAACAGCCGCTTCCTGATAGTAACGACCAGCAATATCCTTATCTACTGTCACATGCTTCAGGCTTGTCCGCATAGTCAATAAATTGAACCATTTTTCCAAATCTCTTTTTGAATAAATAGACGCACATTTTCTTTCTGGATATTGTCCGTCAATGATACGGGTTTCAAATCCATTTGTCATGAAAATGACTGGTCTTCTTTTATATTCCTGCTCCAATAAATCCGCATAAAAGTTTCGCCTGCTGCCTGCCTTTTGAAACATCCACACACGTTCTTTTCGCCTCGATAACTGCTAATGGCCGATGCATATCATCATAGAGAACATAATCTGCAAATCCCGTTTCCGACTTATTCGGCATTCCAGAAAGTTCTACTTCATTCAACCAATCTTCGCCTTCGGTCCATCCTGCATCCGTCAACATCGAATCAATGTAAAGTTTTCTTGTTTTATACTCTGACAGATCAAGTGGTTTCCGGAACATAGGTCGGCTGCTGCTCCTGTCTGCGGGCAGATAATTCATCCCTTTAGTGAAGCATTTTCTGCAATTAATTTCTTCAAATCAAGTTCTTGTTTTGCTGACTTCTGCTGTTCTTTTTCCAATTCGTTTTTCGTTGCAGCCACAGCTTCTTTGGATTTCTTTGCTTTCTCAATCCTGGAAGTAATAATTGTTTTATCAAAGAATGCTCCTCATATTGCGTCGAATAACAATATGCAATATAGTCTAGATATATGAACAAATTTTCCAGACACAGCATTGCCTCATCCACACCTAATTTTTATTATTATGTGCAACACTATTTCCACTTCTGCGGATATAATCCATACGTTTCACAAATCAGGTCCTACAATCTGTCTATACTCTTCCGCATTCATCAGACTTTGCAGGTTGTCCTGATAGGGCATTTCCAAGTTCTGAATCTACAAGAATACATCCACTTTATTGCAAATTCCATCGCTCTTCGGCTATTAAGAATACTGGCTTCGGATCCATGAGTATAATCTTTTCTGCCGATATGGCAACATCTGCAAATCTTGAAAATTTTGAATCTTTTTTAAATAATCGAAGTTAGTTATCATAGAACCCTCCATTCTATCGATGCTTCTTTAATCCATCTGTTACTCCTTGATTAAACTGTCTTTTTATTTCCGGATTTTTCATTGCTTCCGAAATAAGTGTATTCATCATATCACCACTAAGTTTATTTTCTAACTCTTTATCTTTCAATTTAAGTTGGTGTTCATGTTCCAGATTCAGAATTGCAATTTCATGTTCATACTGTTTTCTTTATGATTCTAAATTAAGTTCATGCTGTTTTTATTAATTTATTTATTTCATTTTTTGTCTGTTTTCTAGAAACTATATATACGTAACGATTCCAGAAATCAATGCACATATTATTGATGTAAAATAAGGCATGTATTCGCTTAACTGTTCCATAATAACCTCCCAAATATTATTTATATTTAATATTATTTAAGCTACAACTTTTTGATTTGTCGACTTGATTATAAAACTCAACAAACTTTCTTTTGTAATTTTATAGGCGGTAATTTAAATTTAAGTCCCTTAATAATTGTTAAATTTAATCCATCCATTATTGCACCTTACATTGACTTTCTAATTGGTGATGATTAATGGATGAATTTGAAATGCGTTTACCAGAAAATATGAATCTACCATTCTCTGTATTAGGAGTCAAGCATGCCAAATGCTTAGTATTAATTGCTTTAGGCATATTCTTAGGTATCACTACAGCTTTTCCAACTGTTCCCATAATTGTAATAATCACATCACCAGGATATACTGTATAACGCTTTAAGCCTTTTTTCATATTTTTCTTCTGTTATATATCTCATACGATTATATGAAAATGTATTTTCTACCGCATTATCTATTCCTAGAACAAAGACCCCTTTATCTACAAATTCATCATGATGCAACGAACTTCCAAATGGTCCCGTTCTCATATCTATACAAACTTCTGCAATAGTCATTCTTTCCAATCATATTCATTTTTTTACAAACATCTCGACAAATCGGGCTTTGATAAGATTATCTAATAAAACTATCTCATTATCTCTATTTTCCAAAATATTCATTATTTTATTAACTTATCAACAATTTCTCTCTGTTTCTCTATAGAACAAACATTTATTTTTATTTTCAGACAAATCAGAGCTTTATTAAGTGTCTTTCCCATTACAGCTTTATTTACTACCTTCATCCCAATTTTTAAATTTAAACATATAAAACAAATATTCAGGAACAAAATCACAACATGTTTATCATGAAATGCCATTATTGCCTCGTTAGAATACATATCTTCTGCCGTTATAGCAGTTTTCAATTGATAACTTAAAACTCATAATAACAGTATTTGCAGGAATAAGTTTAATTCCACTCTCGTCAATTGCCTGTTTAGATAAATGTTCTTTCGTATCTCTAATATACTTTCCTGTTTTAGATAAATCTGCTATGGATATCCATTTTATTCGTTACTATTCCAATATTTTTTTCTTGATGGGGTTTTACCCATATTCAAATCAAATATCTCTTTCAAATTTGTATTTCATTTTACAATCTCTGCAAATCTGAATTTAGAAATTTTAGGCCATATACTTCTGATGAGCCGTTTTCACATTATTTTGATTAACCATTGCATACTGCATAGTTGTATCAATTTGAGAATGTCCCAAAGCTTCTGCACTTGTTCAATCGGCATTCCCTTATCAATAGCTCTCGTAGCCATTGAACGCCTGAATTTATGTGGATGAATTCTTTCAAGTGCAAGTTTTTTTCCAAGATTTCGTAATCTTATTTCTACACCGCTTATTTTCAATCTATCATGTGGCGCATCTAATGTAACAAATAAAGCATTATTATTATCGGTTCTATTATCTATATATTCTTTCAAATGAACCTTTGCTTTCGCATCAAAATATACTCTGCGCTCTTTATCACCTTTTCCATATACAATACATTCTCTGCCTTCAAGATCAATATCATCTATATTTAAATTTACTAATTCTCCAACTCTGATGCCTGTAGAGTATAGAAGATCAATAATCGCCAAATCTCTTTTTTTCATTACAGTTATCCCGGAGCTTCTCTATTCCTTCATCCGAAATTACACTTTTTACAACCGTTTTGGTTTTTATTTTATGTATTCTTTTCATTGGGCTTTTCAAAATATAATCTTCCTCTTCTAACCACGAAAAGAAACTTGAAATATTTGGCCGCACATTATCTATCGTCACATTAGAACAATTATTCCACTTTTGATACTTCGATAAATATTCTCGAATTTCTTCTGTTGTAATTTTACGAACTTCTGTAGTTATTTGTGACAACAAATGTTTTACAGTTGCCTGATAATAAATAATTGTTCGTTCTGAACATCCCTCAATTCGTTTTGCATCAAGGAACATTTTTAAGAATTCTTCATTTGAGATTTCAACTTTACTAGCCTCATTATCCGCAAACGTTTTAATAATCACTTCCTGTAATTTTTTCATCTGAGTTATTGATAAATACTCTGACATTTCATTCAGTACAATTACAATCTTCTCTTCCATGTTAGTATCTCCTTTCGAAATACCAACATCCTGCTCCTGTCTTTAACAATTTATTATCATCTTTTACTCTAAACGTTTCTCATATTTCAAGTATATTTATCCAAAATATTTTTGCATCAGCGAATCGAACAATATCTGTGTTTCATCCAATGCCCTTTGTACTGCAACTTTTGATTTGTCGACTTGAATTACAAAAATCAACAAACTTCTTCTGTAATTCCATTGGCGGCAACATTACTGGTATTTTTTCTTTAATTCGGTCTTTGTAATCGTTTTAGTTACTGCTCCGTTAATACAGCCTGAAATTAGAAGTTCACCATAATCTGTATGCAAATATTGATATAGATAAGGCATTAAAATTATATCTTTTATTCTTACCATTATCTGATTTAATCCAAGAGAAACAGGCCTATCTAAGTAGGGCATCACATAGTTCTGTCCTGCACTGCCAATTTTACAAATAATAAGCTCTCCACCAAAAATTTGAGACTTTTTAAAGAAATCATAAGCCTCTTTTGAAACGAACTTTACGTCATCCTCAAAATCATTTTTTGTAAAGTTAGTAAATCTAACCATCATTGCATAATCTTCTTCATCCTTCATGTCAAGATGATTAACAATAACCTTATTTGCACCATTTGAACCAATATCTCCCATGTATTCTACTATATCATTAAAAAGAACCATTTTATATCCTTTCGGATTTTCTCTTGCATTTCCAAACATCTCGACAAATCGGGCTTTGATAAGATTATCTAATAAAACTATCTCATTATCTCTATTTTCCAAAATATTCATTATTTTATTGAGAATATCAACAATTTTCTCTCTGTTTCTCTATAGAACAAACATCAATCTCCACATCAGACAAAGTAGCTTTATTAAGTGTCTTTTCCCATTACAGCTTTATTACTACCTTCATCCCAATTTTTAAATTTAAACATATAAAACAAATATTCAGGAAGAATATCTACAAACATGTTTATCATGAAATGCCATTATTGCCTCGTTAGAATACATATCTTCTGCCGTTATAGCAGTTTTTCCAATTGATAACTAAAACTCATAATAACAGTATTTGCAGGAATAAGTTTAATTCCACTCTCGTCAATTGCCTGTTTAGATAAATGTTCTTTCGTATCTCTAATATACTTTCCTGTTTTAGATAAATCTGCTATGGATATCCATTTATATTCGTTACTATTCCAATATTCCGCATTATTTTTGATGGGGCTTTACCCATATGCAAATCAAATATCTCTTTCAATTTGTATTTCATTTATACAATCTCTGCAAATCCGAATTTGCATTTCCTTTCTTTCACTTAATTTACCACTCATCTATTAAATTTCTCCCGAAATCTTGACATACCCATTACTTATGCTATTATCAATAATAGTCAACTTATGATGGATTAAAGCTGGGTTCCCGAATAGGAGTAGGCACATCATTGCTTAGAATCCTTTGCTCCTGGGGTTGACTATTTTTTTTGCCTATTTGGGCTGTAAATGTCAAGCTTTTCACCTGATACTTTTATCTTATCCTGTAAAAATAGCCTACAAATCCAACAGCTTTTCCAACTCTTCCATTTCTTTCCCAATCTCCATCTCAATTTCACGAATATTGGTCATAATTTCTATTGTAGATGGATACTCAACCGGTACATACTCGATTTCCTTATATTTATTAATACTGAGATCATAACCGTTCTCAACGATATCCTGTTTTGGAACCATAAATGATTTATCTGTGCGTTTTCTGTCAATTTCTTTGTCCAGATTTTTAAACCGTTCAATAATATCCGTGATATCGTTTTCCGCAATTGGTGACCGCTTATCATCTAAGCTAAATCCATCTGCTGTCATATCATAGAACCACACATTATCCGTTCCACCATGCTCTGTCTTTGTAAATATTAGAATCGCCGTCGATACTCCTGCATATGGTTTAAATACACCGGAAGGCATGGAAATAACTGCTTCTAAGCGTTGATTTTCAACAATTTCTTTTCGAATGTCTTTATGTGCTTTCGATGAGCCAAATAATACTCCATCTGGAACGATACATGCACATCTTCCACCCACTTTTAACATGCGGACAAATAATGCCAGGAACAATAATTCTGTCTTCTTTGTCTTACATACTTTTAGCAAATCTCCCCGATACTGATTCCGCATCCAGGCTTCCCTTAAATGGTGGATTTGCAAGTATCAATGAATACTTGCCTTTATCCTGATTCTGATCGGACAAGCTGTCTCTGTATTCGATAAATGGATTCTCAATTCCATGTGTCATCATATTCATGGCTCCTATACGAAGCATGGTTCTATCCATGTCATACCCATGAAACATATGATTCATATAATGCTCTTTCTTCTGCTTATCAAAGAAAATTTCTTCCTTCTTCTTTTCTTTCAAATATTCTCCTGCTGCAATCAGGAATCCCGATGTACCGCAAGCCGGATCACAGATAATCTCATCAGCAGACGGATTCATCATTTCCACCATCATACGAATAATGTGTCTCGGAGTTCTAAACTGACCATTACGTCCTGACTGTGCTATTTTTCCAAAAGATACTCGTACACATCGCCCCTCACGTCTGCAGTCTGTCTTTCATTCATCATCTTATATATTTCATCTAAGGAATCTACCACTTTTGATAACACAAGTGGTGTCGGCAGTTTAAAGATTGCGTCATCCATATATTTGGAATACGCACTGTTTTTGTCACTATGCAATGTCTTAATGAACGGAAATACCCATTCCTGCATTACCGAATACATTCTGTCCGCCGGAAAATCATGAAAGACAGACCATTTCAACTGTGAACCATCAATTGTTCTTTCTCCAATCTTCACCTCTTCTGAAAAAATGCTTTGATATGGAAGTGCAAGCATTGCACTCTCTTTGCTCTTGTATTGTCTGAATCGTCCAGATCATGAATAAACATCAGATAGGTAATCTGTTCAATTACTTCTAATGGATTCACCAAACCTCCTGAAGCAAAGATATCCCATAAATTATCAATTTTATTTTTTAATTCACCTGTAATCATTTAGTCCTCCAATTTCCACACGTATTTTTGTGTAACGGCCTCCGCCGATTTTTTCTATTTCTCCGCATTTCAGTAACGCTGCTAAAGTTCTTTGTATAGTCGTATCACTTATGTCCGGATTCATTTCCATTAGTTCAGACTTTGTAATTGCCCCTATATGATTTTTTATTACTGCGCGAATACGATCTGCTTTTTGTCAAATTCGGATTCGTCAATAACTTTACTCTGGATTCAAATTCCTTATAGGCATTTACGATTACTCCCAACATATAGTTTACAAAAAGGCTTGTAGTCGTTTTCATTCTCGTGCCAGTTTATTGAACTGTCTTGAAGTACTTCGTAATAAGTTTCTTTTGATCCTTCAATTATCTTTTCGATACTAATGTACTTTTCCTACAATAAATCCTGACTGATATAACAAAAGCAATGTAAGCAGCCGACTCATTCTTCCATTTCCGTCGTTAAATGGATGGATACATAAAAATCTAAAATAAACATCAGTCAGTAATAATGAATCTGCTTCTCCCTTGGCTTCATTATAAGCTTTACACAATTCATCTATAGAAGCCGGTGTTTCCCACGCGGCTACTGGCCTAAAGCGAATTTTTTCATTTCCTTCCGCATCCATTTCCCTGATAATATTATCTGATGTCTTAAATATTCCTCCATCTATATTTCCAAGAAATTTATATAAATCTCTGTGTAGTTGTAAAATATAATTGGCATTAATTGGAATATAATCATAATTCTCATGTATTGTATTCAAAACATCTCTATACCCTGCTATTTCAGATTCATCACGATTTCGCGGTGTTGTTTTCGCCTGTACTAAATTTTTCAATCTATCGTCTGCTGTTGAAATGCCTTCGATCTTATTTGAAGCCTCTGTACTTTTGAACTTTTGCTATTTCTACCAGTTCTTTTAGTTCATCTTTATGTGCTTCAATAAATAATCTTTGTTCTCCCTTATATTCATGAATAAGAGTAAGCTTCTTAACTATTTCCGGCGTTAGCAAATCATTCCAATTTTTTCTGTAATTATAATCTCTCATTCAATTCCCCCATTATCATTTATTTAGTTATTTCTAGTATGTACCGCATATTTAATTATATTTATAGCATAAATTATCTTGGTCGTCAATTCATTCAATTTAGTCATTCTATCGTTTTTTGACTAAATTAAACCTTAAATGACATTATTAATACCATACTAGAACTTACTAAAAACCATAGAAAAAGTGTTTTTTCTTCTACACCTTTTTCCATGGTTTCGCTTATTTACTATTCACTCACCTCTTCTTATACACCACCAGCTCCGGATTTTCGCCTCCCGCCTCATACGTACAAACCATAATAAAATCCATCCCCTGCCAGCACTCCAAAGCACCTGTCGCCGCCAAACTCACACTCCAGCTGATTCCCCAGATACGTCGTCTGGTCATCCAGTAACTTCACACGTTTGCCATTCGGCAGCGGATATTCCAGATTCACATACTTTCCGACAAGCGCATTCAGCTTTTCAACTTTCGGCATTCCTTCTATATGAAGATCATTGATTTCCTGTATCAGCTGCTTCTTGAATGCCTCAAATTCTCCATTGTCACCAAGCTCCTCATATCGTTTCCAGTAATCTAACTTTGGAAGCAGATCTTTCATATAAGCCCGCACCTGTTCCTCCGTGAAATTCTCATTGATCATATTTTTAACGCAGACATTGATCAAATCCTCCATATCACTGTAAGTATATGTGCCATCCGCATAACACCATTTACAATAGTCTTCGTTCAGCGTCCCATCACTGTCATGGCTTATGATTTCATCATCTTCAAGCGGCATTCCACAGCACTGACAGATTAACTTTCTAGGTGCACCAAGAAGCGTATTGATCGACACCCCGAATTCCTTTGACAAAAGCTTCAACGTCTCCGTATTCGGAACTGTTTCCCCATTTTCCCAGCGGGATACTGCCTGTCTTGTGACCATGACTTTGCCGGCCAGTTCATCCTGAGATAAACCTTTCTTCGTACGAAGTTCTAATATAACATCCTTTGTTTCCATCGCATCTACCTCCGTTATCGATATACCGATATCTTAGCAGAAAAGCTTATGACCGGAAAGCAACCTGCTGTTTCCTCCTACAGACAAATCCTTTCTTTCATGCAAATCTCTGCTTACAGACAAATTCTTTCTACAAACGAACCGCTTCTTCCCCTCAGATCATTTATGCTCCTTTATAATCGCCATCGCCTCCGTTGACAGATCTTTTCCTTCATATGTTATCAGTAATTTTCCCGGAAAATGCTGCTCATACCACTTTTTCTTCCTTTCCCAATGTGCGCTGTAATCTGGCAGATCTAATCTTCCCACATGCTCCCAATAATAGGTTTCGCCTCTGAACTGCACCGTAAAGTCCGGTAAGAACATGGTTCCATCCGGGGCATATAGTGGATCCTCATATACAAAAGGCACGTCCTCTTCTACCAGCATATTGGCAATAATAACTTCCGATTTTGATCTTACAAAATATTCCGATAATGTTGCCAGCTTCTTCTCATCTGCATACCAGT
>VOFH01004257.1_pt1 | contig 11536 bp, 16 predicted proteins | sample 5384091 | NCBI WGS metagenome assembly VOFH01 (sample SAMN12384727, study PRJNA508395) | human gut metagenome | isolation source: healthy gut G | host: Homo sapiens
ATCTTCGCGTTTCGTCTTCGCAAAAATCGAAAATCCTTTTCTTTATCAGGCAGAGGGATTCTGCCTCTTTCTTTCCATATTAATGTAGTTTTTCTTTATATTGTCCAAAACCTCAGTTTACCACATTTTCGCGAATTACAAGGTGTTGAAAAAATTTTTTTGAATTTCTATGAAAAAAATATTTTAAATTTTCTGGTTCTAAACAGGGTGATTTTCTCATAGATATTATAGACCAACAAGATAAAGACAAGTATTATATGTCTGCACAGACAAAAAGTGAGAAATAAGCGGAAAACGTAGCAAGGAAGATCAAAAATTTTGAAAACAATCAGGTTTATGGCAGATAAAAATTATTGAAAACAATCGTTTCCGGGAAAAATCGTTACAGGTTTCACATTCAGCCACCAGGTTTACGGAGAAGGATTTTATACCCATGGATCTTCTGGTAAAAGAGGCTTAGCGATTCGGAAGACAGGATTCCGGTGATGGTTTCTGAACGGCTGGTGGATGTAACGCAGGATTATATCGGAGAATATGTGGAAATCCATGGACAGTTCCGCTCATATAACCGTCATGAAGAAAAACACAACCGGCTGGTGCTTTCCGCATTGCACGGGAATTAAAATTTCTGGAAGAAGAGGATTCCTCTGGCACCGGTAAACCAGGATATTTTCCTGGACGGATATATCTGTAAGCCGCCTGTTTACCGGAAAACACCGCTGGGAAGAGAGATTGCCGATCTGCTTCTTGCAGTGAACCGACCTTATGGAAAATCAGATTACATACCATGCATCTGCTGGGGCGAAATGCCCGCTATGCATCTGCGTTTGAAGTTGGCGGTCATGTCCTGATCTGGGGACGTATCCAGAGCAGAGAATATATGAAACGGATCGGGGAAAATGAAACAGAGAAGAGAATCGCTTATGAGGGTATCGGTGAGCCGAAGCTGGAGTATGTGTAAACCAACCGAAGTGGCGGGAAATACGCCATGGTCTGCCAGTTACTTTATGGAAGGCAACCAGCCCGATTTTTTTTCTCAAGTTTCTTCTGCTTGCATTTCTGCTGGTTTTGCGGTAATATAAGCATATTAAAAATGGCGCAGTTTGCGGTTCTTATTTGCAAAGCGCGATATCTGGAATATAATGAACGGTATCATTTGCGGAGACGGCATTGCGAGGAATGTTATTGATCTATGGCAGACGGTAACATTATTTTTAAACAATAAGAGGAATCAGTATGGAAAAAGAAATAACAGAAGTATATTGCGGAAATGGCAGAGGTAAGACCACACTGGCAATTGGTCAGGCACTGCGGGCATCTTCTCAGGGCAAAGATGTGATCATCATTCAGTTCCTGAAAGGAAATGAACGGCGTGAGCTGGACTTTCTGGAAGAACTGGATCAGCTGGATATCAAGATCTTCCGCTTCGAAAAGATGGAGAGCTGTTACGACCAGTTGAATGAGGAAGAGCAGGCTGAAGAGGAGCGCAATATTCTCAATGGTTTAAATTTTGCCCGTAAAGTGATTGCTACACAGGAATGTGATTTCCTGGTATTGGATGAAATTCTGGGACTTCTGGATAAGCATATTGCTACTGTTGATATGGTTGTCGGGCTTTTTGAAACAGAAGGACGAATCCATGCATTTGATACTTACGGGAAATCGGGTAGACCCTGGCATTTTGGATTATGTGGACAGTGTGACTACCATTACCACTCTTGGAAGAGAGCAGAACTCATGATAAGGATGAATAGGAGGAAATAATATGGCAATTTTCAAAGGTGCAGCCGTTGCAATTGTAACCCCGATGCATGAAGATGGAAAGGTAAATTATGAGAAACTGGAAGAACTTCTGGAATATCAGATTGCGAACAGCACAGATGCAATCGTTATCTGTGGCACTACAGGCGAGTCTTCTACATTGACACATGGAGAACATCTCCAGACCATCAAATTTGCAATTGACAAGGTAGCTGGAAGAGTTCCTGTTATTGCAGGTACCGGTTCTAATTGCACAGAGACTGCAGTTATGATGTCTCAGGAAGCTGCTTCTTATGGCGCTGATGCACTTCTGATTGTGACTCCATATTACAACAAGGCAAGCCAGAAGGGTCTTATCCGTCATTATACAGAGATTGCCAATTCTGTACCGGAAACTCCGATCATCATGTATAATGTGCCAAGTCGTACAGGTTGCAATATCCAGCCTGCTACAGCAGTTGCTCTTGCGAAGAATGTGAAGAACATTGTGGGAATCAAGGCTGCAAGCGGAGATCTTTCCCTTTTAGATTGCCAAGATGATGTCCATGGCTGACGGAGCTCTTGAGCTCTACTCCGGAAATGATGATCAGGTACTTCGATCCTTTCACTTGGCGGACTTGGAGTAATCTCTGTTTTATCCAATGTTGCTCTTGAAGAATACACATGACATGGTTATGAAATTTATGGAGGGAGACCTTGCTGGTGCTGCCAGACTTCAGCTTGAGGCTGTTCCGCTTATCAATGCACTGTTCTGCGAGGTAAACCCGATTCCGGTTAAGACTGCCCTGAACCCTGATGGGCTGGAAAGTGGGACCGACCCGTATGCCTCTTTGTGAGATGGAGCCGGAGAATGAGGAGAGACTGAAAAAGCTCTTGCTGATTACGGAATTAAGCTTGCATAAATAATGTTGAAATCCCGGACAGAGCCTGTCAGCTCTGGGTGCGGCAGCATATTGTCTGACAGCGGCTGACGGATTTCTTTTGTAATATGTAAGCAGAGAAAAACAGAGCGCGTATATATTGTTGAAATAATTTTTACAAGCTCGTTAATTTACAGTAAGAAAGGAAAAATAAAATGGTTAAAATTATCATGCACGGATGTAACGGTCATATGGGACAGGTTATTTCCAATATTGTTGAGAAGGATGCAAATGCCCAGATCGTAGCAGGAATCGACATTGCAGATCAGGGAAAAAACAGCTATCCGGTATTCACAAACATTGACGATTGCCAGGTGGAAGCAGATGCTGTTATCGATTTTTCCTCCCCGAAGGCTTTTGATAAGCTGATGGACTACTGCGAGAAGAAAAATATGCCGGTAGTTCTTTGCACCACAGGTTTAAGTGAAGAGCAGCTTGCAAGAGTAGAAGAGAGTGCAAAAAAGATCGCCGTTCTGAAATCTGCAAATATGTCTCTTGGAATCAATACTCTGATGAAACTGCTTCAGGATGCGGCAAAGGTTCTGGCAACAGCAGGTATTTGACATGGAGATTGTTGAGAAGCATCACAGACTGAAACTGGATGCACCAAGCGGAACAGCTCTTGCCCCTTGCAGATAGTCTGAACGAGGCAATGGATAACCAGTATCATTATATATATGACCGCAGCCAGAGAAGAGAGAAACGTGACGCTAAGGAGATCGGTATTTCCGCAGTTCGCGGAGGCTCTATTGTTGGCGAGCATGAAGTGATTTTGCCGGACCGGATGAAGTGATCGAATTTAAGCACACAGCATATTCTAAGGCTGTATTTGGCAAGGGTGCTGTAGAAGCAGCGAAATATCTTGCCGGAAAACCAGCTGGAAGATATGATATGAGCAACGTGATCGAAGGTTAACAGAAATATACAAAAATTGTAAAATGCATACAAAATAATTGTTGAATTTATGGATTTACAGATAGCAATGTGTTTGCTATAATTCCATCATAAGTTGCAACGGAGCAAACTACTTAGAGAGTTTGCTCCGTTTTTGCGTTTATGGTATGGCAGGTCAGAGTATTTGCTGATAAAGCATTTTTGCACTTGTTTCCATAACGTACCGAAACTTCATAAGAGAGAAATGCAATATCGCATTTCTGCCATGCAAGAAAGGGCTGCCACAGGGCGGTCCTTTTTTGCGTTAGTAAAGCTGGAAATCGGGGATAGCATAACTGCGCAGGCTGTTATTGTCCACTTTGGAAACGATAACAGAAGACTATCTGTACCGGCGAGAGTCAGAGAGGAGAAATTATTATGAGAAAAACAGCAAAAAAGCAATGGCACTTCTTACAGCAGCTTCTATGATTATGACAGCTTTTACCCGGTTTACGCAGAGAGTACAGACACAGAGGACACGGCAGCAGTTGACTGGGAAAACGGTGAAAATATTAAAGCAATTAAGGAGAAAGGTGTGATCACCGTCGCAACCGGAACTTATGTACCATTTGAATACAGAGATGATGACGACAATATTGTAGGTTTTGATATTGACCTGGCACAGTACATTGCAGACAAGCTTGAGTTGATATGGAAGTGACAGATATGGAATTCCAGTCTATTGTTCCTTCTATCCAGAATGGCGAGTATGATTTTTCTATCGCAGCAATGTATAAGACAGACGAAAGATGCGAGGTTGTGGATATGTCCAAATCCTACTGCGACAGTGGTATGATCCTTGCCGTGAAAGAGGATTCAGAGTATGCAGACACCGTTAAGAGTCTGGCAGACTGCGATGGTCTGAAGGTTGCAGTAAAAAAGGGCGCAACTTCTTATAACGTAGCGCAAGCTTCCTGGATGAGAATCCGGATGTTTCTTATGAAATTGTTCAGTACAAGGATACGGTAGGATGTGTATCAACCTTCTGGCAGGCCGTGTGGATGTTGTGGTAAACGACCTTCTGAACCAGAAGATTCTTTCCCAGGAATATGAAGGTGCCAAGATCGTGTGTGATCCATTTACCCATGCAGAGAACGCCATCGCCGTACAGAAGGGAAAAGATGATCTGCTTGCATTTATCAATGAATGTATTGACGAGTATTATGCAGACGGCACTTATGATACACTCTGGACAAAATGGATCGATGCTTCCGGCGAGGGAAGAAGCAGCTGCAGCAGAAGATGCGGAAACCGCTGAAATTAAAGCATAATAGTGAAAGGACTGAACAGTTACAATAAAACACAGATATGTTTCTATGCGAAAACGAGTTGCTGTGAACAAAGTGAACAGTAACCGGAAAAATGAAGAAAAGGATAAACCGGCTATAATTACTGGCCACAGGGAAATAGTATGGTAACATTGAAATGGTCACTTGTATTTGATAAAATGACATCACTGCTCAGGGATGCGCAGTGACGATAAATATCGGTTCTCACCTTATTTTTGGTACGATTCTGGGTGTTGTGCTTGCGTTGATGAGGGACAACCACATAAAGTGGTATCAGACTGGCACAGATGTACATCTGGATCTGGAGAGGAACCCCGCTGATGGTGCGGCATTTCTGATCTATTTCGGTTTGCCAAACTGGGCATTACTTTAGTGCTATGACAGCAGGTGCTTTCCATGTCTTTAAATACAGGCGCATACATTGCAGAAATTGTCCGTTCCGGTATCCATGCTATTGACCCAGGGGGCAGAGAGAAGCAGCCAAAGCACTTGGAATGCCCTGGCATCTGAAATGCTTCGAATTGTGGCACCACAGGCAACCAAGATCTGCATTCTTCCTCTTGTAAACCAGTTTATTGCCACCATCAAAAATACTTCTATTTTGTCCGCCATCACTTTGACAAGGAGCTGACAAAGAGGGCCCTGATCACTTATAATTCTTTCCATTATTTTGAGCCGTACATAGCTGTTGCGGTATTATTATATCTGATCCTGACAACTATATTTACCCAGATTGCAGGAGTTTTGGAAAGGAGGATGGCATAAATGGCAAAGATGTTATTTTTAAGTGTAAAAATATCAGCAAAAAGCTTTGGGGATCTTCAGGTGCTGAAGAAATCGGTTTTGACATATAAAGGGAAAAGATTTGCAATCCTTGGTCCCAGCGCTGGTTCTGGTAAATCCACAATTCTCTGTATCAACCAGCTGGAATACGACAGCGGCGAAATCGATTATATGGGAAAACCTGTGAATTCGGTCAGGCACTGCATGAGCTGCAGCAGCATATTGGAATGGTTTTCCAGAGATTTAACGTTTTACCCATATGAGTGTGCTGCAGAATGTGATCGAGGCACCGGTTCATGTGAAAAAAGTCCCCCCAAACAAGGAGGCAATTGTAAAGGCAAAAGATTTGCTGAAAATGGTTGGGCTGAAGGGGCAGGGAAGAGGCAATGGCTAAGAACTTTCCGGCGGCCAGCAGCAGGAGTTGCGATCCACGCAAGAGCAATGGCCATGTCGGAAGTGATCCTTTTGATGAGCCACAAGCGCACTGGATCAGAAGCTGGTTGGAGAAGGTCTTAAGTGTTATCGTAGCAGCAGGGAACAGCGGGTATCAATGGTAAATTGTCACCCATGAAAATGAATTTTGCCAGAGAAGTAGCGGATCGGATTTTTGTTTATGGAAGATGGCGTGATCGTGGAGGATGCGCCTCAGAAGAGTTTTTTGAGCATCCGAAAAGAATGATCGTATTCTGTCAGTTTATCAGGAAAGTTGAGGAAAGGTAATTCGGGATGGACTGTATAATCAAAGATGGCTGGATCGTAAATGGGGAAAAAGGAAAAAGCCATTTCATGGAGATCTTGTAATAGAAAATGGGAAAATTGCGGAAGTGGGAACTCATGTGGAGATTCCGATTTTCCAAAAGAGCGTGTTTTGAATGCGGCCGGTGGTTATATAACCCCCGGCTTCCTGCAACATTCACAGAACACGGAGACTGCAGGCTTTTGGAAACGGGGATGATGAGCTTTTTGAACCGGCAGGGGAATGACGACTGTGGTGAATGGAAACTGTGGGCTTTGGTGGTCCGGCCGTGGGGAGAAATTTGGGAAAGAGATTGCCAGATTTCTCAGCAGTGTGACTGGGGATTTTCGTTGGGGAAAAAGATGAAAATACAGATGATACCGAAGGTGTACTTTTCAAAAAAAGAAAGAGGAGTCTTGCGGAATTTCAGAAGGAAAGCGAGATAGATGCCTTTAGAATTATGTCAACTATGTCTGCCATCTGTCAGCTCTTGGAAAGGAAACGCGTAGCGTCAACACTGGAATGCTTGCAGGAAATGGAACCATCCGCGCCAGTGTAAAAAGGCTATGCTTCCGGGAAGCTTTCCAAGGAAGAATTACATCAGGTGTTGGAAGGCTGTGGAGGAAGCTCTGTCAGCAGGAGCGCTTGAATCAGCCTTGGAATTGCCTATGCCCCCGGAATTTGAATATGACAGAGATGGGCTTGTGGAAGCACTGCAGCCCTTGAAGGGGACGGACATTCCATTACCACCCATATCCGAAATGAAGGAGATGGAACTTGCTGGCTCTGCAGGAAGTGATTTCCGTGGCGGAAGAGCTGCAGATTCCCCTTTGCATGTAAGCCATATGAAGTGTATCGGGCGGAAAACTGGGGCGGGACTCGGTGAAAATCCTGAAGCTGTTTGACCAGGCGGCAGAGCGGGGCGTGGGTGGATTTTTGATCTGTATCCCTATCGACTGGTTCCACCAGCTGGTACATCTTCTTCCCCACAGTTTCAGGAGGGCGGTACGATGCAATCCGCGCAAGGCTGGCAGATCCGTTTTGCAGGAAGGGAGATTGAAGGTGCTGAAGCAGCCTTCCTGATATTTTTTGAGAACATTGTGGAGCTGGCTGGCTTTGATATGATCTATGCCAGCACTTTACATACGGAGAAATTCGGCAGCTTTGCAGGACAGTCTATTGCGAAGATCGTAGAGCAGTTTGGACAGGATCCTTATGATACCCTGTATGACATTCTCCTGGAAGAGCGCTGCCAGGTTACCATGCTGGATACCATTGCCTCAGAGGAGGACATGCTGTATTTTTGAAAGACAGCCGGCAAATCTGATCTCAGATGCGATCTATTCCGCAGGGGCAAATATCATCCCAGAGTTTACGGCTTTTTCCGAAGCTTCTTACTGCTTACGTGCGTGATAAAAAGATTTTTCCATAGAAGATGCTGTATATAAGATGACAGCAAAACCGGCAGGTGCTGGTCTCCCTCTGGTACCCTGGAAAAAGGAATGCCCGCAGATATCAATGTATTTCATCTGGACCAGTTAAGCGTTCATGCAGATTTCAGAATCCAAACAGTATTGTACAGGATTTGATTATGTGGTGGGCGGGAGAGATTGCGATAGCCCATGACGTGTGGAGAAATTCAAAAGCGGCAGGATCGTGCGGAAACAACAGTGATAAGTGAAGAATGGAAATGTCCGGATGATGGATTTTTAAAATGTAAATTTCTTCCAGAATAGTTTCTTTCATCTGTACATATTAGGAGCATACAGCAATGTTTACATTGTTCGCAGGCTGAGTTCCGCCAGGCGGAACGGTCATTTTCGCGAAAGTGGACAGTAACGTGTTTTCAGCTGAAAATAAGAAAAGGAGACAGATGAGATGAAAAAAATGAAACGAATGCTCATAGGTACTTTGCTGGTATTTACATTATGTATATTAGCAGCCTGTGGAAATGACAATAACAATGCAGCGGATGAGGTTCAAAATAATGCAAATGAGGACGCCACTGATAAGGATAACGTGGAGAATGGAACTGCAGAGATGATAACATGGTGGATGACGCGGGCGACAGCGTAAATAATGGTGCAGACGGAGCTGAACTGCTGATACCGCAGTACCAGATGATGCAGGCACTGCCGGGAGATGCAGATGTTCCCGGTGATAATGTGATGACAATAACAATTCCGTTTCCGGTGCTCTCGGAGAAGGTGTGGAAGAATTAGGTGATGGAGTAGCTGATGGTGTCCGTGATGTTGGTGAAGGGCAATGTGGGCAACGCTGTAGAAGATGTTGGAGATGCTGTGGATAATGCAGCGAATGGAAGATAATAAAAATAGAGGTAAAATGAAAAGGTGTTGAATGAAGAGGTGTTTCATTCAACGCCTTTTTTGTGATATGATTTCAATAAATTTGTGAGCAAAATACAGGATAGCTACAACTTAATTACAAATGCAAGAAAAGGAGGATCATCATGAAATTTCGTCCATGCATAGATATACATAATGGAAAGGTAAAAGCAGATCGTAGGGAGGAAGCCTGAAGGATGCGGGAAACCAGGCACAGGAGAATTTTGTGTCAGAGCAGGATGCAGCTTTTATGCTTCCTTGTATAAAGAAAAAAAAGGCCTGAAAGGAGGACATATTATCCTTCTGAACAGTGCGGATTCTGAATACTTCCAGGCTACAAAAGCCAGGCCATGCTGGCCCTTGGCGCGTATCCAGGCGGTCTTCAGATCGGAGGCGGTGTAAACCCGGACAATGCGGCAGATTATCTTGCTGCTGGAGCCAGTCATGTGATCGTCACCTCTATGTGTTCCGTGATGGCCATATTTCCTGGAAAAATCTGGAGAAGATGGTAGATGCAGTCGGAAAGAACACCTTGTCCTTGATCTCAGCTGTCGTAAAAAGAGGATGCATACTATGTAGTCACAGACCGCTGGCAGAAATTTACAGAGGAGGAGGTATCTCTGGAACTGATGGAAAAGCTGGGTGCCTATTGCGATGAATTTCTCATCCATGCAGTGGATGTGGAGGGCAAGGCAAAAGGTATAGAAGTTTCCTGGCGAAGCTTCTTGGTGAATACAAGGGCATCCAGTGACTTACGCTGGCGGCGTTGGCAGCATGGAGGATATCCAGACCCTCAAAAATGGCAGCAGGCGGAAAACTGGATGTGACGGTAGGAAGTGCCCTGGATCTGTTCGGTGGCACCATACCATTTGAAAAATTGATAGGTAATTTATAAATGTGAAAAAATTCGTAATTTTTCAGAAAAATGATGTTAATTTTAGAGTAATGTTATAATATACCCATCAAACAGCAAAGGGGATGGAAGCATGAAATTCATTATCAGCGGAAAGAACATCACAGTGACAGACGGGCTTCGTACAGCAGTAGAGGATAAGCTCGGTAAACTGGAAAGGTATTTCACTCCTGACACCGAAGTTGTAGTAACTTTAAGTGTTGAAAAAGAAAGACAGAAAAATCAAGGTGACGATCCCGGTTAAGGGCAACATCATCCGTTCCGGAGCAGGTCAGCAACGATATGTATGTATCAATCACGACCTTGTAGAGGAAGTAATTGAACGTCAGCTCAGGAAATACAAGAACAAGATCGGTGTGATGCTGGTGTCATTGCCAACTTCCAGAAAGAAGCATCTGGACAAGGATTGCGAAGAGGATGAAGAAGTTAAGATCATCCGTACCAAGAAATTGATATCGCTTCATGTGTATCCAGAAGATGTGTCCAGATGGAACTTGGACATAATTTCTTCGTATTCTGCAATGCAGAGACTGATCATCAGGTGAATGTAGTTTACAAGCGTAAGGGGAATACCTGATGACCCTGATTGAGCGGAGGATTAATAGAGATATATCTGTTTGAAAAATAAAACAGGTGAATATGGGCATGTGAAAAAACGAAAGTTTTTTCACATGCCCTTGTTTTTTGCTTTGACGGAGCAGCTGAATTGGTCTGGCACTGCTGCAGCTTCATCTGGCAGAAACGGATCAGTATCATGTGACCAGATTTCTGATGATCCGTTCCCTGATGAAAAATTATAAAAGTTTGAATTTTAGTAATTCTTCAGCAAGCCCCTGGCGGATAGTACGCGGACAGGGAGCTTGCTTTCGTCATAAATACTGTAGGCCAGAAAACCGGTTCCATTTTCTAATGGGATGGTATGGTGTGCATATCCGGATGCAGAGTAAGAATCTCCCCGGAAATTTCCGGTGATCCCTTCTCCGGTAAGTTTGACGGCACTTTCCTTCCATAGCCCAGATCCGGCAGAAATCCTGGGGACTTTAAGGAAAATAAGCCCTCCTGAGTGCAGACTCTTCGGATAAGAGATTCGGGGCTCGGTGAGCTTCTGGATATCCAGACCAACTTCCCTGTCATGCAAGGCACAGCCTACGAAATTTCCGCTGTGGCTGAGATTAAAAACGGCATATTTTCCCTGGAAAAATGGTTTCCCAGAAGAGGTTGGCTGGAAATCCGGAACTTCCCGAAACCATATTCCTGTTTAAGTCCATAACGCAAAAGCAGCCAGGCCAGGGCAGAACGCTTCTGGTCTTCCGGGCAATTTAAAATGCTGAACATATTCCCCTGCGCAACAGGCAATGAGAAAATCATCTGGTGAAGCAATTCGTTTGAAATTAAGTCTAGTTCCTGAAAAGATAAATCATATAAAAATTCTCCTAAAACATAAAATAATTTGAGGCTGATTTTAGTATAAATTATTTTACTTTAATATATCATATGGGAGACATATTTGTTCATCAAATATTTATTGTTTTCCATGACAAAAAGTGTTAAAATAGACTGGTATGTTAAACAAAATAAATAATTTTAAATGAAATGAAATCAGTTATATTATTACACAATATAGCATCTAAAAAAGATAGACAGGAGTATAAAAGCCAAATGAACATGTTTTCAAAAGTTTCGGAACCCGCAGCCAGCGAGAGGTTAAGCGTATCATGCCTCTCGTTAAGAAAAATCGAGGATCTGCGTCCCGAAATGCAGAAATTAACCGACGAAGAACTTCGTGGTAAGACAAGAGAGTTTAAGAAACGCCTGAAGAGGGAGCTACCCTGGATGACCTTTTACCAGAGGCATTT
>VOFH01003861.1_pt1 | contig 11494 bp, 18 predicted proteins | sample 5384091 | NCBI WGS metagenome assembly VOFH01 (sample SAMN12384727, study PRJNA508395) | human gut metagenome | isolation source: healthy gut G | host: Homo sapiens
ATGACAACAATAATATGCTAACAATTTTTTCTCATGTTTCTCGCCTCCTTTTATAATATTACATTATACCAAAATAATGTTACAAAAGACTGTATTAATGTCTGTTATAATGGAAATTTCAAATAATGTCCATTATAACAGACATCTGCTGATGATCTTTTTCAGGATTGCTCATAATCTGTGTAAATATTTCTTTATATTTATATTTCAGATATTTTTCGTGTAGAATGAACAAAGCTACGTAAACAATCATAAAACAATAGATAAATACAGCATATCAAATGTACTATGTCCAAAATAAGCTGCGGACTCATAAGATCCAATAGCTCCTAAGACCAACCAAGGATATATTTGTAATGCTTAGTTACCATAACACGGATCTCCTTTAATTAAACTAATGAGAATATCTAAAACTAAAAGTCATACCTGTACGTGTAGGATTATAAGGATCTAAGGTCATCAAAAGTGCTAAATTCTCAAACCAACTTCTACCGCCAATAAATGTGGAAGTTAATTTGTCAAAACAATGCTATTAAAAAATATAAGGGAAAACTTTTTGTTAAATAAGGTTATCGTTACTATTAACCAAATATAGTTTTTAGCCAATCAACTATAAGTGGTCTAAGTAATGGGATTAAGAATAGACCTACAATGATACCTAAAATAAATATTAGAAACATTTTTGAAGCTTCTTTTGTTCATCTATGGACACATCCCTTCAATGAATGGAATCCCCACCATCGCCAACTATCTAACAAGTTGAAGAGTGGGAGTGATGCTATAAAGAATAAATAGTGATTTTTTCACGTTTATCACATCTTTCTTTAATATATATGATATACTAAACATATATCGAAATGTAAAAATGTCACATATATACACATAATTAGAGGTGGAGCTGTTATGCGTTGGGATTACAGTACGATCTATAAAAAAATACGGAAATCAAAACATATTAGTCAAGAGGAAGTTTGCGCTGTAGTTTTACTAAATCTCTACGACTATAGATTAAAAATGTATACATTTCTATACAAATAGTAGAAAAGGACTCAGTCCTGTGCAATACAGAACTAAATCCTTTGGATAAATTATTAATCTATCTATTTGGGTGCACTTAACTTTCAGGATGTTTTTGTCAGGAAATGAATATGTAACGTAATGAAAATCTGTGCTATTACCCTATTCTTCATTGACTAATTTTTTAGGCTTACCACTTGATCAGCTTGTTTCCAAATGGTTGGATTATGTGTTGCAATAATGATCAGACGTTCCTTATTTTTTAATGTTAGGAGTAAGTCCATAATCTCCTGTGAGGTCTCAGGATCAAGAGCGGCAGTTAATTCATCTGCCAAAATTAGAGGAGGATCTTTTAAAATGATTTTTGCCAAGGCTACACGTTGTGCTTCTCCTCCAGAAAGCTCATATACTTTTTGATCTAGTTGAATATAAGATAGTCCTACTCTATCTAATACTTCTTCTTTGGTCTCTCTCTTTTTTGTTTGTCTAATTTATGACCAATTAATCCCAAATCTAAATTTTCTGAAACAGTTTTATTATCGATAAGTCCAAAATTCTGGAAGAGATAACCGAGTTCATTTCTGAAATAGTTTGTTGGTTTAATCTTTCGTAAATCTTTTCCTTTATATTGAATACTTCCCTGATCATAAGGTTCTAGCTTGGCTACCATATTTAGTAAGGTTGTTTTGCCACAACCACTATTTCCGATAAGAGCATAGACTTTACCTGCATCAAAATTTAAGTTCAAATCACTAAATACCGTCCGGTCCCCAAAGGTTTTTGTTAGTTGATGGATTTAATCATTTCTATGCTCCTTTCAATATAATACTAGCCATCCTATCTTCCTTACGAGAACGATGCATTAGTATTAAAATAGAATTCAAACCAAAGACGCAAGAGGTTAGAAAGACTACCCAAAGTTTATTTGTTAGCAAAAGACCAATAGCCCCTCCCAAAAATGAAGATAACTATTTGCCAGATAAAAAATTTCTGGTGTAACTCAAAAAAAAAATTTAATCCTGATATTTTCTTAATAAGAATAGTTTTACGAAATTCTTCAAAGTAGAGGATTGTCATTGTATTAAAGAGTAGAATTGAGGTAGCAATACCGAGAAAACCACCAGCAATGATTGTCAATATTTCAACTTGAATGTTGTGACTCATACCACGATAAACATAATAGGCAAGATCATACTGACTGATATATTTCTTTATTCCACCTTGTTCAACTAGTTTTTTAGTGGCATCCAAACCTTTAAAATACAGATAATCAGATGGATAAGTGAAGAAATCATTTCGATTTTTTCCAAAAGAGCTTGGTTTAAGGACAATAAGTATAGGATCACTTAGAAATTGTTGATATGAGATTGGTGTAGAATTATATACGAAACGCTTCTTATTGTTTGAAATATAGAAAACACGAGCTTTCATAGCCTGTTGAATTTTATTTCCCTTATCGTTTTCGAATCGCTAGAAATCTTCATAAATTTGACGCAATTTATCTTCTTGATCTTTTTAATTTTTCAGGCAATAGTAGTCCAAATTCTCCTTCTCCAAGGCTATTAATGCTCTTCTTATCTTCTTCATTTAATTCTACATTCTGAAGACATCTAGATAATTTCACTTCCATTGTTCTTCCAACATTTTTCTACTATCATGATTTCTAGCCTCTGCCCCCAAACTCCTATTTGTTGAAAGCAATACCCAATCTTTTTTGATTTGACCATGCTGTATCTCAGCCTGATGCAATTGCCAAATAGTTGAATAGATACTTGTTCTATGAATGGTAAGTACTATTAAAAGAAAAGCAACCAATTGCCCCAAGTAAAGAATACCCATAATCTGTTTCAAAGTAACTTTCCTTTGAGTAAAGAAACCAAATGTACCGCTTTAATACTTAAAACATAAAAGAAAGCTAAAAGTATAGAAAGGAACAAAAGTAACAAATTATAAGTTATGCTAGCTGAAAAAATAACTGGAACAGAAAATGGTGTGATATGGAATAGACTTACACCACAGATTCCAAGAAAAAACCCCATAATTATCTAAAAGTAAATCTCCACAATCACTAATCATTGAGTTTCCAAAATCTGAGTTAGGTGCAATCAGAAATATATCGAATCCCAACTGTTCGCATTTTCCTTGGTTTTTTGAATAATCATTAAGGCTATAAAAGTTAGTAGAAAAATGACCAAAACGAGTAATTGACTACCATTTCCCATATACGTAAATAAGCTAAGAAAAATATTTGGATATGAAACAAATGTTTGTGTGAAACCCAATGATTGAAGTTCATGATTTAATCTATCTAGAGTGAGATTTCCAGATAAAATATAATAATTGGTCAATAAGCCACTATTGTAAAAATCTTCTTCACTAGCTTTAACAAGGCCGTTTTGGGATATGGCCAGATCCATATATTGCATAGGAAAAATGAACCTTACCTTTATCGTCTATTGTTTCAATTTGTTCACCAATCACACTGTCTGTTTCATTTGCTAATTGATCTAAACTGTATTTTACCTGATCTTTTGATACCTCTTTGTTCTGGGAAAAAATACTAATAGCTGGAAAACTATTGTGAATAACCACATATGAGGTTGAAAAACAAATCCAAAGTAGAAAACTTGTTATAAAGATATTTGAAAGGATGACAAATAAGCGCTTCATACTTTACTCACTTTCTAAAATTTTCATGAATAGTAATATAATCTTTTCTATGAGCTATGAATTTTTTAAATCCGTAGTTAAAATATACTGTTTCACCAAAATTTCTATTTATAAAAAGCTCTTGAGGTCTGATGAGAAGGAGCGTAAGCATATGATGATTTACTATCTCTTGCACGAGTTACGCTTGACCAGTGATATTTGTAATCATGGTAATAATTTGAAAATGCACCCCAGTTATTTGGATTGTGAAAGCATTAATACAAAAAATAAATAGTGATTTTCTTTTTGCATATCTGAACCTCCTTCTTCTATATATATGATATACTAAATACATAACGAAGTGTAAAAATGTAACATTTATACACATAATTAGAGGTGAAGTTGTTATGCGTTGGGATTACGGTACGATCTATAAAAAAAATACGGAAATCAAAACATATTAGTCAAGAGGAAGTTTGCCAGGATTACATTTCAAGAGCGCATTTGTCGCGTATTGAATCGAACCAAGTAGTACCTAGTTTTTGAGTTGATGGAGCATCTTCTAAAGCAAGTTGGCCTGAATTTCGAAGAATTTCGATATATATGCCATTCTTACCACCATTCCGATAGAGAAGAAATTATCTTATTGGCGAAGATAACAATGCCTACCAATCAAATGATAAATTATTGGAACTGAAGAATAAGGGTGTAGCTTATTTAAAAAAACATCCTAATGATATTCCTGTGTCAAATATACTAAAAGAGAGTAGAGGTCATTCTTTGTTTACGAGAATCTGGTCCAAATGAAAAGGTAAGAATAATGGCAACGGAAGCTTGGAACGAAATTAAAAATCAGGATGTCTGGTATCATAGTGACCTCAAATTAATTGTCGTTATTTTATTTACACTTCCACTAGAAACAGTGATTTCTATCTGTGATGAAGTGATAGATAGGCTCAATGATTACTCTGATTATACAGAGATTCTTCCAACCAAGTATAAATTACTCTCAAATTTAGCCAGTATTTTTCTATGGAATGGTTTGATGGAGAAATGTACGAGTATCAGTTATCTATTGTTAGATACGGCAAAAAAAGTAAGCGATATGATTTTCTAGGAAATGCTAAAGTGACACTTGGAATTTGTTTAACTGATAAAAAGTTGGTCGATGAAGGATTGCAACTACTCGAATTAACGGATGAACAAACACTGTTGGAAGCATGTCAGTCCGATGTGAATCGCTTTTTCAAGAAATGAGTTTCTAAATGGATTTAGTCATAAAACGGTTTGAAGATATAATCGACATATTGTTGTATCCATGCTCAATGGTTATTGGGTAAGGGATGGCAACCTACACATTATCCCGTTAGATCAGCTAGTTAAGCAATATTTGAAAAAATGATCATTTAATTTAACAAATAATATTTTGAATTGCACCTCAAATGTTAGAGTTCATCTAATATTTGAGGTGTTTTTAATATGAAATACAATTATTTTCAATTATCAAATAAAGAGATTTCCGTTCATGAAGACTTTGATAGCATAGTTTGAACCAATAAATACTGAGGAAAATATTTTGAGTTCATTTATCTAAAGTATAAAATGTGTATATAAGAGACAATTTGACATTTGCTTTTTTATTTTTGTGTATTATTATTCTAGAAAGAAAAAAAAGATTTCAATTTTAAAATCGTTCGTTATCTTTTATTGTAGATAAATAGGTAATGAAGTAATGCTTAAGTCAGGAGGTATAGGCTGATGAAGAAAAAGATCTTGTCAAAACAAAAATTTTTAACTTTTATCATCCTTGGTATTATCATTCTCTTATCAGCCTGCACTCTTGTAGGACCACAAAAAAATCTCCTTCCGGTAGTACCAATGTGTCTAGGAAAATAGGATTCGAGGAAAGAAAGGCAGAAGATTTATTAAAAAATTCTATTTCTATCCCTTATCCAGATGCGAAAATCTTTACACCTACCGCGCTGTCAAATGATGGGATTGCTTATGGCGAGGCTGTTGACCAAGGACACGAAGATCAGAATTATCTTGCCAGTATGAATTTACATACCAAGGAATTTCAAAAGATAAAAGATGTTGAAAGGACATCCAATCTGACTCATGTAGCTGTTAGCTATGTAGATCATGATATTGTTGTTTTTGAAGAGTATGATCAACTCAATCAGACAGGGATCTACTATCTTTGGAAGATAAAGACAAATCTTTAACGACACTGATCGATAGGAGACCTATTGGAACGGTTCCAGTTACTCAAGTAGCTCGATCCAACCAGAAACTCTTTTTATAAATTATGAAGTAGGCGATAGCCTATATCAAATTGAAGAATTTGACCTTGAAACAGGGACTCATCAGACGATTGAATCAGAAAATAGCGGTTTTCCGACTGTCTTTAAAGATCACTTGTATTATGTACAAATTGATAATACAGCTTTAACTACAAAAATTGTAGCCTACTCCTTAAATGATGGGCAGAAAAAGTTATAGATCAAACAAAGGATGATCAACGCTATTATGTCGATTTATTGACGAATGGGCACAATCTCCTTTACTTGGTTGCAAATAATAAAGATGCTTCGTTTACCTTTGAAAATAAAAACCATAAAAAGATATTTTCTACTTCACAGGCAGAAACCTCCATATATCGCAATATTTATCTCACATATATGGGAGAAAGAAGAAGTGAGGAGCGTGTTAAATCTCAATATTATTTGTGGGATTTAAAGCATCGGATTCATTATTTATATGATCATGGCCCCATTTTACTATCGGATAAAGGGATTTCTATGGATTCAATTCAAAAAAGAAGGATAGTGAGATTCCAAAAGGTGAAATCTATCGAAATGAAAACTCTGTAATGCGCTATCAGGAATGGTAGAAAGGAGAAAAATCATGAAAATAGTTCATTTATTTCTTGTACTTCTAACTTTGCTTGGTTTATCTGGCTGTAAAGAGACACCAAAAGAAAGCCAAACAAGTCCTTCCAGCTCTCGTAAGGTCACATCCTCTTCATCAACAACAGTTACTGTAAAAACAAAGGAGCGTACAGAACCTAATCCACCAATGCCAGCAGAGGTAGCAGAGCGATTAAAAATTAAGGAAGGCAGCACTGAAGCCGGAACTCAGCAAACTTTGCCATCTTCAAAACAGGAACAAGCTTCATTGCAAGAGAATACGCAACCTTCTCAATCGCTCAAACAAGAATCATCGACCAAAGAGAATCAAGGGATCCGAAAACTATTGCCTATTCCTTTAAAACTTCAAGAAGAATGGTATTTCTGTGCTCCGGCGACAGTCCATATGATGCTGGCTAGTCGAGGGTTAGCGTCTCTCAACATCAATTAGCTAAGGAAATGGGGACTTATAATCCCTATGGGACTCATAATCGAGATGCGATTCGCGTCTTGAATCAGAATCTATTTGGCTATCCAGAACCAAGTGGAAACCAAGCAGGTTATCGACTAGCTACTGTAACAGACGCTCGTCCAGGTTCTGAAGATGTCCGCCTCTTTAAAGAACGCGTGCGCAAAGATATTGATGATGGCTATCCTCTCTATTACACCTTCAATGTTGCACAAATCTATCCTGGAAAAAGTGGGGGAACATAATGTGATTGGAGTAGGCTATGAATTGACAGCAGATGGCAAGGACATCTCAGCAATCTATTATCTAGACCCCGATACACATGTACAGGATCCAACCTATGGAGGCTTTGAAGAAACTGACACCAGAGGAGTTATTAGCAGCCATGGTTACATGCGGTGAGAAAAATTATGCTTGGTGAGAAAGTGAGTCGTGAAATGGATAGGAGGGATAACCTAGCAGAAACGCTCTTATCTTTTGGGATTTTATTTCTATTCTTCCTTTTGCTTTCTTGTTCTAAGGTCCAAACACCAATGTTTTCAAGTTGATCCAGAATCGAATCTTTACTTGGTCGCCTCAAAAAGTATTCAATCATATACTAAGAAAGAGAATAAGCTTGAGTTACATCGAGTAGAAAAAAAATTGATGTAGCAACGTATGTTAATCTCTGGTTTTCGTGTTTAAACAGTGGTGATAAGATGATCGTAACGGAAGGTGATGATTTTGCACCAATAGATCATCAAAATATCATTTCAATTGATTTTCCAAAGGTGAGATAAGGAAAAAATCATACTAAGAATTATGCAATGATGGGATCAGGTATCTCTTCTAATCACTTTTATACTGCTCAAACAGATGCAAACTCAGGAATATTAACAGTCTTTTCTCTTAATGGAAAGCAAGTTTTTCAGAAAAAAATTTAACCAAATGACAGCAATTTCGAGTCAGATTGTTGCAAATAATTCTAACGTATATGCTGAGATTGCTTATCAAGATCCAAAAAACGAAATCGTCCAGAAGGCGTGTTGGATTCAGATTTAATAGTTCTAAATGAAAAGAGCATTGGAAAGAAAAAGATAGAATTCGATTAACTTCAGATGGTAAAAAGGTTGAAATGTTAGAAGGCTTGGCAATTGTCAAAGATAGGGCATTCGTAAGTATCTCTGCAATTCGTGATACAGATACTTTTGAGAAGGTGGCAGGAAACCAATTGTTGTCAATCAATTTGTACACTGGAGAAAGGAAATTATTTACCTTACCCAATCCTTATCCTAATATGCTTTATCCAAGTCCAGATAATCATTACCTTGTCGTCAAGCACGAGGTAGAAGGAAAGAATATTTTATCTGTTCTTGATTTACAAAATGAAACTATAAAAGCCATTGTGTTGGATGACGATTCAGGTGAAACACCAAAAGAAATAAATTCTTTTACAATTTCAAATGAAAATATGTTGTATCTAGCTACTGGTCGACATTTATTACAATATAGTCTCAAGGATGCTAAGTTGATTGAGAAACAGAAATTAAAATTGGGAAAAGATGATTTTCCAATCGGATTAAGAATCGTAGAAAAAAAGACTTAGGGTCAAATTAATAATAAAAGGCTCATTGTCAACTGTAGTGGCTTGATAAAAAGTTACAATCTGGAGAGGACTAAATTGGTTCTCTCCTTTATATAAGAAGTAAGTTAGCATACGTTAGTCAGGATCCCTATGTATTTGAAGGGACACTGAGATAATTTAACTTTGGGAAATTCAATGATTGTAGATGATAGAGTAGAGATGTTTGCTCAATTAAAAGAAGAATTTATTGATATCATAATTATTGTTGCATTGTCAGAAGATGAATTAGAAAAAGTTCAGAAAGCTATTTTTAACGATAAGTTAGACAACTTACTTAAAAATATGTTTCAGAAGAAAAAAGGAAAGTAGAAAGTACGCGGAGGAGATTTTTATTGAAAAACATGTGGAATCTGTAAAAGTAAAAGATAGAGGAAAGAATTACTGAAAAGAAATATTGGAGGCGGTTGAGATAGTAAAAATGTGTTTGTAGTATAATTAAATTTCTGTTTAGCTACCAAAATGTGTTTTGGCATCATTTTGGTAGCTAAACAGACAAAGAAGTTTTTATTTTTTCTAGAACATAAGCAGAATGTTAATTTATCAGCTTTTCTTTTTCAGGTAAAATCAAATCTTAATTGAAAGAAAATAGGGCTTTTGGATTGAAAATAAATCATAAATAACCATACAAATTGTCTCTCCGTATAGGAATGATTTGGTGTTCTTCAGTTGTCTATAATCCTAGGTATGAAATTAAAAAATTTTTTTTAATTTGGTCATTAAAAATTTTTCAAAAATTTAATCTATATGGAAGATCTTATAATGTGTATTATCATCCCAAAATATCGCTATTTAGGTTATTTTGGGGGCACTTTGTAAAAAGTGTCCTTTTTTAAATTTTAGAAAAATGGAGCAATTTTTGGTGAAAAGGGTGACTTTTTTTTGATTTTTTCTTTTTTTAGTTTTATCAAAAAATGGCAACTATTAGTATGGAAAGAAAAATTTATTGAGTGCAAGAGAGTTGTGGTATCAGCTACAACTCTTTTTGCTCTCAAACCTTTCAACAAATATAAAAGAGTTGCAGCAGTATACCAGATAAAAAAGAGAAAATTTGAAGATATCTTTAAATCAGATCTTCGTTAACTTCGTTAATTTTGAAAAACAGCTGATGTTAAGGGATCCGATCACTAATCGAACTTCTATTCATTTAGGACTAGTACGATTCTGTTATTGAAAACTTTGATGCTAACAAAAGATTGGTTTCAACTCCGAGTTTTAGTTGTTATCATTGATTTTTCTTGTCGGGAAGAAGCAAACCAAATAAACTAATGAAGAAGAGTGCTGTTAATTTGCGTGGTTGACCAATTAAACAGTATGCAGAACTGCTTGGAAATCTAACCCAGCAAGTATTTCAACGAAGAAGAATGCATGTCGTATCATTGAAGAAGCATTAAGCTTGTTAGATGATCTTTCTATTAGTACCGCAGAAAAGAGAAAATCGGAAATTAAAGAATTTAAAGATATGAAACTGATTGAGGAATTCAAATGTAAAAATGGAATTTATACAGTTCAATTGACTGAAAAATTCGTTAGATATTTAATTACTTCTTATGTGACTAATTTCCCATCAAACTTTTTAAAATTGATGAGCGTAGTAAAAATGTTTATTCTTTAGCAAAGAAACTAATCTATCATCAAAGTATCAATAATAATCGAAAAAAAAATTCATGAAGTCATATCAGTTGAAGTTCTATTGAATGTGTCCTAAAATTCCTGCAATAGAAGAAGTTAGATTGAAAAAGGTGGTGGCGTTCAATAATTGAGGAGAGCCTTGATAATTCACTTAATAAACTAGTCAATGATAAAATCCTTGTAAGTTAGAATACACGATCCAAATTGTGAACTTTATCGGATAAACAGTTAGAAATGGAACCATTTTTTGAATTAAAATTAGAATTGTTTAAAGTTTTAGATTTAAATTTACTGATTTATCGATTTACTTCGGATTGGGAACCAGGATTTATGGGGTATGTTGAATTAGAATTTGGGGAAGTTGAATTAGAATAGGGTATGTTGATTTTTAAAAAAAATTTTCACCCTGTATAACTGATATTTTAGCATCTCTGATTTTCAATACTAATAAATATAAGCATATGCCTTCATTTTGCATTAGCGCAATGCTATAATTCTGCTCATGAAAAAGTCCGATTTTTTTTAATGGAAAACAAGAGGAGAAAAATGTTTGAAGAAGAAAATCTTATTTGAAAGATACATTGAAACAAATCTCGAATCAAGTCGTAAAGGTGGTAAAGGAGCATATTTGCCCTGCCATGGTGTGGGAAGGGAAGAACAGAACTGGTGCTTTTCATATTTACGCTGAAACCCAATGGAAGTGTTTTTTCCTCTATGATAGAGGTGGAGATATCTTTTGATCTTATCGGCTATGTAGAAGGAATTGATAAATTTAAGGATCAATTGAAGCGTGTCAGAGAGTTGTTTAATCTATCAACTGAATGTGATGAATTCATGAACCAGAGGACTGAATGTTTGAATCTAAATGTTATCTTCCTTTAAAGGAAGAAGAGAAAAGATAATTATTTAAGCTTTTATAATGAGGCCACAAAGCACTTCTGTGAAACTGACTCATTTTCTTAAACTGAGGCTGAGTTTTTCAACAGTCCACCGGATTTAAAGTTGGCTACGTATGGAAGCATCCTCAGGTGACTAATCCAAATGTCCCTGAAACACCAAGATTAATTATCCCTTTAAGCGAAAGTTGTTATTTTGCTCGTGATACAAGAGAAATTGTACCCGAACCTCAATTGAACTATACTATTGGGCAGAAAGGTGGGAGGGAGCGATACTTTTTAATAAAAGCGGAACTCTTCA